>RRZU012247488.1_pt1 | contig 11869 bp, 9 predicted proteins | sample 2165561 | NCBI WGS metagenome assembly RRZU01 (sample SAMN10456909, study PRJNA506462) | wastewater metagenome | isolation source: wastewater sludge | place: USA: Moscow, Idaho | reverse complement strand
GCAGCGCTTGCAGCGCATGGGTGCGTTCCTGCTGCGACAGCTCGCCCGACAGGGCCACGACGCGGAACCCGCGATTGCCCATGCGGGCCAGCAGGTGGTTCACATTGGCGCGGGTCTTGCAGAAGATGATCGCGGTCTGCGCCTCATAGTAGCGCAGCAGGTTGAAAATGGCGTTCTCGCGGTCACGCGCAGCGACCGACAGGGCCCGGTAAGTGATGTCGCCATGCTGGCGCGCCTCGCCCATGGCGGCCACGCGCAGCGCGTCGCGCTGGAAATCACGGGCCAGCTTTTCGATGGCATTGGGCACCGTGGCCGAGAACATCAGCGTGCGGCGGGTTTCCGGCGCGGATTCCAGAATGAATTCCAGATCCTCGCGGAAGCCCAGATCCAGCATCTCATCGGCTTCGTCCAGCACCGCCACCCGCAGATCCGCCAGATCCAACGAGCCGCGTTCGATATGGTCGCGCAGACGGCCCGGCGTGCCGACCACGATCTGCGCCCCACGCGCCAAGGCGCGGCGTTCAGTGCGGTAATCCATGCCGCCCACGCAGGTGGCGATTTCGGCGCCGGTGGCGGCGTAAAGCCAGGTCAGCTCGGCGGCGACTTGCAGCGCCAGTTCGCGCGTGGGCGCGATCACCAGTGCCAGAGGCGCGGTGTTCTGGGGCAGGTTGTCATTGTCGCCCAGCAGGTCGGGGGCGGCGGCGATGCCGAAGGCCACCGTCTTGCCCGAGCCCGTTTGCGCCGAGACCAGCAGGTCGCGGCCCTGCGCGTCTGGTGCCAGCACCGCCTTTTGCACGGCGGTCAGATTTTCATAGCCTCGCTCGGCCAGAGCCGCAGCCAAAGGTGCTGCGATGTCAGTATTGGTCATTTATTCTGCCTGGAAATTGGGGCCTTGGCCCGGATGAGCGGCCCGGTCCCGTTGGCGCGCGGCCCAAAACCCACGCGCATCCCAGAACAGCCGATCCGCCGCAGTATCGTCTGGAATCCACAAAGTCAAAGGCCATTCCGACAAAATACTGTCGGAATGGCCGGTTTTTATCGGTTTTTGTGCAAAGCAGCCCTAAACCGGCAGCGCGCGCCCGCCTTCGGCGTCGGATTCCTCGGCCCGGTCCAGCAGGGTTTGCAGGGCAGCGCCGCGGGCAAAGTCGGGTTCGGCCGGGCCTTCGCCGCGAATGGCGGCGATGAAGCGGGGATAGATCGGCGTGACCGGCGGGGTTTCTACCTCGTGCCAGGTGGCCGATTGCAGATCGGGGGCCAGACTGGCGCGCAGCCGGCTGACGCCGCCTTCAAAGCTGACCTCCAACCCGCCCAGATCGCCGTAGATGCGCAGGCGCAGGTCGTTCAGGTGGCCGCTGGCAAAGCGGGTGGCCGCGACCGTGCCAAGCGCGCCATTGGTCAGGCGCATCTGCATGGTGACGGAATCGTTGGCATCCAGCACATATTCGCCGATCCGTCCGTCCGGGGCCTTGTCGAAGGTCGCCAGCCGGGCCGAGATCTCGGCCACGTCCAGACCCGCGATGAAGGTCGCGAAATCAAGGATGTGGATGCCCACATCGCCCAAGACCCCCTTGGACCCATGCGCGGTCGACAGCCGCCACAGCCACTGGCTTTCGCTGCGCCATTCGCCCCATGCGGGCTGGGTCAGCCAGCTTTGCAGATAGGACGCCTCGAAATGGCGGACAGTGCCGATGGCGCCGTCGCGCACCATCTGCGCCGCCTTTTGCAGCGCAGGTACGTTGCGATAGCTGAGGTTGACCATGTTCACCACGCCCGCCGCCGCTGCCGCATTGGCCATTTCCCATGCCTCGGCGGCATTGGTGGCCAGGGGCTTTTCGCACAGCACATGCTTGCCCGCCGCCAGCAGCGGCATGGTGGTGACGTAATGGGCGGCATCCGGTGTCACGTTGGTGACCGCGTCAAATTCGCCCCAAGCCAGCGCATCGTCCAGCGAGGCGAAGCCATTGGGGATGCCGAAATCGGCGCGGAAGGCGTCCAGCTGTGCGGGCCGCGTGTCCACGCCGCCGACGATCTGGACGCCGGGGATCTGGCCGAAGCCTTCGGCATGGTTGCGCGCCATGCCGCCGGTGCCGAGGATCAGAAGACGAATGTTTTCCATCAGCGATACCCTTCCTCGCCGTCCTGATGCAGGCGCGGCCCGCGTTCTTCGATCGGCTCCAGTGCTTCTTGCACGGGGACGTTCGGGGCGGCACTGGGGTCGGCGATGCGGGCGGCCGGGTTATAGGCCCATTTGGCGGCGTTTTTCAGCACTGTCTGGACGTTGGCGTCGTGATAGGTCGGGTAGGTTTCGTGGCCGGGGCGGAAATAGAAGACATTGCCCGCGCCGCGTTTATAGGTCAGGCCCGAGCGGAAGACTTCGCCACCGGCAAACCAGCTGACGAAAACGGTTTCCAGGGGTTCCGGCACGCCAAAGGGCTCGCCATACATTTCCTCGTTTTCCAGTTCAAAATGGTTGGGCAGACCGGCCGCGATGGGGTGGTTGACCGAGGTCAGCCACAGCCGCTCACGCTCGCCCGCCTCGCGCCAGGTCAGGTTGCAGGGGGTGCCCATCAGGCGCTTGAACGGCTTGGAAAAATGGGCCGAGTGCAAAAAGACGATGCCCATGCCCGACCAGACGGCATTGGCGATGCGTTCGACCACCGCGTCTTCGACATCGCCGTGGGCGGCGTGACCCCACCAGAACAGCACATCGGTTTCGGCCAGCTTTTCCGCCGTCAGCCCGTGTTCAGGCTGCTGCAAGGTCACGGTGCTGGCGTTCAGTGCCGGGTCGGCGTTCAGCGCATCGGCAATCGTCTGGTGCATCCCGTTGGGATAGATCGAGGCCACGATCTTGCTTTTCTGTTCATGGACGTTTTCGCCAAAAACGGTCACGCGAATGGTCATCTTGCTTTCCTTTTCAGTAACCACAATCTGCGGGGAGAGAGACAGGAGGGGGAAGGCGCCTGCCCGACACATGGCCGGGCAGGCGCATGGGGTCAGCGGATCGGTTTGCCCGCCTTGTCAAAGCGGTGGATATTCGCCGCCTGCGGTTGCAGGCTGATCTTGCTGCCATATTCGATCTTCAGCTTGCCGGGCTGGCGCACGACCAGCGGCTGATCGGCGCCGATTTCGACAAACAGGAAGTTGTCGGAACCCAGATCTTCGGCATGGACGACCTCGCCCGACCATTCGCCGCTGCCGTCCGGCACCACGTCGATATGTTCGGGACGCGCGCCAAGGGTGTGGCAGTCAGAGGCCTTGGCAAACGCGCCGGCCAGGAAGTTCATCTGCGGACTGCCGATGAACCCCGCCACGAAGATCGAGTTCGGACGCTCGTACAGCTCGGCCGGGGTGCCCACCTGTTCCAGCTTGCCGTCGCGCAGCACCGCGATGCGGTCGGCCAGCGTCATCGCCTCGACCTGGTCATGGGTGACGTAGATCATCGTCACGTTTTCCATCGCGTGATGCAGCTTGGAAATTTCCAGACGGGTCTGGACGCGCAGCGCGGCATCAAGGTTCGACAAGGGTTCGTCGAACAGGAAGACGCGCGGGTCGCGCACGATGGCGCGGCCAATGGCCACGCGCTGACGCTGCCCGCCCGACAGCTGGCGCGGCAAGCGGTCCAGCAGGTGGTCGATTTGCAGCATCTTGGCGGCTTCGCGCACGCGCCGGTCGGCCTCGGCCGGGTCGGTCTTGGCAAGTTTCAGCCCGAAAGCCATGTTATCATAGACTTTCATATGCGGGTACAGCGCATAGCTTTGGAACACCATGGCGATGCCGCGATCCGATGGCACCAGGTTGTTGACCCGTGTGCCGTCGAACAGCATATCGCCGGTGGTGATGTCCTCCAGCCCCGAAATCAGGCGCAGAAGCGTGGACTTGCCGCTGCCCGAGGGGCCGACAAAGACCATGAATTCGCCTTTCTCGATGGTCAGATCGACGCCCTTGATCACATCGACAGCGCCATAGGATTTGGTGACGTTCTCCAGTTCAATCTTGGCCATGGGTTCAGCCTTTCACGCCGCCAGCGGTCAGACCCGCCACGATTTTGCGTTGGAAAATAAGGACGAGGATGATCAGCGGCACAGTCACAATGACCGAGGCCGCCATGATCGGACCCCAGGGGATTTCCTGCTGCGAAGCGCCCGACAGAAGGGCGATCGCCACCGGCACGGTGCGCATGGATTCCGTGCTGGTGAAGGTCAGCGCGAACAGGAATTCGTTCCACGCACCGATGAAGGCCAGAAGCCCCGTCGTCACCAATGCGGGCCACAGAAGCGGCAGGAAGACCTTGGTGATGATCACCCAAGGGGTCGCGCCGTCGACGATGGCGGCTTCCTCGATCTCGACCGGCAGGTCGCGCATGAAGGTGGTCAGCACCCAGACCGTGAAGGGCAGGGTGAAGATCGTGTAAGACAGGATCATCGCCCAAGGGGTGTTGAAGATGCCCAGAAAGCGGACCAGTTCAAACAGCCCCGCCAGCACGGCGATCTGCGGGAACATCGACACCGCCAGAATGGTCATCAGCAACAGCCCGCGCCCCCGGAAGGGCACCCGCGCCAGCGCATAGGACGCGGTGACGGCCAGAAACAGCGCAAAGCTGACCGTGGCCGTGGCAATGAACAGCGAATTCAGGATCGAGCGGGCGAAGTTCTTGTTGCCCAGCACGGCCTTGTAATTCGCCCAGTCGAAGGACACCGGCCAGTAATTGACCTGAAACAGTGCCGTCCCGGTCGAGAAGCTGGTGACAATCGCATAGTAGAACGGAAAGACCGCAAAGATCACGATGGCCGCGACCAGCAGGTAGAACAGGATATTCTGCACAAGACTGCGTTGCATCACGAACGATCCCCCGACAGATCGACGCGGCCCAGCCAGATATACAGGCTGACAAACACGGCGATGATGGCGAACAACAGGGTCGATTGCGCGGCCCCATAGGCGAATTTGTCGAAGTCGATCATGTTCTCTCGGCTGATCACCGACATGGTCTTGGTCGCTGCCGAATTGGGCGTCAGCACATAGACCAGATCAAAGATGCGCAGCGCGTCCAGCATGCGGAAGATGATGGCGACCATCAGCGCGGGCTTGATCAGCGGCAGGGTGATCTTGAAGAACACCTTGACCGGATGAACGCCGTCGATGCGCGCCGCCTCGTAGATGTCGCGCGGCACCATTTGCAGACCTGCAAGGATCAGCAGCGCCATGAAAGGCGTGGTCTTCCAGATATCGACGATCAGCACGGCGGTCATCGCGGTGTCGACATTGGCCGTCCAGGCGATGCGTTCGCTGATCAGACCCATGTTCAGCAGGATGTCATTGATGATCCCGAACTGGTCGTTCAGCATCCAGGCCCACATCTTCGCCGAGACGATGGTGGGGATCGCCCAGGGGATCAGGATGGCGGCGCGCACCAGCGCCCGGCCCCTGAATTCGGCATTCAGCACCAGCGCCACGATCAGCCCGAAGATGGTTTCAAACACCACCGAGACGATGGAAAAGCGCACCGTGTTCCAGACCGCGTTCCACCAGGCTGGATCGACCAGCGTTCCCCGGTAGACCATCTTGCCCGAGGACAGCTCGCGCACTTGCAGGTAGTTCTTAAAGCCGATCCATTCGGCATCATACAGGTTCGACAGCGTAGCATCGGTCAGCGAAAACCAGATGGTCCGCAACAGCGGCCATGCGGCCACCACGAACAGTGCGATCAGCATCGGGGCCAGGAACCAGAAGGCCGCGCGCTGCCTGCGCTGTTTCAGATTGAGACCGCTGCTGCGGCCCACGGCTTGGTCGGTCATTGGAAATCTCCTCGACATGGCCCGCGCGGGGCCGATGGCGGGCGGGCGCGAAATAACGCCCGACCCGGTCACGCAGAGAAGTCAGCGGGCAGGCTTACCAGCCCGATCCCTTGATATCCTCGAGGTCCAATTCCAGCATTTCGAGGTTCTCGGCCGCCGTGCCCTCGCCCGACAGGGTCTGGTGAACGGCTGACCAGAACTTGGCCGAAACCTCGTTATACTTGCCCTTCACCGCCGCCGAGGGGCGCGGCACCGCATTCTCGAACACCGCTTTCCAGCGCGGGATCAGCGGCACTTTCGCGGCGATATCGGCATCGTCATAAAGCGCGGTGATGGTGGGCAGGTTGCCATTCAGCAGCGCGGTGCTTTTCTGGCCCTCGGGGCCGGCGAGGAACAGCGCCAGGCTGATCGCCGCGTCCTGCTTGGTCGAGTATTTCGACACTGCGACGTTCCAGCCGCCCAGCGTTGCCGCCGATCCGTCCCCGCCCGAGGGCAGCGGCGCCACGTCGAACTTGCCCTTCACCGCGCTGTCATCACCATTCGACAGGTTATAGGCATAGGGCCAGTTGCGCATGAAAACCGCATTGCCGGTTTGCCAGACGCCGCGCGCTTCTTCTTCCTGATAGGCCAGCACGCCGGCCGGGCTGATCTTGCCAACCCATGCGGCGGCCTGTTCCAGCGCTTTGACCGCATTTTCATTGTTGATGGAGATGGTGCCATCCGGCTCGACGATCTGGCCGCCGCCATGGGATTTGACCCATTCCAGCGCGTTGCAGGTCAGCCCCTCATAGGCGTTGCCCTGCCAGACATAGCCCCACAGGTCGTTCTGGCCCGCCGCGCGTTCGGCGTCCTGAATTTCCTGGGCGGTGGTCGTCAGTTCGGCCCAGGTCGCGGGGACGGGCTTTTTGTATTTTTCCAGCAGGTCGGTGCGGTAATACAGCGCGGGCGCGTCGGTGAAGACCGGCAGCGCGACCAGCTTGCCGTCCACCGTCTGGCTTTGAATGACCGACGGGAAGTGCTGCGGGATCAGGTCCTTGGCGGCGTCGGAAAGGTCGACGAAATGATCGGACAGTTGCGGCGCCCAGACCACGTCGGTCTGGTACAGGTCGATGTCCTGCGTTCCCGCCGCCAGCCACAGCCGATATTGTGCGAATTGGTCCGAGGTCGAGGCCGGCATCGTCACCACGGTGACAGTGTTGCCCGTCGCTTCTTCCCAGGGCTTGACCGTTTCCTTGAGGTTCGCCACCGCGTTGCCGACAGCGCCGGTAACGTAGAAAAGCTCCTCGGCCCAGGCTGCGGTGCTGCTGGTCGCCAGCAGGATCGCCATCGCCGACAGACCGGCTTTCACGGATTTAGGTATCATGGTCTCCCTCCCATAATGATGCGGCGCAGAAATCGGCCGCCAGAAGACGCGACCGGAAGCATGCTCCTCCCTCCGGGTCGCGAAAATCAAACGTCTCAAATGCGTCCGAAACGTTTCGGAACTGTTAACGCAAACATTTTCCTCGGTCAACGATTCGTATGGGACAAGGATACAGCGTCAGGGGCGCGGCGCAGCAGTGGAATGGCGCAGGATCAGCCGATGCGGGCCGACGACCTGCGCGCGGTCCTGCGGCTCGCCGCCGATCAGGTCGGCCAGGCTGGCTGCAAGCGGCTTCCAGCTGTCGCGCAGTGGCGCGTCGGTGACGCTGAGCGCTGGATAGAAGGCGGCGGTCTGCAGTCGGGCGATATGGTCGTCATGGGCCAGGACCGAGACATCATCCGGGACCCGCAACCCCAGGGCCGCCAGCGCTTGATAGACCCCCTTGGCGATGCGGACATTGCCGCAGATGATTGCGGTGGGGGCAGGGCCGCCGGGGGCAAACATCGCGGTGGTGGTCAAAAGGCCAAAGGCCTCGGTCATCTCGCCGTGATGCAGCAGGGCGGGATCGTGAGGAATGCCCGCCTCGGTCAATGCCTGATGGTAACCCTGCGTGCGTGCGGTGACATAGCATCGTCCCGCGATCCCGTTCAGCAGAGCGATGCGCCGGTGGCCCAGCCCGGTCAGATGGCTGGCCATCTGGTGCAGGATGCTGTGGTTGTCGACGTCGAAATAGGCGTGCTTGGGCTCGGCGCCGATGCGGCCATGGACGATGAACGGGATTTCGGCCTGGGTCAGAAAGGCCGCGCGCGGGTCGTCATCGGTGGCGTGGATCAGCACGAAACCGTCAAGCGCGCCATTGCCGATCAGGCGCTGATAAACCGGGATCACCGGTTCATCCTCGCGCGCGATATGCAGCACGAATTGCATCTCCAGCTCGGAAAACTCCATCGACAGGCCGGCGACCACCTCCATGAACAGGCTGTCTGTGGCGAGGTCGCGGGTGCGCGGCGTCACCAGCCCGACCATCCCCGACCGCCCCGAGACCAGCTTGCGCGCCGACAGGTTCGGCCGGTATTGCAGCGCCCGCGCGGCCTGCTTCACCCGCGCGCGCGTGGCCTCGCTGACATCGGAATGATCGTTCAGCGCCCGGCTGGTCTGCGTCACCGACAGTCCCACTTCCCACGCAACGTCTTTCAGCGTGGCCATGCTGTCACCCTTTGTATCCGAAACGTTTCCGGAAGCGGATTATTTGCCCATCCGCGCGGTTTCGGCAAGTCCTGCTTGCGAGGCATCGGTTTCCATGCTGAACTTTGTCCAAGCGGGGCATGGCGCGGCCAGCCACGGGATTGCTTTCGCAGTCGCCAAGGTAACCATTGCCATGCCCACCAGTTTTTCCCTTCGCGCCAGCCTGATGGTTCTTGCCGTCATGGCGGCGCTTTTCGCCACCGCTCAGGCGCAAGGGATCTTTGATCTGCCGCCCTTGGTGGCGCCTGACGCCGCCAGCCCGGCGGCACCCGCCACGCCAAGCCAGCCCGCTGCGCCCAACACCGCGACCGCGCCGGCTGCAGATCCGTCCGTCTTGACCTTCACCGTGTCCGCGGAATTGCGCGCCACCCACCAGCAGGCGTTTCTGGACAGTTTGCGCAGCCGCAGCCCCGACGCGGCCGACGATCTGGCCGGCCATGATCTGATCGGCCTGCTGGGCACCGCAAACGCCCCCCATGGGCTGAAGACCGACAACGTCGCCGATGCCTTCACGGCGTGGCTGATGATCAATCACGGGCTGGTCACCGGCGACGACAGCGATCCCACGCCCGCACAGGTCGACGGAACGCGCAAGCTGACCACCAACGCATTGCTGGCGATGCCGGATCTGGTCGCGTCCAGCGATGCCGACAAGCAGGCGATGGCTGATTCCCTGCTGCTTCAGGCGCTGCTGAACCAGATGATGATCGACGCCTTGAAGCAGGCCAATCCCGCTGGCGTCTCTGTCGCGCAAGACGAGATCCGCACCGCGACCCGCGACATGGGGCTGGACCTCGACCTGCTGGAAATGACCCCGAATGGTCTGGCGCCCAAGCAGCAATAGCGCGGGCCGCGCCCTCTTGCTGCTGGCGCTGGCGGGGCCGGCGGGCGCGCAGGTGACCTCGATCGACATTTTCGGGGCTGATCTGAAACGGCTGACCGGCGATTGGGTGGCCGAGGATTGGGACGACGGTGCCATCAAGATGCACCCCGACCGCTATAACGAATTCGCCGACGGCTTTTATCTGACCATCTACGCCCCCGAACCGGCCGAGGGGCGCAGCGTCACCGATGTCGCCCGCGCCCATTTCGACGGCTACGAGATGGACGACGACACGCTGGAACCGACCATCGTCAACATGGACGGCGCCAAGGAACTCGCCCCCGGCATCATCGCCCGCATGTATGGCTGGGCCTATGCTTTCGATGTGAACTCCAGCCTGTTCGGGGCGGTGCAGCGCAAAGACGGCATGATCATCCCCTATCACGCGAATTGCGTGCTGGATGATCCCGAGCGCGACACTTACGGCGAGGAAAAATGCCTGACCGCCATCAGCCGGATCCTGACCGCGCTGTCCGGGCAAGACGGGCCGCCGCTGGTCCCGCCCGAACCGCCGGCGCCGATCTCGGTCCCCGGCTGGGGCGCCAGCTATGACGCCAGCGGGGCCACGGTCCTGTCGCGCAGCAATTTCCACGGCACCGTCAACGCCCGCGTGGTCATCGCCGCCCCGGCCAATATCCCCCCGGCCGAGTTGCGCCCCCGCATCGCCAGCTTCGCCGAGGGGCTGGTGGATGATTTCGACGATCAGGTCGAGGACGACCCCGGCACCACCGAATGGCTGGGCAGCGCCGCCGACCCGTGGATCCGGCGCATCTTCCCCGAGGCGTTCAGCGGCCCCTCGATCATCATGGGCGGCGTGCAGGTGGCACCCGATGGCAAGCTGGCGCTGATCGGTCTGCGCTGCCCGAACCAGGGCTGGCAAGGCAGCTGCGCCCATGCCGTCGCCCTGGCGCGCCAGCAGATCCGCACCGGTCAGGCCGAGGGCCGCCGCCGCGGCATCGTCTCGGCCACCTGGGTGGAGCTTCCGCGCGGCGGGTTGAAGACCGCCGATGTCGAGGCGGTCTGGCTGGAAAGCTTCAGCAACAACGCCTCGGGGACATTTCAGGTGGTGTATAATGGCATCGTGCTGCTACGCGACGGGCGCGCCTGCGACTGCTTCGACCGCGCGCTTGGCGCGATCATCCCCGAACAAAGTCAGGCCGAGGACGCCGAAGTCTGGGGCCAATGGGTGCGGCAAGGCCCCAACATCATGGTCACCTGGTCGGATGGCGACACCACCGAACTGATCGCGGACGAGGCCACGCTGATGGCGGGTGGCGATGGGCAGACGCGGATCGCAGGATCGTTCAAGCACACGGCGGTTGGCGGCAACCTGATGCTGGGCAACAGCTTCCTCAGCGAAAGCTGGTACGAATTCCGCGCGGACGGAACGTTTTCATCCGACCGCGCCAGCTCATTTTCGGTCACCGTTGGCAATCAGGCCGCACCTGATGCAGTGATCGGTGGCGGCAGCAGCGGCGCGGGGCCGCGCGGCATCTACGAGATCGACGGCTATAACATGAAGCTGACCTATCCCGATGGCCGCATCCAGTGGCTGGGCTTCGCGCAGAATGCCGATCAGGCCGCGACCCCGGCGAAATCCCAGATCCTGCTGGATGGCACGCTGTATCTGAACGAGGCGGATTAACCGTCCTCGGCCGGGCTGCCCGCGCCTCAAGTCCTCGCATGATACTGTGCCGCCTTTTGCGGCAGGCCGGGTGATGGGCCTGTGCTGCGGTACTTTCGGCGTGTCTGTTGACCAACGTCAAAGCGGCGGCGGCGATTCCCACGCATGAACGGGGCAGATGATCCAGCAGGACAGGATTGCCCGATGAATGGTCGGCCCCCAAACGCAAGATCCAGCCCCAAGGTCGCGGCCCACCGCCCGACCTTCCTTCCCGATCTGCGGATCCGGGCCACCCGCACAGGGCAGTAAGCCCAGTCCGGCAGCAATCAACGGAGCCAGCCATGAAGGACAACCAGCCGGCGACCCGCCCCGGCCCCCGCGCGGGCAGACCCCATGCGCCCGGTCACGTCCACCTGATCGGGGCAGGGCCGGGCGACCCCGAATTGCTGACTCTGCGCGCGCTGCGGCTGATCCAGTCGGCCGATGTGGTGGTCCATGACCGGTTGGTGTCGCCGGAAATTCTGGCCTGCATCCCCGCCCAAACTCGCCGGATCGCGGTCGGCAAGGCGGCGGGTTTTCACCCGGTCCCGCAGGACCGCATCAACGGCATCTTGGTTGAGCTGGGTCAGGCCGGGCTGACGGTCGCGCGCCTGAAAGGTGGCGATCCCACCATCTTCGGGCGTGGGGGCGAGGAATTTGCCGCGCTGACCGCCGCCGGTATCCCCTGCGACTATACGCCCGGCATCACCGCCGCGCAGGCGGTGGCGGCGTCGCTGCACCTGCCGCTGACCCATCGCGGGCTGGCGACGGGGCTGCGCTTTGTCACCGGGCACCGGGCCCGGGATGGGGCGCTGGATCTCGACTGGGCCTCGCTGGCTGATCCGCAGACCACGCCCGCCGACTATGTGGGCCCCGCCGATGCCGAGCAGATCGCCGCCCGCCTGATCGCCCATGGCATG
>RRZU011730379.1_pt1 | contig 11869 bp, 4 predicted proteins | sample 2165561 | NCBI WGS metagenome assembly RRZU01 (sample SAMN10456909, study PRJNA506462) | wastewater metagenome | isolation source: wastewater sludge | place: USA: Moscow, Idaho | reverse complement strand
GCACATTTCAATCCTGGCAATCCAAACGTAATTAGTAATAGTGTAACAGCTTATATTGATGACTTTGAAGCAGCAAAAACCTCCATTGACTTAAGAGCAATTGGTGCATGGCATTTGTCAAGTACACCTCAAGACTTTTCTTCTGCCAATTCTCTTTTCCCTGAAACAAATCCTAACTTAGGATGGGAATATGGTTTCAACAGAGCAAAAGTTGCTTGGTATAGTGTTGATGATATTTTCTACAGTAATGATGCTCCTTCCAACATTAATAAAGAAGACCGTTCTCAACCTTATGCACGTCAAATTTTGGAAAGAGAAGTTCATCCAAACAAAGAAATTGCCTCTGGTCAGCCAACAAATATTAGAGAATTTAACATTGCTTTCTACCCTAAAGAAAGAGGACCTTATAACTACGACACAACAAGCGTTTATTCTGCAGGTTTGAATCCTGATGGAAGTTTAAAAAATCCAGAAACTCGTTGGGGAGGGATAATGAGGAAGATTGATGCTACCGACTTTGAGGCTGCAAATATTGAATATATTGAATTTTGGTTAATGGACCCTTTCATAGACAATGAAAATGCAAGAGGAGGTAAATTATTTTTTAATATTGGAGATATTTCAGAGGATATTCTAAGAGATGGAAGAAAGAGTTTTGAAAATGGCTTACCTTCATCTTCAACAGTAGTTGATGTTGACTCCACAATTTGGGGAAGAGTTCCACGTCTTCAAGCAATTGTTAATGCTTTCAACAACGACCCAACTTCACGTCAATATCAAGATATAGGATATGATGGACTTTCTTCAAATGATGAAAAATCTTTCTTTGATAGATTCCTAAATATTGCTCAAGGACAATTAAATGCAGATGCTTTTGCTTCTTTAGAAAACGACCCTTCTGCTGATGACTTTAGATATTTTAGAAGCACCTACTACGATAATAATAATGTAAAGATAACTGATAGATATAAACAATTCAATAATTCGGAAGGCAATTCAGCTGTTACTGATAATGCTTCTTTATACTCTTCTCAACAAACCTCTTTACCAAATGTTGAAGATATTAATCAAGACAACACTCTTAGCGAGGCAGAAAACTACTACGAATATGAAATTGACTTAGATCCAACTAATTTAATTGTTGGACAAAACTACATTACCGACATTCAAAACGCAACGAATATAAATCTTCCAAATGGAAAGACAACTGAGTGTAAATGGTATCAATTTAAAATTGCTATACGTAATCCTCAAAAAACTGTTGGCTCAATTCAAGGTTTCCAATCAATAAGATTTATTAGAATGTTCTTAAAGGAGTTTGAAGAACCAGTAATTTTACGTTTTGCAACCTTCGAACTTGTTAGTGGTGACTGGAGAAAATACACAGACAATCTTCTTTCTCCAGGATTGTATCCTTCAGGAACACAAACAGAGAATACAACATTTACTGTTGCTTCTGTAAATATTGAAGAAAATGGTAAACGCTCCCCTATTCCTTATGTATTGCCTCCAGGAATTGACAGAGAAAAAATGTATAGCTCTACAAGCTTCCAGCAAATGAATGAACAGTCTTTGAGCATGAAAGTAACTGACCTTTCGGATGGAGATGCAAGAGCAATTTACAAAACTTCAGACTTGGATATGCGTCAATATAAGAAAATTAAGATGTTTGTTCATGCTGAAAAGATGTTAGAAAGAGATGATTACAAAAGTGGAGAAGTTAATCTTTTTGTTCGTCTTGGCTCCGATTTTACAAATAACTACTATGAATATGAACTTCCTCTTAATTTCACTCCATGGTACACAGGCTTATCAGATGATAAGGCAATTTGGCCAGAAGGAAATAACGTTGAAATTGATTTAGAAAAGATTGTAAAGGTTAAGGAGAGTAGAAATAGAAAAGTGCGTTCTGGAGATAATAGTGTTTCTGGACTCTTACCTTATTATGAAATTGTTGATGGAAGAAAGATAACGGTTTTGGGCTCTCCAAGCATTAGTAATGTTAAAGTTATGATGATTGGAGTTAGAAATCCTAAGAAGAAGAATGTTCAAGACAATGACGATATGATGCCTAAAAGCGTTGAAGTTTGGATAAATGAATTGCGATTAACCGACTTCAATAAATCTTCTGGGTGGGCTGCAACAGGTTTTGCTCGAACTAATTTAGCTGATTTGGGAGATGTTTCTTTTTCTGGTTCATATCGTTCTGCTGGGTTTGGTTCATTAGAACAATCAATAACTCAAATTTCTCAAGACGATGTTGGTTCATTTGACATATCAACAAATATTGAATTAGGTAAATTCTTCCCTAAAACTTCTGGAGTTAGGCTTCCAATGCATTTTGACTATTCTCAACAAGTTGCCAACCCTCGCTATAATCCATTAGACCCTGACGTAAAACTAAAGGATGATCTTCTTTCATACAGAACAGAAAGAGAAAAAGATTCAATAAGGAATATGGTTCAAGATTACACCTCTCGCACCAACCTTAACTTTATGAATATTAGAAAAGACAAAACTCCAACAGCCGATTCAAAACAATACGTTTTAGGACTTGAAAACTTCGATGCTTCCTATGCATACTCCAACATATATAGAAGAGATGTTGATATATCTTATAATTCAAAAACTCAACACAGAGGAGGAATTAATTATAACTATACATTCAAAACAAATCCAGTTCGTCCTTTCCTTAAATCAAAAATATTTAAACCAAAAGCTTTTGCTCTTCTTAGAGATTTAACCTTCCACTACAAGCCTAAAAGTTTAACATTTAGAACAGAAGCCGTAAGAGATTTTGAAGAAACTCTAATTAGACCAAAGAGTAAGGGTATAATTATAATGGAGCCATATTATTTCAAACAATTTTATTGGAATAGGGCTTACAATTTTGCTTACGACATAACTCAAAACCTAAAGTTTAACTACAATGCAACTATGAATGCAAGAATAGATGAGCCAAGAGGGAAAATTGACACAAAAGCAAAGAGAGATTCTGTTTGGGAATCAGTTTTTGAACTTGGAAAGGCTCAACAATTCAGACAAAAAACTGATATTACATGGAATGTTCCAATCAATAAACTTCCATACTTAGATTGGGTAAGACTTACAACTTCATACAACACAGAATATGTTTTCACTGGCTCAACTCAAGCCTTAGAAAGATTGGGAAATACAATTGAAAATACAACAAGAATAACTGTAAATACCAATTTCAGCTTTACAACAATCTACAATAAAATTCCTTTTATAAAGAAGATACTCAACCCTACAAAAACTTCTCCAAGACAAATGCCTACTTCCAAACCTCAACCAAAGGACAAGGAAAATCCTGATGAAAAGAAAAATCCTAACGATAAGCAAGATACAGTTGAATCTACAGCAACTAAAATATTTAAAGCAGTAGGACAATATTCCATTAGACTTCTTACCAGTATTAAACAAGGAAATATTAATTATTCTCAAAACAACGGAACATATATCCCAGGATTTATGCCTGTTACAAAATATTTTGGAATGGACCCTAACACAGGTTGGGCACCAGGTTTTGGATTTGTGTTTGGTTCTCAAGCAAACATAATGGACAAAGCAATTGATAAGGGATGGCTTTCCAAAGATTCTTTAATGAATAATGCTTTCCAACAAAAAAGAAATACGACTTTAAATGGACAAATAAGCATTGAACCTCTTCAAGACTTTAAAATAAACTTACGTTTCTCCAAAAATCAATCAGAAACCTATGTTGCTTACTATAAATTTGACCCTACAGATAATAGGGTTATTGGTCCACTCTCTCCAACAATTACAGGAAATTACAGCACATCTATCATAACTATTTCTACCTTCTTCACTCCTATCAATGAAGATAATTCAAGTTCTGTTTTCAACAAATTCTTAGACTATAGAGATATTATTGCAAGAAGATTATCTCAAGGTAATCCAAACTACAATGGGAATATGATTATGGATACTAATAATGGCAAATTGTATCCTGATGGTTATGGAGCAACTTCTCAACAAGTTCTTATTCCTGCTTTCTTGGCTGCTTATGCTGGTACTGACCCAAATACAAGAAGCTTAAACCCTTTCAATAAAATTCCTCTACCTAACTGGAAAATTGAATATACAGGACTAAGTAAGATTAAATTACTTCAGAAATGGGTTAATTCCATAACTCTCTCTAACGATTACACGTCAACATATAATATTGGAGCTTTCCGTTCCGACATTAGAGTACCGACAAGAGACGCTCGTTATGATTATGGAACAGAATGGATAAGAAATGAGATTAATAATAACTACATTGCTAAAGATGTTATAGATAATATTACTATAAATGAATCATTCTCTCCTTTAATCAAGGTTGAAGTAAATCTTAAAAACTCATTTCAAGCCAATTTTGAACTTCGTAAGGATAGAAACCTTTCAATGAGTTTTTCCAATAATCAGCTAACTGAAATTAATCGTCTTTCCTATGTTGTTGGTGGAGGTTATCGTTTTAAGGATGTTAAGGTTAATCTTCGTTCGGGCAATAGCACAAGAGAACTAAAGAGTGATATTGATATTAAAGCCAATTTCAGCTGGAACAAAAATACAACCATATTAAGGAAGATTGACCAAAAGGTTAATCTTATGTCTTCAGGTTCTGATGTTCTAACATTTGATGTTCGAGGAGAATATGCCTTAACAGAAAAAATTATGTTTACAGTTTTCTTTGAAATGACAGTCAACACTCCTTATGTATCGAACGCCTACCCTAATTCAATGACTCAAGGAGGCTTCAAACTAAGGTTAATGCTATAAAACCTTATTATAATTTTATAAATACTGGTTTCACATTAAGTGGGATAACAAATGGAAATATGATTAATAATATTTCAAATAATATTCGTAAGTTTGCAGCTTGCAAAAAAACTTATTTTTATAATAAATATCAGTAAAAGAATGTATGTACTGTTTATAAAAGAGCTCAACAGCTTCCTTTCTTCTTTAATGGGATATATTACCATTATTGTATTTTTAGCTGTTATGGGTTTATTCCTTTGGGTATTACCTATGGAATTTAATGTAATTGATTTTGGATATGCGGGTATTGATGGATTGTTTATGATTGCTCCTTGGGTTTTTCTTTTTCTTATTCCTGCCATTACAATGAAAATGTTGGCTGAAGAAAGAAAAAACGGAACCATTGAACTTCTCTTAACCAAACCTCTTAGCGATATTTCAATTATTATGGCTAAATTCTTGGCTGGAGTTACTCTTGTTTTCTTATCCATTTTGCCAACTGTTGTTTATATCGTTGCTGTATATCAATTGGGAATGCCAAAGGGTAATCTGGATTTAGGAGGAATTATTGGTTCATACATTGGTTTACTTTTGCTTGGAGGTGTATTTGTTGCAATTGGTGTTTTCTCCTCTTCCATAACAAATAATCAAATTATTGCCTTTATTGTTTCTGTGCTTATTTGTGCGTTTTCCTACATTGGATTTGACGCAATTGCAAGTTTGGGAGTTTTGGGCAATGCCGATTTAGTTGTTAAGTCAATTGGAATTAATCATCACTATGTTTCAATTAGCCGTGGAGTGATTGATTCAAGAGATGTTATATATTATTTTAGTGCAATATTTTTCTTCCTTTTGCTCACAAAGATTAGTTTAGAAAGTAGAAACTGGAAGAAATAAGGAATAGTTATGAAGATACCAAGTGTTATTAAAGGGCTTTTTGGAAAAACCGATGCCAAAACTGATGTAAAGAAATCCCACATATTACAACTTGTAATTGGGCTTGTTATAATAATTTTCCTCAATGTTGTTGGGTTCTATTTCTTCAGCAGATTAGACCTTACAAGCGAAAAACGTTATACCCTATCCAAATCAACAAAGCATCTTCTTAAAAACGTTGATGATATTGTTTTCATTCGTTGCTACTTGGAAGGAGAAATTCCTGCAGACTACAAGCGTTTGAGAAACGAAACAAAGGAAATGATTAATCAGTTTCGTTCCTACAATAAGAACATTGAGTTTGAGTTTTTAAATCCTAATGACTTTAAAGATAAAAAAGACCAAGCACAATTTTATCAACGTCTGTTTGAAAAAGGTTTTCAACCAATTTTAAAAACTTCACAACAAAAAGACGGTCAAGTTAGACAATATATGTTCCCTTATTTGGAAATATCCTATAAAGGGGAAACAAAAATCATTTCTCTTATTTCTACAAAAGGAACAGGCGAACAAGAAATTCTTAATAGTTCAGTTCAAAACTTAGAATATAATATTTACTCTGCTCTTAGAGGTCTTACAACTTCTTTCAAAAATAGAATTGCAATCATTAGAGGTCATGGAGAATTGGATTTGCCATACATGTGGGATTTTATTTCAAGCATTAATGAATTCTATGCAATTGACACCATTACTTTGGGAGAAAAACTAAATGTAGTTACAGATAGAGTATATGATTCATTGAATCCTACAGAAGTAAAATTCAGAAACATTTACAAAACTCTAATTATTGCTAACCCAACAAGCGTATTCTCCTATAAGGATTTCTATATCTTAGACCAATTTGTTATGCATGGAGGAAGAATTCTTTGGCTTGTTGATCCTTTGCAATGTTCAATGGATAGCATTCAAAACAAAGGAGAAACCTATGCCATTACTAATTTAACTGGAGTAAACGATCCTCTCTTCCGCTATGGAGCCAGACTAAATACCAATTTGGTTATGGATATGCAATGCTCTAAAGTGCCTATTATTACTGGTGTTTATGGCGATAACACCCCTCAATTTACTTTCTATCCTTGGAACTTCTTCCCTGTTTTAAGCCCTAACTCCAATCATATTATTTCTGAAAAAATTAATCCTGTTAAGATGCAGTTTGCAAGTAGCATTGATACAATTCAAAATAATATTACAAAAACTCCTCTGCTTACAACTTCCAACAATACCCGAATTATAAATGCTCCTGCAATTGTTTCGCTTGAAATGCTAAAACAAAAGCAAGACCCAAGACTTTTTAATCTTTCCAAATTAAATGTTGCTATGCTTTTGGAAGGCAAATTCATCTCAGCATTCAAACATCGTTTGGCACCAGAGATGTTGGAAAATCAAATGATTGCTTATAAAGAAACATGCGACACTACAAATTCAATGATTGTTGTTGCTGATGGAGATATAATTAGAAACGACTACGTTAACGGACAACCTTTACCTTTGGGATATGATAGATTTACAAGGGAAATGTACGGGAACAAAGAATTTTTGATAAACTGTGTTAACTATCTTTGTGGAGATGAAGATATGATTCCTCTTCGTTCAAGAGAAGTTGCAATGAGAAAATTGGATAGTGTAAAGGCTGAAAAGGAGAAAACATTTTGGCAAATTATCAATATTGGATTACCGATTATAATTGTTCTAATTATGGGATTTGTAATTCATTTGATAAGAAAAAGAAAATACATCTTTGCTCCTATAAGCCAAAATAGCGCAAAACAAAAACCACTTCAAAAGAAAAAACAATAAAAATATATGAAACAATTAACAAGAAAACAGAAAAACTATATAATCATTGGAGTAATTATTCTTCTTTGCATAATTACTGCTGTTGTTCTTTTAACTCGTGAAGACTCTACCTTAGAGCAAAATTTCCATATTGAAGACACAAGAAAGATTACACGAATTGTAATGGAAGACAGAGATGGGAATAAAACTGATTTAAAGAAGACAAATGATAGCGTTTGGACTGTAAACAACGATTTTCAAGCAGCACCAATGATGGTTAACACCCTTTTAGAAACTCTTAGAGATATGAGAGTAAAAGGACCAGTTGCGAAGGCTGCTCATGCAAATATTGTTAAACAACTATCTGCAAGAAATGTAAAAGTTGATGTTTATGTTCAAAGTTACTATATCAACATAGGATTTATAAAGCTTTTCAAAAAAGAAAAATTGGAAAAGACTATTTACGTTGGCGATCAAACAATGGACAATATGGGAACATACATGATGGTTAAAGGCAAGAACAATCCATCCGTTATTCATATTCCTAATTTTAGAGGCTACCTTTCAACACGTTTTACTGCTGATGCCAATGAATGGAAAACTCACACAATATTCAAATATAACCCTAACGACATTGCTCTAATTAGAGTTGAACTTCCTCAACTTCCAGAAGAAAGTTTTGAAATATACAGCGAAGGAAACACTTTCCATTTTAAACTTTTGAAAGAAAAAGAAAGACTTTCAGCTTTTGACACCATTAAAGTTACTGCACTTATTTCAAGCTTTTTTGATCTTAACTTTGAAAACGTAGCAAAGGATATTCCCAAAATTCAAGTAGATACAATCTTCTCTAAATCTCCAAGCTTTATCTTTACCGTTAAGGACAAAAAAGGAAACACCAAAAGCCTTAAAACCTATATGAAACTTAACGAAGGCACTTGGGTAAGCGAGAATGACAAGGATAAATTCTACGAAATATTTGATATAAACAGAATGTATGGAATTATGGATGGAAGCAAAGACACATTAATCTTGCAATACTTTGCCTTTGACAACCTTCTAAAACCAGCCTCCTACTACTTTCCAAGAAAGAATTAGAAATACAAAATCAATTAATATTTTAGATTTGAAATTTTCTTTTTAAATCAGCATAAATATTTTATAACACAATTCAATTAAAGGCTAATAAATAAAATGATTTATTTATTAGCCTTTAAAACATTATTTATCTCAGTTTAACTCCATAATAAATCTATTTATATAAGGAGATAATTTATTTAAATCAAGAATAAATTTATTTATACAAGGAATAAATTTTGCAACCTGCCACCTTACACATTACATCCTGCCACCTTACATACTGCAACCTGCCACCTTGCATATAACATCCTGCCACCTTGCAAAATTTAAACCTTATCTTATTAAGATATAATAAGGGTTTGATACACTTATATCAAAGAAAATCCAAATTACACAGTAAATTTTAGAGATAGGAGAATAGGAAATCCCATATTCTAATAAAAATTACTACTGCGTAATTTGGATTTAAGTATAGATAATTAATGAGAAAACAAATTTGGATTACTTACTTCCCAACAATAACTTTTCCACTAATAGTTTTGCCATTAAGAGATATATTATAAGTATAAGCTCCAGCATTAAGATTAGAAACATCAACCCTGTTTCCCTGCTTAGCATTTAACTTAGCTTTCTTAACTAACTTTCCTTGCATATCAAATAGCTCAATTTCTCCCTTTTCAAAATTAGTTGCTTCAATATCTACATAAATATAATCCTTTGCTGGATTAGGATAAACTTTTATTGTCTCCTTCTCCCCTGTTTCAATATTGGTTAAACCTATTATTCCTTTTGGGTGATACTTAATTAACCAAATATCATCTCCTGAATTTACAAATGTAGCTATTATTAATCCTCCATCTTTTGTCGCTTTTATCCCTTGTATTTGTTTGAATCCTGTTGTGTCATATTTTAAACTAAAAGTACAATTTGTATCTCCATTTAAGTTAAAATTACAAATCTCTATTGATGCATAACTCGAATTCCAACTATTCATTTGATAACATATATAAACTGAATCAGAATTCATACAGTCTATTAATCTATTTCTTCCAGGATTATAAAAGTCAAATGATATATCTGATATGTCAGGATTTGGTGACACTAAATTAACTCCTGTTAGTCGTTTTGTTTTTGTATTTATTAGATTTACACATTTTACACTATCTTCTGGCACATATTTTGCAAATTGATATGTGAAAGCTAACATAGTGTCATTTATACTTGTCATATTTGCTGGCTTATATCCCATTATACTATCCTCTATTTCTAATGTCTCTTTATTCAAATAGTATATATAGTTTTGATCATTAATATATTCAATTGGTGGAGCTCCACTTATTGCAAACATTATATTGTCTTTCATCTCACAAATATCAAGCTCATCATTTTCTTTATAAAATATCTTAGATGATAAAACATTTCCCAATGTATCTATTCTAATTAGTTTTGCTGCTCTTGCCGGTGTTATAAAATCATGTATTTGAGCTGAAAGCATTATTATAATACTCCTATCTTCAAGCATTAATGTACTTAATGAGCTTGCATTCCAATTAATGGTATCTTCAGACGCTTTCATTATAGTATCTGTAGAAATCAAAACTCCATTACTATGCAATCTAACGATACATAAATTATCTATATACCCAAAAGTATAATCACCTATAAGAGTTCCTCCTATCTTATACAATTTGTTATCTACTCTATATTTAATACTATAAACAGAATCTAATTCATTATCTTCCCTTATTACATTTATATCATCATCTAATAATATATATTGGGCACTATAACCATAAGAAGTACTTGATGTAAGATTTATATATAATCCATTATCATCATAATTTTCAACCACATCAAGTGATTTACTTATTCCGTTTTCAATTACTCTATTTATCTTAAATTTATCTTCTGAATGTATTTGTTCAAATACTTGTGCATGTAAATTAAAGCTAATAAGAATAATTAGCAGAATAATTGGTAATTTATTCCTTTTCATATCTATTTGTATTAATTATTAAGTTTTTTATTCCCCAACAATAACCTTTCCACTAAGAGTTTTTCCATTAAGAGATACATTATAAGTATAAGCTCCTGCATTAAGATTAGAAACATCAATCCTATTTCCTTGCTTAGATTTCTCTGACAATTATCCCTGTTCTTCAAATAATTATACTTCAAGTTGCAAATGTATATCTTTATTTTTATAAAACAAATTTTCTGAAAACATTTTTTCATTTTGATTGGAAATATTCTTGTATTTATGTTTCCTATTATAATTTAATCCTTTCATTTCATTTGTCTGAAACTTTAATTCTTTTTTCTTGGATTATTTATTTGAATATTTCTCATCTTATCTTTTTGTAACATAACTTTTTTGCTTTATGCTTTAAAAAAATTTGGTTGAAGAATTAAGTAATAGATAGTTTTTTGAGGCATTTGTTGATAAATATTTTTACAGTCAATTGCATGCTATTAGAATTTGTTTTACTTTTGCTTATTAATATTATGGTAATAATTTAAAAGAGAGAAAAGATATGAAATTTATTGTTCATGGTGGAACCTTATCACGTTCCCTTCAATCAATCTACAGTGTAATTACAACAAATAATGCTGTACCTATTTTAGAAAACTTCCTTTTCCAATTGGAAGAAAAAACTTTATCTATCACTGCTTCGGATATTGAAACTACTGTTACTGTTAAATTGGAACTTACGGATGCTGATGCTTCAGGATTAACTCAAATTGCTGTTCCTGCAAAGATTCTTTCTGATATTGTTAAGACTTTTTCTATTGTTCCTCTTAGCTTTGTTGTTGATGAAGAAAATTATTCAATTGAAATCACTTCTGGAGAAGGTAAATATAAACTAACTGGTATTTCTGCTGAGGAATATCCTCGCATTGCTACAATTGAAGATGCTTCAAAAATAACTATTCCTTCTTCCCTATTAGTTAATGCTATTTCAAAAACAATTTTTGCAACAGGTGTTGAAGAAACAAGGCCTCAAATGACTGGTGTTTTCTGCGAACAAACAGAAAACCATATTACTTTTGTTGGTACTGATGCTCATAAATTGGTTCGCTATAGAAGAACTGACTTTACTAACGACACTCCAACTAATTTTATCCTTCCAAAGAAACCTCTTAACCTAATGAAAAACATTCTTGTTTCTTACAAAGAAGATGCTGATGTTTTGATGGAATATAACGTTAAGAATGTTGCTTTTACTTTTGAAAACTATTCAATTGTTTGTCGTTTGATTGAAGGAAAGTATCCGAATTATGAAGCCGCCAT
>RRZU010580191.1_pt1 | contig 11869 bp, 10 predicted proteins | sample 2165561 | NCBI WGS metagenome assembly RRZU01 (sample SAMN10456909, study PRJNA506462) | wastewater metagenome | isolation source: wastewater sludge | place: USA: Moscow, Idaho | reverse complement strand
TTCTCCGGGACTTCAGATTACAAGTTGTCAAAAAGACAAATGGGCCACTTGTATCTATAGTTCCTCTGCCATTTCCCGATAACCATCGGGGGAGAGACGGTTAATGTATAATTTATGCCTTGTCAGGTGAATAACTTACGGCTTGTCAAGTGAATAACTTACGGCTGGGGGTAGCCGTAAGCTTACGAGTCTGGAAGTGGTTAGTTATTCACTTGGGAAGCCTTTCTCAAGTGAGTTGGCCTGTTGATTAACAGGATATAAGACAGCGATTTATATGGCAATGGTTATCCCATGATCTCATCTGTTGGCCGACTTCTATATTTCTGTAGGTCGACTTGTCTTAGGTTGCCGGCTGAAATGAAATATAGATGAGCCTGAAGATACCCCCACTGATTATCAGGTGAGCCGAATTTTCTTCTGATAAGGCATTGGACACAAGACTTATAGGCGATAAAAACCTACAAATCAGCGATTTGTAGGTTTTTGTCCACTTACTCTCTTGTTTTGTTCAGTAGGTTCTGCGGAAAGACAGGGATTCGAACCCCGGGAACCTCTCGGTTCAACGGTTTTCAAGACCGCCGCAATCGACCACTCTGCCATCTTTCCAATATGTTGTGCGATCAAACGTTTCGTTTAATTGCTTTGCAAAGGTAGTCATTCTTTTGGAATATACAAGAGTCTTATGCGCTTTTTTTCTTTTTGTTTATTCTTTTCTTTTAAGAATAGAATGTGTGGGAATCCCCTTTTTATTGCTATTTTTGTAGCAAATAATTTATCAATCAAGTAAAAGGTTTCTATATGAGAAAGTTGAAAAGTTTATGGCTGGTTTCGGTTGTGCTGCTATTAGTAAGCTGCTCGATGTCCGCTAAATCAGATAAATCAAGTGAGGCTGGTACCGCCTCCAAGGGAGAGGTCGTTACTTTGAACAAGGCAGAGTTCTTGCAAAAGGTATTCAATTACGAGAAGAACGCAACGAAATGGGTATATGAAGGTGATAAGCCTTGTATCATCGATTTTTATGCGGACTGGTGTGGTCCCTGCAAGCAAGTGGCTCCTATTTTAAGGGATTTGGCTATCCTGTATAAGAATGATATCGTAGTTTATAAGGTAAATGTGGATAAGGAAAAGGAGTTGGCTGCCGCTTTCGGCATACAAAGTATTCCTACGTTCTTGTTTATCCCTAAGGAAGGACAGCCTCAGATATCGATGGGAGCTCTTCCCCGTGAGGAGTTTGTGAAACAGATCGATACTTTCTTGTTGAAGAAGAAGTAACACGACTTAGTTAATCATCATTTATAGATCGGAAAGCCGTAGAATTTTAGATTTTACGGCTTTTTTAATTGGGAGGGATGCTTTATGAAAGTAGGAATTATCAGATGTATGCAAACAGAGGATTTTTGCCCCGGTACTACTGATTTTAGGATGATCCGTGAGAAAAAGGGAGCCTTTGAGGGTGTAGAGGAAGATATTGAGATCATCGGGTTTATCAATTGCGGAGGTTGTCCCGGAAAAAAGGCCGTATTAAGGGCGAGGGAGTTGGTGAATAGAGGGGCGGATAGTATCGCTTTTGCTTCCTGTATCCAAAAAGGGACGCCGATAGGTTATGCCTGTCCTTTCGCCAAAAGGATGAAGGATGTTATCCAGAACGATTTAGGCGATGGCATCCGGCTGATCGATTATACGCATTAGGAAGATCCGGTAGCTGGTGGAAAAGGCATAAAAAAAGAGGGCATTGAAAAATGTCCTCTTTTTTATTTTGGCATCGCACGAATTATTCAGCGCTTTCAGTTGCCGGAGCTTCTTCAGCGGGAGCCGCTGCGGCTGCTTCCTCAGCTTGCTTAGCAGCTTCAGCTGCTGCCAATTCTGCTTTCTTTTTAGCTACGATTTCTGCTTTTGCCTTATTCGCTTCCTTTTCAGCCTCAAGACGTGCTTTAGCTTCTGCTCTAGCTGCTTCGCTGTCTTTTTCTTTGATAGCTTGTACGGAAGCTTGTTTGTTCTTCAACCAAGCTTGGAATTTCTCCTCAGCTGCGGCTTCGTCGAACGCACCCTTCTTAACACCTTCCAATAAATGCTTTTTCAAGCAAACGCCTTCGCGAGAAAGGATGTTACGAGTTGTGTCTGTAGGTTGAGCACCTACTTGTAACCAATACAAAGCTCTTTCGAAGTTCAAATCTACTGTAGCAGGATTAGTGTTCGGATTATAAGAACCTATCCTTTCAATAAATCTTCCATCACGTGGAGCCCTGCTGTCTGCGATCACGATTTGGTAGAAGGCGTAACCTTTACGACCGTGTCTTTGCAATCTAATTTTTGTTGCCATGTTTGAATAATTAATTTAAGCTGTTTGTATTAGCGGGTGCAAAGATAGGAGTTTCTGTTTATAAAACAAGCGTTTTGTTGGAAAATATGTGGATGCTTCTGCTTTTTTTAAAGGTAGTTTAAGGGATTAGTCCCTTATGCAATTGGTTGCCGACACCGTCGGCAATAATGCTGACGCTGTCGGAAATATTGCTGACGGCGTCGAAAATATTGCCGACGGCGTCGGTAACCAATTTCTTCCTAGTCTTGTTCCGGAAAGATCGTATGAAATCTCTTGTACATCCCTAATGAAAGGGATTTTTCTTATCTTCGCGGCTTCATTATATTAATGTATTAAAATAAACATATGATTTCAGTTGACGGACTAACAGTAGAGTTTGGTGGAAGCGCCCTTTTCTCGGATGTTTCTTTTGTGATTAACGAGAAAGATCGTATCGCCTTGATGGGTAAGAACGGTGCCGGTAAATCTACCTTGTTGAAGATATTGGCCGGCGTGCGGGAGCCAAGCCGTGGAAAAGTGTCCGCCCCTAAAGATACCGTGATCGCTTATTTGCCGCAGCATTTGATGACGGAGGATGGCCGTACCGTTTTCGAGGAGACGGCGCAGGCTTTCGCCCATCTGCACGAGATGGAGGCGGAGATCGCCGAATTGAATAAGCAACTGGAGACTCGTACGGACTATGAGTCGGATGGTTATATGGAGCTGATCGAGCGGGTCTCTACCTTGAGCGAGAAATTCTATTCCATAGAGGAGATCAATTACGACGCCGATATAGAGAAAACCTTGTTGGGACTGGGTTTCAAACGGGAGGATTTCGACCGGCAAACCAGTGAATTCAGCGGTGGCTGGCGTATGCGTATCGAGCTGGCGAAACTACTGTTGAAGAAACCGGATGTCCTTTTGCTGGACGAGCCGACGAATCACTTGGATATCGAGTCTATCCAGTGGTTGGAGGATTTCTTGATCGATAACGGTCAGGCCGTAGTGGTGATCAGCCACGACCGTGCGTTCGTGGATCATATCACGACTCGTACGATCGAGGTGACGATGGGCCGGATTTATGATTATAAGGTAAACTATAGCCAATACTTGCAATTACGGAAGGAACGTCGTGAGCAACAACAGAAGGCTTATGACGAGCAACAGAAGATGATCGCCGAGACGAGAGAGTTCATCGAGCGTTTCAAGGGCACGTACTCCAAGACCTTGCAGGTGCAGAGCCGTGTGAAGATGCTGGAGAAACTGGAGATCTTGGAGGTGGATGAGGAAGATACCTCGGCTTTGCGCTTGAAGTTTCCGCCTTCGCCTCGTTCGGGCTCTTATCCGGTGACGATCGAGAATGTCTCGAAAGCGTATGGCGATCATACGGTTTTCCGAAACGCTAATCTGATGATCGAGCGAGGGGATAAGATCGCTTTCGTCGGGAAGAATGGCGAGGGTAAGTCTACCTTGGTGAAGTGTATCATGAAAGAGATCGAGCATGAGGGGACGTTGACGCTGGGGCATAACGTGATGATCGGTTATTTCGCCCAGAACCAAGCCTCCCTGCTGGATGAGAATCTTACGGTTTTCCAGACGATAGACGATGTGGCGCAAGGCGATATCCGTAATAAGATCAAGGATCTGCTGGGTGCGTTCATGTTTGGCGGCGAGAACTCGGCGAAGAAGGTGAAGGTGCTTTCCGGTGGCGAGCGCACACGTCTGGCCATGATTAAGCTATTGTTGGAGCCTGTGAACTTGCTGATTCTGGATGAGCCGACAAACCATCTGGATATGAAGACGAAGGATATCTTGAAGCAGGCGTTGCTTGACTTTGACGGGACGTTGATCGTCGTATCCCACGACCGTGATTTCTTGGATGGGCTGGTCTCTAAGGTCTATGAGTTCGGAAACCAAAAAGTGACGGAGCATTTGGAAGGCATCTATGAGTTTATGCAGCGCAAGAAGATGGAGAATCTGCGTGAGCTTGAGCGGAAGAATTAAATCCTCCACCCAAGCGTCAGCATAATATCATACGTGGAGCTATCTATATCTTTATGATACTTATAATGGGTACGGCGGGAGAAATAACGATTTCGCAACGCAATATTCCATTTATGCTTGGACATATAGGCTAAGGTGGTGGAAAATACCGTTAAACGTGCGTTGCCGGCATCGCCTTGTACGTTTAACTTTGTAGGGTCCACCGCATTCCAGTCTATATCCGGCTCGTATCCTTTCCATGTGAAGATATGGTAGTTCTCCAAATCGATCAAGAACGCCCAGCGTTTATCGTAGGCCAATCCGGTAAACGCTTTCACGCTATAACCGCTTCCCAGATTATAATCTCTCTCTTCCAGCCGGAGGTAATCGGAGATGCTTGCGCCCAAGGCGACTCCTGTTCCGTATAATTCGGCGTAAACATCTACCTTATTGTCCGGCGTGCCTCTTTTGTAATAGATCAATCCACCACCGACCGCCGCCGCTTCCGATATGCGGTAGGGAGCTACCGTTTGGGAACTATTGGATTTTAACTCGGAATCATAGTAGTCGAAATGCTGAAAGATTCCAGCGGCCAGACTACGAGGGCCTTTACTCCAGACCTGTTTCCCCCAGATAGCCCCAACGGCATTGACTTGGCTGATGAGCGGCTGGCTCGAAAAGAAATCGAACCCGGCCTTCAACTGAAACCATTCATAGGGCGAATAGAAATCATCATTGAAAGGATCTCCATAATCCAACCTGAAGGATACGTGCATGCTCGTAGTGCCATGCTTGGAGCCTTCCTGCTCGGCAAGGAAGCGAGGACCAACACCCACGATGAAGTTTACGGGAACCGAGGTGTAGACACGCCCCTTGGAGCTGCTGTGTCTCCAAGCTTCTCCCGTGATGATACGATTGATCGCCCGCATCGGAGATATCAAACCGGATAAGATCTCCCGTCCCACACGTTCCGCCCCGTGGGAGCGGTTGTCGATGAATAAGTCGGAGAGCCGGTAGGTAATCTCACCTAATTCTATACCGCCGAAAGAGGTGGCAAGCATGTCATTGATGGAGGGCGGTTCCGTTTCCATAAAGAATTCCCACATTAGGCTGCCTCCCGCCGCGAATGGAATGGATTGCCAGAAATTCAGTCCGTTGCTACGGGCCGCGTTGAAATATAACGATCCGTGATAGGGATGGGCCACCAGATTGGTAGAGAACTTATCCGTGTCCCAAACAGGCCCCGTCTTGAAGTTTTGCTTAATCGTATGTCCGTTTATCTTCGCGAAATCCTCGTTCATTAAGAAACGGTCGAAAGTCCAGACGGCCATGTTCATTCCGAATACCTCGCTTGCTGCCAACCAAGGGCGGCGTGGAATGAAAAGGGCCGTGTCGCTCACGTAATTGCGGGCATCCATCTGAGGGAAGTGTTGCCCCCACATCCATTGGCTGGATAGCAGACAGATCAACCCGATCAACATGCATTTTTTCATCCTCATCTAACTCAATTCTCTTTTGTAAATAAAAATCAATAGGTTACGGTTATAACCACTCCGCAAACTTATATATAATAAACATTAAGGGATTCGTTTGGTTTAAATTATTGTTAGGTATTCTTTCTATAAATGCTGTTATTTGCGAACTATTCCGTATTTTTGCGAAAAAAACAAAATGATAGATTTTATCACCTTTTGTGACTATACAGGGACCTTTGCGTTTGCCATAAGTGGCATAAGATTGGCTTCTGCGAAACAATTTGATTGGTTTGGCGCCTATGTGGTGGGTGTCGTGACCGCTGTAGGAGGAGGTACGATTCGTGATATTTTATTGAATGCGGTGCCTTTTTGGATGGAACAAGCCTCTTATTTGGTTGTCTCGGCCTTGGCTTTGTTGTTCGTTATCGCTTTCCGAAAATACGTGATCCGTTTGAACAATACATTTTTTATATTCGATGCTATCGGATTGGGGTTGTTTGTGGTGGTAGGTATCGCCAAGACCTTGGATTTCGGGTTTCCCATGTGGGTGGCGATCGTGATGGGAACTATAACCGGCTCGTTTGGCGGTATGATGAGGGATATATTGATTAATGAGGAGCCTTTGATATTCCGGAAAGATATTTATGCGTTGGCTTGTGTCTTTGGCGGTTTGATATATTATATATGTATGCAAACTTCTATGTCGGCGGCGATGATACAGTTCGTATCGGCGTTGAGCGTGTTCCTCGCACGTATAATCGCCGTAAAATATCATATAAGTGTTCCGGTGTTGAAAGGAGAAGAATAATTTATTAACTTTGCATAATTATATGGACATGCATACTCAACAAGAAAAGGCTTCCATCCTGTTGATATATACGGGTGGGACGATAGGTATGATCGAGAATCCGGAGACTGGAGTGTTAGAGTCGTTTAATTTCCAGCATTTGAAGGACAATATGCCGGAGTTGAAGAAACTGGGGTATTCGGTGGCCACGATACAGTTCGATCCTCCGATGGACTCCTCGGAGATGGGGCCGGACTCGTGGATGAAGATCGTGAAAATCATCGCCGATAATTATCAGAAATACGACGGCTTCGTGGTACTGCATGGCACGGATACAATGTCGTATACGGCATCGGCATTGAGTTTTATGCTCGAGAACCTGAGTAAGCCGGTGATCCTTACGGGATCGCAATTACCGATCGGGATGTTGCGTACCGATGGGAAGGAGAACTTGATTACGGCGATCGAGATAGCGGCTGCCAAGGAGAACGGCTTACCGTTGGTCCCGGAGGTCTGTATCTTTTTTGAGAATGATTTATTGAGGGGGAATCGTACGAGTAAGATAAATGCAGATAATTTTAATGCGTTCCGTTCGTACAATTACCCGGCTTTGGCTCATGCGGGTATCTATATTAAGTATGATCTGCCGCAGGTATATCATCCGGTATCGCGTAAGCCGCTGAAGCCGCATTATTTGTTGGACCGAAATATCGCTATACTAAAACTATTCCCCGGAATTTCTCCGCAAGTAGTGGAAAGTATCCTGAATATCCCGGGTCTGAAAGGCGTGGTGATGGAAACATTCGGAAGCGGAAACGCTCCGTGCGAGGAATGGTTCTTGAATATGTTGAAGGAGGCTGTAGACCGTGGTATCGTTATCGTGAATGTTACTCAGTGTAGGGCCGGAAGTGTGGAGATGCACCGTTATGAGACGGGGCACAAATTGTTGGAGGCAGGCGTGACGAGCGGCTTCGATAGTACGACGGAGAGCGCCGTGACGAAGCTAATGTTCCTCTTCGGCCATGGGCTGACACCCGACGAGGTGAAGGAGCATATGAACTGCTCGTTGATCGGGGAGGTATCGATCCCTGAGACGTTCCGCCCCTAGTGTATACTATGTAAAACAGAAAAAAAGCAGTGTTGCGGAATAGGAGAGTATGAAACTATCATTTCTGAGTTTAGCTAGTGGGAGCAGTGGGAACTGCTATTATTTGGGGACTTCGGAATTCGGTATGCTGATTGACGCAGGTATCGGAATCCGGACCATAAAGAAAGTATTGAAGGACCGGTCGATCGATTTTACCAAGATCGTGGCCGTGTTGATTACCCACGATCATGCGGATCATATCAAGACGGTCGGGTATTTGGGCGAGAAGCTTTGCATTCCTGTCTATGCGACAGCCGACGTGCACCGGGGGATTGATAAGAGCCGGTATGTGGAGGAGACCTTATGTGTCTCCCGCAAGGTTATAGAAAAAGAAGTTCCATTCCTTATCCGTGATTTCCGTATCACGGCTTTCGAGGTGCCTCACGATAGTACTGATAATGTGGGGTACCATATCGAGTATGGTAATCATAAATTCACTTTCGCTACCGACGTAGGCCATATCACGGACACGGTGGGGAAATATATCTGCATGGCGAACCATTTAATATTGGAAGCGAACTATGACGAGGAGATGCTTCGTTTCGGTACATATCCTGCTTTCTTGAAAGAGCGGGTGGCGAGCCCGACCGGGCATTTGAGTAATAGGGAGGCCGCGGAGTTCTTGGCGACCCATTATAATACCGGTTTGAAGAATATCTGGCTTTGCCATCTCAGCCGGGACAATAACCATCCCGAACTGGCCTATAAGACAGTGGATATACGTCTTTTCCAAGAGGGCATAAGGGTAGGGAAAGATGTCTCATTGGTAGCGTTGAAGCGGACTACACCCTCGGATATTTACGAGTTTGATTAAAATTTTATGAAAAAAAGTAGTCGAAAAGTTTGCGGGGAAAAATAAAACCTCTATCTTTGCACCCGCAATCGAGAAACAAACGGTGGTTTGAAAAAGTAACGATAGCGAAACAGAATGACTTGGTAGCTCAGTTGGTAGAGCAAATGACTCTTAATCATTGGGTCGAGGGTTCGAGCCCCTCCCAGGTCACTCAAACAAATAACATGTTGACTTGGTAGCTCAGTTGGTAGAGCAAATGACTCTTAATCATTGGGTCGAGGGTTCGAGCCCCTCCCAGGTCACACGATTTACTTATTGGAAAGATGGCAGAGTGGTCGATTGCGGCGGTCTTGAAAACCGTTGAACTGAGAGGTTCCCGGGGTTCGAATCCCTGTCTTTCCGCAGAGAGTCCTGTAAGGCGAAAGCTTTACGGGATTTTTTGTTTTTGAGGCGTTTGTCCGGGCACAAACGGAAAGAGGTAGCGGGCATCGCTAGAATGAGAAAGTGTATAATAATATGGAAACAGGATCATTGCGGATAAGTGATATACGGCCGGATTTTATCTATATGATGGAACAAGCCGTGAAAGCCCCATCGGGGCATAATACCCAACCTTGGTTGTTTCGTGTGCAAAAGGATAGGATACAGATTCTTCCGGATATGAGTAAGTCCCTTCCGGCCGTAGATCCGGATAACCGTGAGTTATTTATTAGCTTAGGATGCGCCACCGAGAATCTTTGCATTGCGGCTGAGGCAAAAGGATATGCTCCGCTACCGGTTTTTTCAGGATCGGGGGAGATCACCGTACTCTTGTCGGAGGCATCGATGATTAAGGAGACGAGTGGGCTTATCGAGGAAATTTCGGTGAGACAGACGAATCGAGGCATATATTCCGGGGAAATGATTCCATCGGATCAACTGAGCTATTTGAGGAATACGCCTTTGGAGGAAAATATCAGTCTGCATTTGTGGTCGAAAGGAGAGTGGGAGTTCGATACGCTTTCTTCTTATATATTTGCGGGGAATAACCGGCAAATGAACGATCGTCTGTTTAAGCGAGAGCTGAAATCATGGATGCGTTTTAATAAGAATCATGTACGAGCTACATCGGACGGCCTGAGTTATGCGGTGTTCGGGGCGCCGAACCTTCCCCGTCTTATCTCAGAGACAATCATGGGAAGTGTCTTGAAAGCCGGCATACAAAATAGGGGAGACAAGAAGAAGCTGGACTCTTCTTCTCATTTAGCCTTGTTCGCCTTACGGATAAATACGCTACCGGAATGGTTTGCGCTAGGCCGGAGTTTGCAACGTTTTCTTTTGAGAGCTACGGAAAAGAATATCGCTTTCGCCTTTTTGAACCAGCCTTGTGAGGTGCGTGATCTTTCCGGTTTGCTGGCGAAAGACTTGTCTTTCACCAACGAGATTCCAGCCTTGATCCTCCGTCTGGGATACGCCAAGCGGAAAATGCCGTACTCACCTCGAAAGTCTTGGCGTGAGAGGCTGGTTCCGTAATGGTTAAGTCAGATAGCGAGTACCCTCGTTCATGCCAGCCTGCACGGGATATGCCAATACGAAACTGTTTGCCTGGAAGTATTTGTTGAGGTACTTGGGGATACGGGCCATGGCGGGAGCGTAGGAAAGTCCTTCCTTGCGGCTAAGGATAATCCACATCGTGTCGTCCGGTTTTATATCCCGGAAAACGATCAGGAAGTCATCCCAGTCGTTGAATTCGATATAACTGGCTTCTCCGCTTTTCTTGGCTAATAATTTCTTTAAGGCATTCAAGGTCGCTTCCGAACCGTAAAAGACTGTCGCTGCACCTGTGTTCTGGGTCACGTTTCGTAACCGGAAGATGATTTGGTTGAAACCGATTTCTTTTTCGGCCAATTCCGGGATGATGATCAGATGCCGTCTAACGGTAGAGATGGGTTGTGCGGGCTTGTATATGAATGTACTTACACTACTTTCCGCCAATACACTTTCCACGATATGGCCTAGGAAGGCCGCCGGTATATCTTTTTCCTTGTGCAATCCCACTACCAGATCTGTGATCTCCCGCTCTTTTACCACGCTGGCGATAGCATTCGATACGCTTAAGTCATATCTTAATAAATCTTTCATCCGGGTATCCGTGGCGGCAGCCGTATTGACTGCGGTCTGTAGAACCCTGCGGGATTGTTTTAACGCTTTCTCGTCTGAATGATGGTTATCTATCACTTTTAGGGCAAACAAGCCGTTCTTGTTTTGGGGAGATTTGATCGCCAAGCTGAGGTTGACCAGCTCTTCCACGGTCTCTTCATTGCTGACCGGTATCAAGATATGCTCTGATTCTTTTTTGTTTTCCTCCTTATCGGATATATCTTGGGCCGCTATGTTATGAGCGCCTTTTTGGGCGGCGAAAGAGGCGATGGTACAAGTGACAAGTATCATCAGGATCGTACCGTTCAACACGCTCTCATTTAATAACCGGATTGGTTCCCCATTAGCGTCTGTTCCGGTGATTACGTTATATCCGACCATCACGGCGGCCAATGTAGCGGCGGCTTGTGCGTTACTTAAGCCGAAAATAACGCTTCGCTGATCTGTGGACAGATGGAAAGTCTTTTGGGTCATCCAAGCGGCTATGTATTTGGCGGCCGTAGCTACGATAATCATGATAAGCCCTACTTTAATGGTCTCGAAACTGGTAAAGAACGTACGATAATCTATTAACATACCTACGCCCAACAAGAAGAATGGGATGAATATGGCATTTCCTACGAACTCGACACGATTCATCAAGGGTGAGCTTTGCGGGATAAGGCGATTTAGGGCTAGTCCGGATAAGAACGCCCCGATGATCGCCTCCATACCCGCTACCTGAGCTAGGAAAGATCCCAGAAATACCATCACCAGCACGAATATATACTGTGATATATTATCGTGTACATGCTTAAAGAACCAACGCCCAATGAAAGGGAAACCGAATAATACGATTAATGCGAATATCAAGATGGAAACGCCCAGACGAATCCAAAACATATCGTTGACCTGTCCGGTGGCCATGCCGACAATGATCGTTAGGACGAGCAATGCCAAGGTATCAGTGATCATCGTTCCTCCTACGGTGATACTGACAGCTTTGTTTTTGCTGATACCCAGTTTGCTGATAATCGGATAGGCGATCAATGTATGGGAGGCGAACATACTGGCGAGTAAAACGGAGGTCAATACGTTGAATCGCAGGACCCATATTCCGACAACCGTTCCTAGGATCATCGGAATGAGGAATGTGTACATGCCGAATGCTAGGCTTTTCGTACTATTTCTCTTAAAATCCGCCATATCGATTTCCAATCCGGCGAGAAACATGATATAAAGCAATCCCGCCGTCCCGGACAAGATA
>RRZU013281867.1_pt1 | contig 11872 bp, 9 predicted proteins | sample 2165561 | NCBI WGS metagenome assembly RRZU01 (sample SAMN10456909, study PRJNA506462) | wastewater metagenome | isolation source: wastewater sludge | place: USA: Moscow, Idaho | reverse complement strand
TGCGCTTTACACAAAAGCACAGCTTAAACGCATTTTAGACATCTTAACCAATCTCGATCTGGCACTGAAATCCTCGGCTGTTAATACCAATATTTTGCTGGAATGAGCGCTGTTTGAAATTTTTGCGTGTACGGCGGGGCAAAGCAAAGCGTAGGCCAAATATACGCAAATAATACGCCGATTGCACATGCTGTGCGTTTTACAATTGGCAAACACCTAACAAATGCGAAAGGGCTGTTTTATATCGAAAAACTGCGTGTAAACGAAGTAATTGTGGTGGAAGGCAAATATGATGCCGCCACAGTATCCAATTTAGTAGATGGGTTAGTGCTTACCACCGACGGTTTTTCGGTTTATAAAAACGACGAATTGCGCGAGCTGATTTTGCGTCTTGGCGAAAAGCGCGGCGTGGTGGTATTAACGGATTCAGATGCGGCGGGCTTTCGCATCCGCAATTATATCAACAATTTTGCGCAAAATATTACGGTAAAAAATGCGTACGTGCCAAGCGTGGCGGGCAAAGAAAGCCGCAAAGATGCCCCCTCAAAAGAGGGCTTGCTGGGTGTGGAGGGCATGCCGCCCGAAGCCATTTTAACGGCGCTGCGCCTTGCGGGCATTGGCGATGCGCCCGTGCGCAGTGGGCGCGAGATATCCTATGCCGATTTATATGCGCTGGGCCTTTCCGGCACGGCTGGCAGCGCCAATGCACGGCGCGCACTGTTGGGCAAAATTGGCTTGCCGCTGCGTTTATCCAAAAAGGCTTTGCGCGAGGTGCTCTCCAGCTTATATTCTTATGAAGAGCTGGAGCAGCTTATAAAATCAGGCGGCCAGCTGTAAAGCGTTTTTGCATAACAGGGGATTTTGCGGGAAATCTATTCGATATAAGGGTAAGCGCAAGAACTGCTTTTTGCGCGGGATTGTATTGCTTTTGGCACCAAAAAGCGGCATCAATCCCCCTCGGAAAGGATGGGTTTAACAATGAATCATACAGACACAATCAATTTGCTCATGGAATGTGATGCAGGCTCTAAAATGGCCGTGGTTTCAATTGATGAAATTTTGGAAAAAACAAAAGACGTAAAATTAAAGCAAATTTTATCCGATACCAAGCATCGACATACAGAGCTGGGCGAAAAAATGCATCAAATGCTTACACAGCACGGCGCACAGGGGAAAGACCCGCCCATGATGGCAAAAAGCATGTCGTGGCTGAAAACCAATTTAAAATTCAGCCTAGATGAAAGGGATGCCGTTGTGGCCGAGCTGATTACCGATGGCTGCAATATGGGCATAAAATCCCTACACGAATATTTGAATAAGTATGAGGGCGCCGACGACGCGGCAAAGGGCATTTGCCTTGAGCTTGCGGCGCTGGAAGAAAAGCTGCTCAAGGATTTACAAGCGTATTTATAATGCGCGCTTGCCACAAAGCGATGCACATCCTATGCACAAGCCTGCCGATACAACACTATAGAGAAAACAGCGCCGAAGCTTTCAATAAAGCCTCGGCGCTGTTTTATTATACGTAATTTGCGATATCGGCATTGCACATAATGCGGCTGTAGTTTTAACCGCAAAATCCTACCGCAGGGTTTTATTGAGTAGCTGCTCCACATACCAGGGCTTTTCTGCGGTGAATTTTTGCCCCGACACGCCGGCCAGCACAGTGTCGCTTAAATCGGGAAATGCCAGCGTGTAAGCGCATAGCGCTTGATATTTCATTCGATATGCCCGATTCATCGCGTTATTGCCATATTTGCTGTCGCCCAAAATGGGGCATCCAATGCTGGCAAGATGCGCGCGAATTTGATGTGTGCGCCCCGTTACCAGCGTCACCTGCAAAAGCGCCAGCCGCCCGCTTGTGGACGAAGTGCGATATTCGGTAATAATTTCTCTGCCGTCTTTGCACGGCGCCTCGCGCACTTGCACATGCCCTTCGGCGGCGTCTTTAATCAAATAGCCGCGCAGCGTGCCTTTGGCAGGAGAGGGGATGCCAAGCGTTACGCACAAATATTCCTTTTTCAGCTTGCGGTTTTTGATAAGCTGCGCCATCAACGCTTCGGCTTCGGCGCTTTTCGCCAGTGCCACAAGGCCGGACGTGCCCGCATCCAGCCGATGGCAAAGCCGCACGGCAAAATCGCTTTTCGCTTTGCCGTTTTCTTGCATATAGCAGCGCGCGCGGTTTTGCAGCGTGTCGCTTTCGTCGCTTGCATCCTCACACAAAAGCCCGGCTGGCTTTTGCACCAGCAAAAGCGCATCATCCTCATACACAATCGAAAGCGCGTTTTTGGTAGGTGCTTTTGCTTCGTCGGCGTTTTCAATCGGCAGATATAGGCGTATTTCATCCCCTTGTTTCAGGCGTGTTGCAAGGGGCTGTTTTTTGCCGTTTAACTTAATTTTGTTTTCGCGCAGATATTTATTCAGCTTGCCGATGCTTAGCGCGGGCAGTTTTTCCAGCAAAAAACTGTCCATCCGCGGTGTGTTTTTTGCTGTAACAGTAAAAATTTCCATTCAATTTGATTCCCTTTTCTTGTACTTTTCAAAATATTCTGCCGCCAGCATGCTATGCATAGCTGCGTCGCAAATGCCCAAATTGTTGCTATCGACCTGCCGCAAGGTGCCCTCATAGAGTAATCCGCATTTTTGCATTACTTTTCCGGAATTTTCGTTGCGCGGGTCGTGCTGCGACTCCACGCGCATTGCCTTGACTTGCTCAAACAAAAAAGGGATAATGCCTGCAAAAGCCTCGGATGTAATACCCATATGCCACCATTTACTGCCTATGCAATATCCGATATGTACAATACCAAGCGCTTCGTTTTGCTCCACAACGCTGATGGTGCCAATAGGCTCCGATTCGTTTTCCTTTAACACAATAGCCCACTGGTAAAAATTCGGCTTTTGATATTCCTCTATCCATGTTTTGATAACTTTCTTTGTGACAGCCTCGCTTTCATGTGTGGGCCACCTTAAAAATTCCGTAACGCGTTTGTCGCTTGTCCAGTTGCGAAAGGCGGCGGCGCTGTCATCTGGCGTAAAGCGCCGTAAGAAAAGACGGTTTGTTTCTAGTAAAATAGTTCCTTTATGTTGCATAGCGGTTATCTCCATATAAAAGCATATTTTGTGTGATGGCTGGCGTATACCGCCATCGGCATCATAGCGGCATTATTTTAAAATGCCGTGCCACTATAAAAGCGCAATACAGCGCGCACCGCTTTTGCATAAACACGGTGTGCAGGCTGTGTATAAAATAGCTACGGCTAGTATACCACGCTTTGCCTGTAAAAAGAAGCCTTTGTGCTAAACACAGGCCAATTCTACGTTTTTTAGCTGCATGGCGCGCCGAAACTTTCTTGTTAATATTGTATAGAAGCAAGGGGATAATTAGCCGTTTTTTGCATTGACTTTCTCCTGTTTTCGCTCTATAATTTAGTTTAAATATTACAAAATGTGACAATTTATTTATCGGCATCTGGCGCCCCTAAAAATTGCACATATGGCAAAGGAGCCACCGCATGAAAACATTAAAAAGCAAGCTAATTTTGATTATATTGACTTTGGTTGCCGTTTCATCCGTGCTTACATTAACTTTTGGGCTGATTGAAAGCTTTGGCGTAACCGAAAATATTGTCAACACCTTAATCAGCGACAGGCTTACCAGCGCAAACAATATGCTGAAATCCTATCTATCCGAGGAGTTTGGCACATTCAGCCTAAACAGTAACGGCGCATTGGTAGACAAAACAGGCAAAGCAATTGATGGCCAATATACTTATATCGACAAATTTTCGCAGGATATGGCTGTGGTGGCAACGGTGTTTGCAAAGCAAGGCGAGCAATATGTGCGCATTATTACCACAGTAACCGACGAGAAAGGCGCGCGTGCCGTTGGCACCGAGCTGGACAAAACTGGCAAAGCGTATCAAGCAATTGAAAACGGCCAAGATTTTTTGGGCCAGGCAACTATACTCGGCTCGCAATATATGACGGGCTATTCGCCGATGCTGGATGAAAACAAGCAGGTAATTGGCATTTATTTTGTTGGCGTGCCCATGCAAGAAGCCAACGCCATTCTGCAAGAAGGTAAGCTGTCTACGATAAAAGGCGTGCTGTTTTTGGTGGGTATCGTGCTCATCATTGCGGCGGTGGCCACGCTGTTTATCAGCAATGGCATCAGCCGCCCAATCAAACAGGTAACCAATGCTGCGCGGCAAATGGCAGACGGCGATTTTGCAGTGCAGCTTAGCGTGCAATCTAAAGACGAAGTGGGCCAGCTTGCCAATGCCTTTCATCTCACCATTGAAAGGCTGGTCAACTATCAAGCATATATTGATGAAATATCCGGCGCGCTGGAAAAGGTGTCGCACGGGGATTTGCAAATTGCGCTGCACATGGATTACACCGGCCAATTTGAAAAGTTGAAGCACAATATGCAGGCATTGCTTGATAATTTAAACACCACGATGCTGAAAATCAATCAGGCCTCCGTTGAGGTGCACAGCGGCGCAGAAGAAGTTTCTAACGCGTCACAGGCGCTTTCGGGCGGGGCAGTGCAGCAGGCAAGCGCAGTGCAGGAATTATCTGCGTCTATTGTCGAGATTACGCAGCGTGTGCAGCAAAACGCCGAGAATGCCAATGCCGCCTATCGCAGCGCCGAGGCATCGGGCAGCGAAATACATAAAAGCGACAGCCAAATGCAAGAAATGGTGGCCGCAATGCAGCAAATATCCCTCAAAACCGCCGAAATATCCAAAATTAATAAAATCATTGAGGACATCGCGTTTCAAACCAATATTCTTGCATTAAACGCTGCGGTAGAGGCCGCGCGCGCGGGCACAGCAGGAAAAGGCTTTGCCGTGGTGGCAGACGAAGTGCGCAATCTTGCGGGCAAATCTGCCGAAGCTGCCAAAAACACAACACTGCTCATTGAAGAAACCGTTAAAACCGTGGAAAGCGGCGCGCTAATTGCCGAAAAAACAGCCGGCTCGTTAAACGAAAGCACGCGCGTTATCCAAAAAACCGTTACGCTCATTGATGAAATTGCAAAAGCCTCTTCCGTGCAGGCAAACGCCATTGCACAAATTAAGCAAGGTGTTGAGCAAATATCCTCTGTGGTGCAAACCAATGCGGCCACCGCCGAGGAAAGCGCCGCCTCCAGCGAGGAGCTGTCCGAGCAATCCAGCATCCTGCAAACGCTGATTGCGCAATTTAATTTGCGATAAATTTTTACAATTTTGCTTCACGTTCAACCAAAAATGCAAAAACCCAATAATGCAACGTTTATCCATATGATAAGCATCGAAAGAGCTTGCGTGTGCGTATAGCAGATGGCAAGCTTTTTCGCTTTTTACAAGGAGGGGAAAATTAGCTATTTAAGGTAAAAAAATGTTGGGCGTTCGCCGTTAAATTTACGGTTGAAACTTCCTATTTTATGTGTTATACTTTCGTAGCAAATATTAGTATTTTATTGTCAAATTACAGCAAAAATTGATATTACATAAGGGAGATTGGGATGAAGAACGCACGCAGCAATAAACACAACAATAAGAGCATTAAGGCCAAGATGCTAATACAAGTGGGCGGCTTGGTCGTTATGGTGTTTGTCATCGTTAGCATTATTATAGCCACATATACAAACCTTGCATTTGTAAAAAACCAAGTTGATATTCTTGAAAATTCCGACAAACATATCGTTAGCGAAATTGACAACTATTTTACACGATATATCACCATGATTGAACAGATGGCAACCGATCAAAGCGCGGTTCATATATCCGAAAGCTTGGCCGCAGGGGAGGATCAAACCCAAAATCCCCATTATCAAGACGTTATGAACATGCTGGTGAAAAGCAGCCAGCTAGAGCAGGACTCCATCATCGCTACGTATATTGCCGCGCTGGATGCCAATACACTCATTTGCTCCGATGGATGGATACCCGACAGCGATTTTGATATCAAATCAAGAGATTATTATGCGGCGGTTACCAGCGATAAAACCTTTGTTTCGGAGCCTTATGTGGACCAAACTACAGGTAAAAGCATTGTCACCATTGCCGTGCCAATTCACAATCCGGCGGGTAAAATTGTGGGTATCGCGGGTGTGGATATGGAAATTACCAAGCTGAATGACATGGTAATGCAACAAAAGCTGGGGCACAATGGATACTATATTTTGGTGTCTGCCACCAATGCCGTGCTTTCGCACAAAAATACCGACATGCTTTTAAAAGATGTAACCGAAATTGGCCTCAGCAAACCAATTGTGGACAATATCACGCAAGGCATCGCCGATAAAATTGCCTACAAAAATAATGGCGAAAGCTACTATGGCGGCGTCAGCCAAATCGAAAGCACCGGCTGGCGGCTTATATCTGCAATACCCAAAAGCGAATTTAACAGCGATTTAACCAGTACCAACCTCATTCTGCTTTCCACATTTTTTATCGGCATCATTGCGATCGGATTTACCATTGTGTTTTTTACCGACAAAATCCTCAAACCTCTAACCAACCTTACCCATGTTGCCGAGCGCATTGCAGACGGGGATACAAAAGCGGAAATTGATATGCACAATATCAGCGAGCACACCAAAGACGAAGTAGGGCAGATGACTCTGTCGTTTTACCGAATGGTAACCACCATCAAGCATAATGTTGCGGTTGTAAAGCGCGTTGCCGATGGTGATATGACGGTGTTTGTGGATATCCGTTCCGAAGAGGATGAACTGGGTAAAAGCTTGTATCGCTTGGTGCAATCCAATGATAAAATGTATGCCGATATGCTAAACATCGCCAGCCAGGTAACAACAGGCTCGCAGCAAATTGCGCATGTCAACCAATGTGTGTCCGAAAGCAGCATCAAGCAGGTGCGCCGCATAGAAGAGCTGGCACAAACGATTGAACAGGTTACCGAAATTGCTCGAAACAACGAGCAGAAATCTGCTCTGGCCAAATCTGAATCCCTGCACGTAAACGAAAGCATAGATATTGGCAGAACACATATGAGCGAGCTGCTCGTTTCTATGGAAAACCTTTTGGAAACTACCACGGAAATTTCCAAAATTATTAAAGTTATCGAGGACATTGCGTTCCAAACCAATATCCTTGCATTAAACGCATCGGTAGAAGCAGCGCGAGCCGGCGTTCATGGAAAAGGATTCGCGGTTGTAGCAGACGAGGTGCGCAACTTATCGTCTAAAAGCGCACAAGCCGCAAACGAAACCAGAAAATTCATCGAGAGCAATGTTTCTAAGGCCGTAAACGGCAGCGATATAGCGAAAAAGACCGTGTCTGATTTGGAAAGCATTATGCGAGATGTAGAAAACTTCAGCGATATTACCTCGCAGGTGTGGGAAGCAACGAAAGAACAGGCACAGGGCATTGCACAGGTAAACGAGGGGATACAGTTTGTTACCGATGAAGCAAACGAAAACATGCGAATTACCGAGGAAACAGCGGCTTCCAGCTTGCAAGTGCAGCAAAGCGCGCAGGTTTTAAGCTTGGCAATGGACAAATTTCAATTGCGTAAAAGGCAACAGGGGCAAGCGTACATCCCACCCGAAAAACAAAACGATCAAGAGTTTATTGAACAGGCACAGCAGAACTATCAACAATACCTGCAAGAAACCGTGCAAGCGTAAATGCACTGTTTATGGCATTTGGCATATAGGATGCAAAACCCATAAAAATGCGAAACGGTTTGCAGTAGGGGCAATTTATGTATATAAAGCAAAGGGGATGTTGCAATGCAACATCCCCTTTGCTTGCCCCAATTTTATGGCATAAAAACAGAGCGCTGCGTAAAACGTAGCGCTCTGTTTTGCAATGCTGGTTAATATAATGCAAGCATAAAAGGGAGCGGGATTTTTGGGAATAAACATTAGACGAAGTACAACTGTATTATATTGATATGAAGGGGCTTTTTAGTATCCGCTGTTTTTCTTTATCAATCAATTTATAAAAATACAAATTTGGACTTGACCCGAAATCTGGCTTCACCCTATTATCCTGTCTGGTTTCTATCAAATCACATATTCTGTCATAGTCTTTTTGAGGAAAAACAGTATGCATGAGTCCATTAAACCCATTCTTTCCATGTGCATTAACAAAAATGTGCTTTAGGAGGACATCATTTGTAGCAAATAAAAATTCCTCTTTGTATTTATCTGTGTTGCTATATAGTGTACTCCAATTAGACAAATATGTTATATCCCACGCCTGATTTTCGCATCCTTTGGCAATTCGTGCAATATCATTAGAGTTGGCATCTTTAGGAGCTTTTACATGTTCTTGATTTGTCAGTAGCAATACCGCATAAGTCATTATATATTGGCTTACAAGCAAATTGTCATAAGTCCACTGAATAAAATCAAGCATTTTATCGACAGGTTTTATTTTGCGTTTTCTGTACAATCCGACCAAATGCAGCATAGAAGCAACTATCATATAATAATGATCACACCCATCTGCATATTGTGCAGTAACATGACTTGCTGGTCCATTTACAAGTTTAAGCGGTGGAATTTCTGTAATATGTCCTCGCGCAACATTTAACCACATTTGCATGGGATATTCATCAAATATAGTAAAAAACTTATTAAGTTCAATCAACCCATATGTTTGATCTTTAATTTGGGTTGCCCGCTCTTGAACGCCTGGACCAGCACTAATCGCTATATCATTCAACATTGCCCATGCCATAATAATACCGATTGTCTGGGATTCACCCTTATCTCGCAAACTACCTTGTTCGCAGAACTTAATTAGTCCACTTAATATGTTGCGATCAATAAACAATATGAACGGCTTTTTCCGTTTAAATTTATAAAACTTTTCATAATCAAATACTCCTTCAGGTGCAACAGTCGGGTGAAAAATCATTTGCCGCCTCTGAATAACATTCCAAAGATATTCTATGTCCTCGCCGTCTAACAACATAAAATTATTTATCATGAGCATTAAACTCCAACATCTGACAGCCTCCGTATTCTAAGCTAATTTATTTTGAAATATTAACGTCAAAACAAAAGAGATCCAGTATTGAAAAAATATATTCCTTATCTGTATTATGGCTTTATAAACATAATGCAAACTTGAAATTAAGAGTTGAAATAAGCATGTTTCATTTACATTTTCGACGAAAGGTCATATAAGTCACATAAGAATAACGATAATATTTTTCTTACATGATTCAGCTCTTTAACCTCGTTGTTTATTGGGAGAATAAACGTTGGAGCTGCCTTCTCGGCATGAAAATATTTATTTCTGATAAAATAGCAGTATTTTAATATGTAAAACCTAGCTAAATCACTATTCGTCTTTTCATTTTTACAAATACACTGCTGTATGTGTCGTTCTACATCAGTATATAGTCCTTTGCTCCTTAAATTATTTTCCCTATAAGCCATGACGTCAGAAAACAACTGCGCAAGTCTGTAGTCACGAAATGATTTAACCATATCAGCGTATGCTGCTGTTTTAGCCGCATTCTCAAAATCATTTAGAATATACTCTCTAATTCGAAGAGCACGCATGGATATTGTTGTCTCAGTATCCATGCAACTATTTGTTCGCCTCATGTCGTTCCAATTTGCTATTAGAAATATTTTTGCATCACATAGCTTTTCAAATTCTGTAGGTTTTATTGAAATAATAGAATATAGACAATTAAAGGACTTCCATAAATAATCAAAATTGTCACCATTGACCCCTTTAATAAACCAAATATATGATATCAATAATTTGTTTGACTTGGGGGTGTTGCTAAATATTTCTTTGCATTCACCACTGCAAATCAAATGGCTTTGTTCTAATGGTTTCGTACAGGGATTTAAGATATTGTTAGAAGAATATTCCTTGCTTTCTCCATTTACATTTACAGTGATTTTTTCTATGGAAAACGGAATTCCCGTTGTCATATAAGCATAAACAATCGCTTTTAATAATTGTTTATACAAAGTGGAGTTTGTATTATTTAAAATGCTATCAGGACTGCTATTTTTGCTGCGGTTTCCTTTAATACTAATTGTTTTGCTGGTTATAATAATTTGGTCTTTATTTGATGAGTCCGAGTAGCCAGCATAAGTTGTTAACAACGAGTTATTATTCCCTTTATTATTATATTCAAATTCAATTTTCATCTTGTTCATTCTGCACCTCGTGTTTACTTGAAAAATCACTAAAGCTTGGGAAAGGTCATTTTTTGAGACATTCAACCCTTCTGGATATACGATTTGTGAACTTCACCTAAGTGCTATAATTCACATAATATCTAAGCCGTTTTAATTCTTTGCCTGTACTCAAAAGTTCCACCACTATAAGCGCTATTGCTATTGAACAGGGTTTGTCCAAACACCGCACTTGCTGCCCAAACTTGCGTTAGGATAATTATACCATATAATTTGTAAAAACAACACATATTTTGTTGAAATTATGCAAATTTTTGTTTATCTTGCTTTCCCGACGCTGGCGGGGGAGCTTATCGCGCGTTGCGCGGCAAGACTAAACAAGCCCCGTTCTGCAAGCGCCCTGCTAATTCCAGCAAAATGTTTACTTTTATTCGGCAATGCAGCGTTTAACCTGTAATAAGCATATGCAATTTTTTTAAATATCCCTAAAGATTGACAAGCTGCTTGTAATTGGTATATTATAAGTATACTAAATATACTAGAGGTGTAAAATGGGCAGGGGAAACAAAAAAGAAGCCGTTGCAGCACTGCATCGAGAACACATTATGGCAGCGGCTGAACAGATTTTTTCGCAAAAAGGATTTGCACAAACAACCATTGCGGATATTTCTATTGCGTCTCAATACAGCCGCCGAACAATATACGCGTATTACGAAAGCAAGGAAGATATCCTGCATCACATTATTGCGAAAGGCTTGCTAATTTTAAAACAAGACATCGAAAGTGCATTGCAGACAAGCAGTGATTTTTCAGCGCAGTATTTTGCAATCTGTACTGCTATGAAAAAGTATCAAATTGAATGTCCGCACTCGCTTGATACTATTACAGCAGCAAACACCAACCAGTTAGACCTTGACAATCTCTCTCTTGCGGTTACACAAATACTGTCATTGGGCACGCAGGTGAACGCCATTCTTGCGCAATTTATTCAAAGCGGTAAAGACCAGGGCGTTGTGCGGCAAGAAATTGCTCCACTTCCTACCGTTTATATCTTATGGTCCAATATTACGGCGCTGCTAACGCTTGTTCACACAAAAGGTGCGTTTATCGCAAAAGCATTTTCCATGACGCAGGACGATTATTTAGAATATGGGCTCAAGCAAATCATCAATTCTATTTTAGAGGTGCGCATGTAATGCAGCACAACGCAACAATTGTCCGCGTTTGATCATGTAGATTATTGCATTGCGGTGAAGAAATAAGGGGGATATCATGGTAAAAAACGCAATAGCAACAAAACAAGCCTTGCACGCAGCTTGAGAGCGACAGGCATGATATCAAGAATATCGATAGCTTGTTAGAGTAATAAAACTACGGATAGGGGGGCACGGTAAACATGCAAGTGGTGCGCATATCCATTGCACAAACCATTTCGTTCTGTATCGTGCTTTTCATCTTTATTAAAAGCGGCGCAGCAAAGAAGCAAACCTTTCGATAAGCAATCACTTTTGATTGGAGGTAATGATGCAAAAGGGTTTAAATTTCAAAAGCCTTGAAAGCCAAACAGAATACTATCAGGCGTATGATAACTCGCTACGGCTTGTTTCATGTACATATAACCAATGTTATGTAAAAACCTTTTTTGGTGAAAGCCATGTGCTTTGCTGCGGGGATAAAAGCAAAAAACCATTGGTGTTATTGCACGCCGCCAGCTGCGGCTCCCCGATATGGTATAAAAATTTGGAG
>RRZU013028838.1_pt1 | contig 11872 bp, 12 predicted proteins | sample 2165561 | NCBI WGS metagenome assembly RRZU01 (sample SAMN10456909, study PRJNA506462) | wastewater metagenome | isolation source: wastewater sludge | place: USA: Moscow, Idaho | reverse complement strand
TGCCGGGCCAAGGTGAACTCGACGAACAGCGCGACCGTGGCGGCGCCGACGAACAGCGCCTGATTGCGGGTCGGGGTCAGGTGAAACAGGTTGGAATAGACCTCCGCCGGCGGCAGCAGATAGGTCAGCAGCACCACCGCCCACAGGAAAGCGAAGGCCAGCGTGAACGGAATCACCAGCAGCCAGTAACGGACATCGGTCGGCGCCGGCGTGCCGTCGGGATGCCAGGTGGGTCCCGGCTGCTTGTCCCAGACGCTCTGTTTGCCGCTGGCCTTGCGCACCAGTTGGTAGAAGGCTGCCACCACCGAGAAATGCGGGCACAGCCAGCCGCAATACAGCCGGCCCCAGCGCCAGGCGAGGCCGAGGAATCCCACCGCCAGCAGCAGAATGGGGGTGATCACCCGCAGCAGGATGTTGAGCGCCATTTGGCTGGTATCGATTCGGCCGGCCAGATAATCGTCCAGACCCAGCGTCCACGGTTGACCGAACACGATCAAATGACCTTGCGTCAGATCGAAACGGAGCAAATCGAAAACCGGGGCAAACAGGAACAGGACGAAAAAACCGCCCTGATACAGAACGCGCTTGCGTTGAAACGGAGTCACGGCAGCAGGTTACCCACCAAGGGATAACGATAAGGTTGCCCTGCCAGCGCCCGCGCCAGTCCGACGATGCCGAGGATGATCAGCGTGGTGTGGACGGCAGTGAAGTAGAGTATGACCACCACCCAGGTCCAGGCGGCGTCGTAGCCGCCCAGAGCGACGATGGTCAGATTGGCGATGACGAGCAAGATGCCGGCCCACAGGCTGGCGGACAGGGTTTGTCGCAAATGGCGAAGCGCCAAGGTTGGAGCGGCATCGCGGTGGCGGAAATAGAGCCAGAGCAGCGCCAGAAACGCCAGGCCGGGCAACAGCAACAGGTTGACGAGATACAGCGACTCCGCCGCGACGGCCATCCCCTGACCGGGCGGAGCTTCGTCGTCGGATGCCGGCGGTTCAGGCGAAGCTGGCATTCACCACCTCCAGCAGAGCGGCGGCGGTCTGCTCGTCGTCGGTCAGCGCTTCCACCAGCGCGACCCGGCAGGCGGTGATCCGATCCATGCCGCCGCGAATCAGTTGCGCCGCGTAGACCAGCAAGCGGGTGCTGGGAACTTCGTCCAAATCGTGTTCCTTCAAGGCGCGGAAGGCGCCCGCGAGCTTGACCAGTTGGCGGGCGGTGGCGGTGTCGCAGCCGGTTTCGCCCATCACGATCGCCTGTTCCCGCTCGGTTCTGGGAAAGTCGAACCGCAGCGCGAGGAAACGTTGCCGAGTCGAGGGTTTCAAGCTCTTCAGCAGGTTTTGATAGCCGGGATTGTAAGAGACCACCAGCATGAAGCTCGGCGGGGCCTGCAACGTCTCGCCGGTGCGCTCGATGGGCAGCGCCCGCCGGTCGTCGGCCAGCGGATGCAGCACCACCGTGGTGTCCTTGCGCGCTTCCACCACCTCGTCGAGATAGCAGATGCCGCCCTCACGCACCGCTCGAGTCAGCGGCCCGTCGCACCAGACCGTCGCGCCGCCGTGCAGCAAATGCCGCCCGACCAAATCGGCGGCGGACAAATCGTCGTGACAGGCGACGGTATGCAGCGGCAGGCCCAATCGGGTCGCCATGTGAGCGACGAAGCGGGTTTTGCCGCAGCCGGTGGGACCCTTGATCAGCAGCGGTAGGCGGCTGCGCCAAGCCGCCTCGAACACCGCGCATTCGTCGCCGAAGGGTTCGTAGTAGGGGATTTCCAGCGGTTGCGCTTTAAGGTGCGGGTTCATGACGACTCACTCCTCGCCCGCCGATATCGCCGACCGCTTTCCGCGTTTCGGGAAACAGGGGGCTGACGCCCCCTGCTCGCGGAACGACCGCGCCGCTCCCGTAAGGAGAAGGGGGTTCGTGCAGGCGCTCAAGTCGCGGCCGGCTGAACTGCTCCAGCTTCGACAGCTTGCGGTTTGTCCTTGGCGAAGAAGCTGTAAAGGTACACTGCCAGCCCGACGAAGAACACCGCCCCGGCCAGCCAGCGCAGCCAGTAAAATATCGCCAGTTGGTCCTGCACCGCAATGAATGACTGCGGGTTGGGGATGATCCGTTGCAGCCACACTTGCAGGATGCCGGCGGCGGTCAGGAACAAGGTGATGAACACCATGGAGACCGTCATCAGCCAGAACGACCACATTTCCAGCACCTGCGAGCGCTCCGGGTTGACCTCGCGCCCGCGCAACATCGGCATGGCGTAGGAAATGATCGTCAGCACCACCATCACGTAGGCGCCATAAAACGCCATGTGGCCGTGGGCGGCGGTGATCTGGGTGCCGTGGGTGTAGTAGTTGACCGGGGCCAAGGTGTGCAGGAAACCCCACACGCCGGCGCCGAGGAAGGCCATGACACCGGTACCGAGCGCCCACAGAGTCGCGGCTTTGTTGGGATGCTCGCGGCGGCGGCGGTTGACCATGTTGAAGCAGAACACGGTCATGGCGAAGAACGGCAACGGTTCCAGCGCGGAAAAGATCCCACCCCACCACTGCCAGTAACCCGGGGCGCCGATCCAGTAGTAGTGATGGCCGGTGCCGACGATGCCGGTCACGAGTGCCAGGGTGATGATCACGTACAGCCATTTCTCGATGACTTCGCGGTCCACACCGGTGATCTTGAGCAGCACGAAGCCCAGGATGGCGCCCAGGATCAGCTCCCACACGCCCTCGACCCAGAGATGCACCACCCACCACCAGAAATATTTGTCCTTGACCAGGTTGGATGGATTGTAAAAAGCGAACAGGAAGAACACCGCTAGACCGACCAGACCGGCGAGCAGGATGATGCTGATGGCGGTCTTGCGGCCCTTGAGAATGGTCATGCCGATGTTGTACAGGAAGGCCAGCGCCACCACCACGATGCCGACCTTGGTGGGCAGGGGTTGCTCCAGGAACTCGCGGCCCATGGTTTCCAGGACTTCGTTGCCGGTCAAATGGGCCAGCGTCGCGTAGGGCACCGCCAGGTAGCCGACGATGGTCAACACGCCGGCCGCCAGGAAAACCCAGAACAGCAGGTGCGCCAATAATGGGCTGTGCAGCTCGGTTTCGGTCTCTTCGGGCACCAGATAATAGGCCGCGCCCATGAAGCCGAACAGCAGCCAGACGACCAGCAGGTTGGTGTGAACCATGCGAGCCACGTTGAAAGGAATCGCCGGGAACAGAAAATCGCCGATCACATATTGCAGGCCCAGAATCAGGCCGAACAGAATCTGCCCTACGAACAGAGCGATGGCGGCGATGAAATAGGGCTTGGCCACCGCCTGGGATTTGTATTGCAACAATTGCATCACTGTTTTTCCTCCTCGGTGAACGCCGGGTTCAGCCTTCGATGTTCGGCGGCCAGTTTTCGGTGTTGATTTCCGAAGTCCATTTCAGGAAAGCCACCAGATCATCCAGTTGCTGGTCGCTGAAGTGGAACTGCGGCATCTGCCGGCGGCCCGGCACCTTGGTCGGTTGCGCCTGAATCCAAATTTTGATGAAGGCCGGACCGCGCCGCTTGTAGACGTTGCCCAGTTCCGGCGCGAAGTAGGCCCCTTCGCCGAGCAGGGTGTGGCAACCGATACAGTTGCGGGTTTCCCACAGCACCTTGCCGCGAGCGACTTCCGGGGCCGGGGTTTCGGTGGGAATGCGCTTTGGCAGTTGCCAGGTGGTGTGGAGGGTCAGGGCGAGAAACAGCAGCACCGAAAACAGCGTGCCGCCATAGAAAATATTTCGCGCCATGGACTTGGTGAAGGATGCGCTCATGAGAACCTCTTCTCGACGATGATACGAACCACCCTGATTGAGAGGCTGTATAAAAACTAAGTTGTTGATTGTAAGAGCTGGCTTGCCGACGATGGTCAGCTAAAATCGCCCTCAAGCGGGCTCCAAAACATAAGCTTTTGATTTAAGGTTAGGTGTTTTTGTACAGCCTCTGAGTCCGATCAGGCGGGAGCAGCGCCCATGGTCCGAAAATCGCCGCTTTTATTCCTTGACGAAGGTCAAGGAATGCCGATCTCTACACCTCGCACAATCGCCGCCAGCTTTTTGAGTTTGAGGAGGGAAACCATGACCACCATCGCCGAACTTCTCGCTGCCGAGCATCGCGACTGCGATGAGGCTTTCACCGTTGCCGAGGATGGGGTTCATTTAGAGTTGGCGAAAAATCCAACGATCCTATATAACTTATTGAATAATAAAGTACTTGATTCTCAAATTCCATGCGGGTGAGGTGCTTTAGAGAAAAAATTTCGAGAATGAGTTTTGAGAATTGTAACTCGTTGATTCTGCGTTAACCGTCTGAATATTAAAATCATTCTCAAAAATGGACGTTATCGAGAATAGCCACCGTCACTAAGGATCGTTGGATTTTTCGCCAACTCTAAATGAACCCCAATTCCAGACTCAGGGCGTATTTCCAGTCGATCCGCGCGCGAACCGCGTCGGCGGCCTGGCGGTCGGGAAGCCCTTCGACGAATTGCATCACCGTAATCAAGGCTAACCGCCAAGGGCTTTCCGCCGGTTGGCCACGGGTCGGAAACCAGGGCGCAAACATCGGATCGTCGAAGATCACACCGATTTCATCGCGCAGGCGAACATAAAGGTTGCCCTTGGGAAAGGCGGCTCGGGCGACCCGCTGGGTTTCTTCGGGAACCGGGGCAATCGCTTGAGGCTGGAGCGACATGGCTTTCTTCCTCAGGTCAAGGATGGGGATGGACTCCAAGTCTACAAACGGCGCCAACGTTGGACTCGCGCCCTATCACCATTTCAGAGACTGTCAAGAAACTAACCGATTGGTTGCACTGATTTTCTTATCTGCGGCAAACCAAAAAAGCGCCCCAAGTCAGTTTCAAAATCTACAAGTATTTGATTTTGAAAAGATTAGTTTTTAGACAGCCTCTCAGATGGGTCACGATACCGCACCCCAACCAGTGTTTCCTGGGATGGACTCCGGAATCGAATTCGCCAGCAGTATCCATCCGATTCAGAAAAAAGTACGCCAAACGATTCCGAAATTCACACCGGCTCTCATCCGGCCCGCCATTATCACGTAACACGTAACACGTAATATGCGGCGAGAGCCGCCTCCCGAAGGCTTCCGCTAACCCGCTTTATCGGAAGCGATGCTCTCGGTTTGGGGTTGAGCGGCGGGGCGGGTTCGCCTAGCATCAAGCTCTATCTTGATAAAACTTGACAAAGGAATCATCCATGATGAGCGCCGTCCGCCAGAAATTTTCCAGCCAGGCCGACCCGCGCCTGCTCGGCGAGCTGCGCGCCATCGCCCGCGAGGAAGGCCGCCAGCTCCAGGCGGGGCTGGCGCTGGCGGTGCGCGAGTTCGTCGAGCGCAAGCGCGGCGCCACGCCCCGCGCCGAAGTCATGGCCCACTTCGGGGCCAGCGTCGAGAAAAACCGCCGGCTGGGCGAGCTGCTGGCCCGATGAGTCACGATTTTCCCACCCCGTCCGAAGCCGTCGCCATGCACGCGCGGCTGATCGAGGCGTTCGGGGCGCCGCCGGGGCCGCGCGACCCCGGGGCCTTGGAAGCCGCTCTCCTGCGACCCCGGCTCGGCTATTACCGGGACCTCGTCGAAGAGGCGGCGGCGCTGCTGGAGAGCCTGGCCAACCACCACCCGTTCCTGGACGGCAACAAGCGGGTGGCTTTCTTCGTCACCGATACCTTCCTGCGGATGAACGGCCACCGCATCGAGTGCGACAACGAAGCCGCGCCCGCCTTTTTCGTGCGACTCTTCGAGGCCCGAGCGTTCCGCTTCGACCGGCTGGACCCGTGGCTGCGGGAGCACGTCGGGGTCGGGTGACCGCTCGCGACGGGCCGGCCCTGCCGGAGTCGCCCCAGCGTCACCGGGCGGCCCGCGCCACCGCCGGGCGATCCACCCCGAGCTGCACGGGCCTTGCGGGTGTCTCTGGCCCGGAGCGGCCACGGGGCGGAGCGGGAGTTGCCGCAGTTTCTGACCGTGCAGCGAAGCGAGTTGAGGAAGGCCCGCGCCAGCCGGCCAGCGAGCACGCGGTTTCACCGCCACGTCCGCGAAGCCGGACTGCCGCTCGGGCGGCTCTGAATTCTTGTAAGCGACGGGATGGACGCCCCTACCTGATGGCGGCATGGTTGGGCGGGTTAAGCTCCGGCTCAGCGGAGGGCCTGCATGAAAAAGACCAGTCCCAGCAGAGCCACGGTTTCGATGATGCCCACGACCATGATGAAGATGCCGAAGCCTTTGCCGGTTTCGCCCATCGCATCGGCGGCCAGCGCGCCCACCTTCCCCTGGAGCCAGGCGGATGCCCCAATCGCCAAGCCACCCAGCAGTCCCATGGCCAGCAGCGTCGCGGGTTCGGTCGCTCCCGCAGCGCCCTTGATCGCATTCATCAGAATCATGCCGTAGATGATCTGCGAGAGCGGCGCGCCCACGAACGCGATGAGCATGAACGGCGCGGCGCGGTTTTCCTGGAAACATTTCTTCCAGGCGCCCAGCGCGGCCATCGCCGCCGCCGTTGCCCCGAAGGCCGATCCAAAGACCGGTAGTGTCAGGGCGAATACAAAGCCCAGGTCAGCGAGAAGTTTAGTGGCGTTCATGGTCGGGATCGCTGGCGGTCAGGAGGCGGAAGGGCTCGTAGGGGAGGCCGGACCAGGTCACGGTCAGGCGGCGGGAAAACTCCAGAAGGTTCCGGAGCAGGCCGTGCACGATGACGCCGAGCGCGCCGAGCAGGAGGTTGACCGAATGACCGACCACCACGAGCAGGGCGGCGCCCAGGGCGGCTAACGCATCGTCGAAACCGACTTCGAGGGCGAGCCGGTTGAAGGCGACGGCGACTTCCTTGGTGGCCAGGCCGATGGCGAACAGCCGCAGATAGGACACCATGTCCGAGAAGCTGCCGATGGCGGTGAGGAGATTGAGCGGGAGGTTCAACACACCGCGCCCGATGCCGCGCCCGAAACTGCCGCCGGTTTGCTCGCCGAACAGCACGACGCCCACCAGTCCACCCACCGCCAGGACGATGGCCACCGACCATTGTCCCTCGCCCACGAGAACCCATACCGCCGCGACGTAAGCGGCCCACACCACCAGCATCCAACCCAGATCCGCCAGCGATTGCAGCGACCGATGGCGCCAGGCCGCCCAGAGATGCGCGAGCGTGAGGTGAGCCGCCCCGAGCGTCAGGCAAAGCCGGATGACGGTGGTTTCGTTATCCATGGCGAAGGCGTTGAGGGCGGGCACGACGAGACCGCGCAATCCCGGCAGTTCGGCGAGTTGGGGAACGCCGAACCACAAGCCGTTCATGGCCCCCCAGATCACGGTCGCGGCGGAGAGGAGATAAAAGAGCGGGAGAGTCCGTCGCGGAACGGCGGGGAAGCGCCGGGACGCCACGAACGTCATCGCCAGCAGGAGGAGCCCGTAACCGGCATCGCCCAGGATCATCGCGAAGAACAGGGTGAAGAAGATCAGAAAGAGGCCGCTGGCGTCGAACTCGCGGTAACCGGGCAGCACCCTGAGAAAGTCCATCACCGGCTGGAACAGCGCGGTGAAGCGCGAGTTCCGCAGCAAGGTCGGCGTCGGGTCATCGTCGTCGGGCTCGGCCACGACCAGACCCCAGCCGTTCTCCGCAGCCCGCCGGTTGAGTTCGGCCAAACGAGCGGCGGGACAGAAGCCCTGCAAACAGGCGACCCGTTCGTCGCCACTCAAGGCCGCCCGTGCCCCCGCAAACCGTCGCGCGTTCAGGAAGTAAAGCTGGCTCGCGCGCAACAGCGGGGCCTGCGTGGCGAGTGTTTCAAAGCGGGCTTGGCGGTCGGCCAGCGCCCGTTCGCCGGTGGCGATGCGGATATCCAACTCGTCCAAGCTTGAGGCCGGCAGTTCCACTTCGCGCAGCGGCAGCCGGTCCCGCTCGTCGCGGCTGACGTGGGCGAGGTAAACCGTGGAACCCCGCGCGGCGATGCGTTCGACGCCAGGATGGCCCGAATACGTCTTCCAGTCGCGGCGGGAACCGGCATAAAGCCGCACGAACACCCCGACCTCGCGCAGCTTCAGAATGTCCTGGGGATCGAAACGGCCGAGCACGGCCTGGCTCTCCCGCTGCCGGCGCAATGCGGCCCACTCGCCTTGGCGACTCAGCAACTCGCGCCGCAGGGCCAGCAATTCGCTGGCAAGGGTGAGACCTTCAGCCGCCTGTGGCCCGGTCGCGGAAAGCGGGTCGTCCGAACCGGTCGGGGCCAGCGCGAGCGCATCGCACAACCGTTGCAGCTTCTCTTCAAGGGGTAAATGTTCGCTCCCCTCGCCCGCTGGCGGGAGAGGGGCTGGGGGTGAGGGCGGTTGATGGAGATGCATCACGCCCAGCCGGCGCAAGTCTTCCAGGGATTGTTCGCGGCTGGCGGCGCTCATCAGCACCGCCACTTTTTTCATCGGCTCGATCATGGGGATTCGGCCTCCCGTCCGGCGGTTAGCGCGTGCAACTTCCGCTTGCTCTCCAGCGCCCAGCCGAAGGCGGCGGTCTGCCGGTCGCCCAGATAGATCGCGAGGCGGCGAATGGCTTCCTGGGCTTCGGGAATCTTGATTTTCTCGAACAGATTGACGCGCTGGGCGGTGAGCCGCAGTTCCCGCGCCAGCCGCCGCGATTGCTCTTCCAGCACCACCGCTTCGGCCCGCAACGCCAGCAGCGCCCACAGCGATTCGATGGCGCGGTCCACCCAGAGCGGGGTGACGAACAGATCGTAAGGCGCGGCGCGCAGATGCGCCCGGACGAAAACCGGAACCGGCACGCCGGCGATGTTATCCCGGCGGACCTCAACCCGTTCCAGCGCGATCAGCGTTTCCAGGCCGACCTCCTCCGCCAGCAACGCCACCCAACCGTTCACCGCTTCCCGCAGGCGTTGCCCGGCGTCCAGCACCCGCGCCTGCTCGCGGCGCACGCGCTCGACCTCGGCCTGGAGTTGCCGCTTTTTCAGTTGCAGCAGCGGCAGGTAGCGCTGGAACCGCTGGAGCGCGTCGCGCTGCTTTTTCAGCTCGGTCTTGTTGAGGCTAATTCGTGGCATGACCGGGGACCGTGGCGGGCCAGTATTTTTCCATCAAGTCGCGGCGCAGTCCGGCTTCCTCGGGCTGGAAACAGTCGGCCAGAATTTTCCAGCCCCGGTCGAGCGCGGCGAACAGCGGGATGTTCACCGACAGATCCATCAGTTCTTGCTCGAAGCGCGCGCCGTAGTTCAACAGCTTCTCATCCCAGCGCGACAGGCTGAAACCCATCGCCCGTTTCTCCAGGGTTTCCTGATAGGCGGCGTAGAGGCGAATCATGCCGTCCATCAGCGCGCGATGGTCGTCGCGGGTGTTGGCGTTGACCTGCTGCTTGAGGCGGCTGAGGGAGCCGAACGGCTCGATGCGACCCTGGTAGAGGTAGTATTGCCCCTCGGTGATGTAACCCGTGTTGTCGGGCACCGGATGCGTCACGTCGTTGCCGGGCATGGTGGTGACGGAGAGCACGGTGACCGAACCGGCGCCCTCGAACGCCACCGCCTTTTCGTAGCGCGCGGCGAGCTGGCTGTAGAGATCGCCGGGGTAGCCCCGGTTCGACGGCACCCGCTCCATGCTGATCGCCATCTCCTTGAGGGCATCACAGAAATTGGTCATGTCGGTCAGCAGCACGAGGACCGTGCGGCCGGCCAGCGCGAACTGTTCCGCGACCGCGAGCGCGAGATCGGGCGCCATCAGGCATTCCACCAGCGGGTCGGCGGCGGTGTGAACGAACAGCGCCGCCCGGCCCAGCGCCCCACCGGCTTCCAGGCGGTCGCGGAGCAACAGGAAGTCATCATAGCGCAGGCCCATGCCGCCGAGCAGGATTACATCCACCCGCGCCTGCAACGCCACCCGCGCCAGCAGTTCGTGATACGGCTCGCCGGCGACGGTGAAAATCGAAATCTTCTGCGACTCGACCAGCGAGTTGAAGACATCGATCATCGGAATGCCGGTGTGAATCATCGTCGTGGGCTTGAGGCGGCGGGCGGGGTTCACCGCCGGCCCGTTGAGGGGGACGAGGTTCTCCTGGAGGGCGGGGCCGTGATCGCGGGGCGCGCCCTTGCCGTCGAAGACGCGGCCCAGCAGATGATCCGAAACGCTGACCGCCATCTGCCGCCCGAGGAAGCGCACCTCATCGCCGGTGGAAACGCCCGCCGTGGCGGCGAACACTTGGAGAAACACCCGCTCGCGATCCAGCCGAATGACTTGCGCCAGCGACTCGCCTCGCCGCGACGCCACCACCGCCAGTTCCCCGGCGCGCACGCCGGTCGCTTCCACGGCGATGACGTTGCCGGTTATTTGCAGAATGCTACGGGTGATCCGTCTCATCGGGCGGCCTCATGGCCAGATCGGCTTTGGTGGCGGGCTTCATGCGCGGGGCGCGGTATATTTCGGCTTCCAGGGGAGTTTCCACCAAGGCCAGCCGCAGCGGACCGGCGGCGGTAACCGCCCCTTCGCGTTCGCACGGACCCGCCGCGAAGTCGCGGACGCGGCGGATCTGTTCGGCAAACGCCGCCGACTCCCAAGGCGCGCGGTTCAGTTCGAGAACGTGGAGGCGCAGTCGCTGGAAGAACTCGCGGGCCTCGTCGCGGTTTTCGAGGGCGAAGGGCGCGGCGAGCAGGTCTTCGAGCAGCGCGAACACGCACTGCTGGCGGGCGGCGGGGGTGGCCGCGTCCACCGGGTCGAAGGCGTTCTGCTGGAGATAGACCGCGTCGAAGAATTCGCCCTTGAGATGCAGGATGAAATCGGCCAGCGGCGTGCCCTCTTCACCGACGACCTTCATCATCTGGCCGATTTCGTGGGCCTTGGTCAGCAGGCGGCGCAGTTGCCGGAGCCGGTCCGCCGGGATGACGCCGAGGTAGCGGCTCCAGCTTTCCAGCGGGTCCACCGCCGGGTAACAGCGCGCGTCGGCACGTTCGCGGGACAGGGCGTGGAAGGCGCCGACCGCTTTGAGGGTGGCCCGCGTGACCGGCTCGTCGAAATTGCCGCCGGCGGGACTGATCGTGCCGCCGATGGTCAGCGAGCCGATGCGCCCATCGTGCAGGCGCACGCAGCCGGCCCGCTCGTAGAAATCGGCGATGACCGATTCCAGGTAGGCGGGGAAGGCTTCCTCGCCGGGGATTTCCTCCAGCCGGCCCGAACGCTCGCGCATGGCCTGCGCCCAGCGCGACGTCGAATCGGCCAGCAGCAGCACCTGCAAGCCCATCTGCCGGTAATACTCGGCCATCGTCACGGCGGTATAGACCGACGCCTCGCGCGCCGCCACCGGCATGGAGCTGGTGTTGGCGACGACGATGGTGCGTTCCATCAGGGTGCGGCCGGTGAGCGGATCGGTGAGTCGCGGAAAGTCGCGAATGGTTTCCACGATTTCGCCGGCCCGCTCGCCGCAAGCCGCGACGATGACGATATCCACCTGGGCGAAGCGGCTGGTCAGTTGCTGGAGCAGGGTCTTGCCCGCGCCGAACGGACCGGGAATGCAGTAGGTCCCGCCACGCGCCACCGGGAACAGCGAGTCGATGATGCGGATTTGGGTGATGAGCGGTTCGGTCGGGGCGAGGCGTTCCCGATAAAGGCGAATGGCCTGCTTGACCGGCCAGCGAAACGCCAGGCTCAACGGCAACTCGTGACCCGCTTCGTTCCGCACGACGGTGACGGTCTCATGGACGCGGAACTCGCCAGGAGCGGCCATTTCGGCGACGCGCCAGCGACCGCCCAGATGGAAAGGCAGCATGATGCGGTGCCGAAAAACGCCCTCCGGGACCGTGCCCAGGGTGTCGCCGGCCGCCACGACCGTCCCCGGCTTCCCGCCTGGCGCGAACGGCCAGCGCCGGG
>RRZU010772730.1_pt1 | contig 11873 bp, 9 predicted proteins | sample 2165561 | NCBI WGS metagenome assembly RRZU01 (sample SAMN10456909, study PRJNA506462) | wastewater metagenome | isolation source: wastewater sludge | place: USA: Moscow, Idaho | reverse complement strand
TATATTTTCAAAGACTAGTATGAGATATGAATCAAGTTTTGATTTTATAAACACAACTGTTTATATGCTTTCTGACTTTATAGTTCTTGCATCTTATATAGTTTTTTATTTCTCAGCAAGAAAAAAGAAAACTCCTATAAGTCGACGGTGTCATAGGGACAATTTAGGGAAAGCAAACTGAATACGGAAAAAGCAACAAAATGAAAAGGAATCAACCAGCGTATTTATACTGCTGTCTGATTCCTTTTCAAATATGTGAAAATCAGTCCCCAAATAGGATGTTAATAATAACGGCGGCATATCTATTCTTGGCTTATTATGTATCAATTTCATCTATATTAACAACTCGCCATGACCATTCGTTCTTTTTTGTATTCCAACCTCTTACTGCAAGCCCTGTAAACTGATCTCCATTGAGTAGCTGATATTTTTGGACTAATTGCGGTGAAATATAAGCGTCAGAAATAAATCCAAATTTATTACCATCACTAATTCTTACAAAACCTTCAATCGGACGGATAAATCTATCGTACAATCTTTTATTGGTTGTCTTAATAGGTTTGGATGCCACCTCATAATCGCCTTTCTGATTCTTTATCAGTTCTACCGAATAAATACTATAAGCAACTGCTTCATCGCTGTCATTACCCCTGAATACTCCCGATGTAGTTGATGTTTCCGAGGCGTCTTCAATTAAAAAACCCGCAAGATGTTTCTCCCGGTCTACCCATAAAACAATTACATCTTTTTTCGCTATATGTTTTCTTCGAAAGCCCTCGTTCACAGTTGAAATCGGTTTCGTCAAGGGTTCAAGATTGCCCCAATTATCTACAATTATCTTAACGCTATACACATTATACTTTTCAAGATTTTTAACAATATCTCCTCGAAATATCCCTGTTCCACATTTGCTGTCATCTGCTACAAAACCAGCCAACTGTTTCTGGTCATCTTTCCATATAATTAGTACATCCTGCGAATCAATATCACCGTACAGCAGTTCCTCGGCATTTCCTGAGTATTTTTCATAGATAGGTGTATTATTTGCTGTTGACTTTGTGCTGGAAAACCATTCCGCATTTTGCCATTCAATAAACTGTTGCGGCACATCCCATTCATTACGATTGCGAATATGAATAATCTGCTCTATTTCGTATTTTGCCGCACCAAGCTCTGAAAAGCTAATAAAGTATGGAATTAACTTTTTTCGCAAGCCAATCAACATTTCCGCTTTGTTTCTGCATTGAGCCCCTTTACAATAGCAGGACAGCTTATCCTTTGGATCTGTTAGGAAATCACCAAGTCGCTCCCAGCCCCAAAAATCATTCCTATGTTTGCGGACAAATGGAAGTATTGTTTTTAGCGCTTCATGCCGGTTGCCACGCACACTTTGGAGTTGCGCCATATAGTACGGAATCCACTTATACTCCGGGTGCTTCAAGATAAGATCCGCACAAAGTGGAATAAACATATCAACCCGATGGGCATCAAATATCACCTGCCCGCTCAAATCCTCCGGTAATAAATGTTTGCAATAAGTTCCAAAGTAGTTCTCTACAAGTGACGGTCTCTCGCGACCGTTGTATACTTCAGACGAATAGTCATCTTGCCCATTATTTTGAGCGAAATTATCAAAGCCTTGCCAATCCACTAACTGATAATAGCCATTTCGATCGTCTTTAAACGCTTTTACAAACATTTTCACAAGCACAGAATTTTCCTTGCTTTTTGCTGTGGGCACATTAATCGCCAGTTTGAGCAATCGTCTTAGTCGAGATGTGTTTTTTTTGTCGGCTTCTATCAGCTTCCACCCTATGTTATTAATGTGCCATCGGAGCGACAGACACAAATAGTTTTCGTACTTGAGGTCGATGCCCAATTCAAGCATATTGTTTAACACTTTTGTAAAGTCATGAAATCTATCAACACTTTCCAGTTTTTTAAGCATATCCCGATAAACCCATGCTAATGCACTTTTAATATAAGAGTCATCAGGTGCGGCGGCATGTTCTTGTAATGCCAGCTTTAGTGCTGCATCTAAATTCCCTGATTTTCTTAAATCCGTTATTTCTCTAAATCCCATAGTATTCTCCTATGCGCGTCACGATTTTGTCAAAAACAAGTTTATTACCCTCTAAATAGTTGAATTTTGATATCATTAACTCTTTCGTGTGCCAGATTTGGATAGATACGATTTCATTGTCGATTGATACTTGTATAATATCCTGGTATTCAGCAGATTTTGTGAGTGCAATTGTTGCGCCATGTAATATCAGTTGTAAGTCACAATAAAACTTATATAATGGGCTTTGAACTATGCTCTGCCCGTTCTCCGCTTTGCTTTTATGTAATATCCGCTTGATCTGTTCAAATAATTCTCCATCCCCATTTGCTGGCGATGGGTAGCTAATCTGCCCTGTTCCTTTGTAGTAAAAGCTAAGGGCCGCCTCTTTGCCTTTCGAATCTACAAATGTAATCAGTTCTTGATAATTCTTCGAGTTTGTATCAATAATCTGAATATCTGTATGATTCAGCGCTCGCAGTAAATGTTCATGAAGAAGTGCCGGAGCATTATGTGCACTTCCATTTCCTTCAAGAAGAAAGTCTTTCTTACGGGGTGCATTTACAGCTTCTCCAAACTCAGTCTTTTCAAAGGGTGTTATTGGTCGCCACCGTATGAGATTTACCTGATGTTTTGCGCGACTAATGCCTGTATAAATAAACTTAAAATAATCCGTATTGGTTCGCCCACGATCACCACAATTCGTTGCGAAAGCCACGCTGCTCCATTCGTACGACATTGCACGATGAACTGTTAAGCACCAACCAAATTTAATACGTGCAGCGTTATAGATTTTGAAATACCTTGTGCCTGAATCTCTTAGTAAGCAGTTTCTTATCTCTTTCCGATATTCTTTTTCATATCGGGTTAGCTTTCTTCCGTCTTCAGAATCACGATACTGACCATTCTCATTTTTCTTATAATTTTGCTCATCTGAAATCATTTCGGCAAAATGTTGACTTCTTTCAAAGGGGTTCTTCTCCATATATTCCGTTATCAGCTTCCGCAAGAATATCTGGTATTCCCGTTCCTGAGATTCTCCCATTCTTGATTGTTCGCTATATAAAAAATCTTCCAGAATGTATGTCTCTATTATCGTTTTATCCTCTTGTAAGCGCACTATAGCTTTTACAAATCTAAGCTTGATTAAATTACCATTATCATCTTTACAGTCTCCATCAGATTCAATTACGTCATTCTCGAAGATTGCAATAACTTTCCCAAACCACCCATTTTCCACTCTTTTCGGTTCAGTGAAATCAAATGGCTGACTGATACTGTCAAACGGATAATTACTATCAACCTGCGCCATAGCTGGTGAATACGCATCTATCTGATTATCAAATATAACCATATCACTAACTGCAAGTTGCTTTCCATTATTAACAATTTTGTTTTTTATATATAAATTTATATCTCGCGCTTGTTTATTGGTGTAGACAAGAATCTTAGACGATGGCTTCTCAGTGGTTTGTTTGATTATTTCTTCTTCTTTCTCCCGCGCAACAATAGAGAGATTATCCCCTTGGTTAATATGCAAATTAGAATAGTTGTTGCTTCTGATGGCATCAGCTATTTGAATACATACTTCTTGAATTTCGGTCGGTTGTTCGGGGTCGGGAAAATCAAGAACATCCACCTTCAAATTCCATTTATTATAAATGGCAGGATTTAAACAAGATTCATCCCACGAACCAAATGAAAGTTGATATCTGTCTCCAATAAATATAATTTTATTAGGGCAGTTGTCATCAGCTAATTTAAGGTGATGAATTAAATCACTAAGCAGTTTACCTGAACCGAATTGAATTAGCGGGTCATCACGATATGTGTCACTAATCATTTGACTCTCTACAACAACAAATAAAGTCTCCCTTCTTGTTGGAGAATCGCTTTCCGCATGGTAATAGTCTATTTGACGTAGGGGGATTTCCTTCCTGATTGAAGCCTCTCCCTCCTCAATAATGGAGATGAAGTCATAGATTGTCGAATATAGGCTGACGACGTCCTCTTGCGTACGGAGCAGATTGTTTTTTACTCTATTGGAGAGCGCAAGGATTTTTACATCCCGATAGCCTTCTTCATGAGCAGCATCCCTTACAAACGGAATGATATCCTCTTTACGACTGCCTAAGGTGCCGGTAACAATCATAACACGCGAATCAGATTGAAGGAATTTAGCTATATGTTCTGCCTCGACAACACTATTGACTATTATATCTTCCGTTGCTTCTTTCGGGAATAGTAATTCATCTTCAGGTAAACTATATTCATTATCCACTGATGTAGTCAAATTATATTCTCTGGCCTCGAAGATTTGTTCTTTTAAATATAAAATAAAGCAGTCTTCAAGTAAGTTTGTATCAGATTCAACTACATCAATAATATCCAAGAGCGTATTAGAAAAATTATTTTTATCTGCAATAAAAAATGACAGTTTGAAACTCGCAGGTATATTCCCGATAATGCTTACTGGGTTGCAGAAGCATACCATTGTTGAAATGTTTTTGTTGCTAACGCGAATATTCCTGTCTAATGTTTTTTCAAAAACTTGTATCAGTTTATAGCGTTGTTTCCCCAGCTGGGTAAAGGGATTGACAGAGCTTCCTCCCTTCACATGTATGCCGCTTGATGTCTCCCATCTGCCATATTTGAATAAATCCTCGTTTGGGAGAATCACTTCGCCTGCATAATCCTTGAAGTCAATAATGGTAATGGTATTTTTCGTGATAAGCAAAGCATCTATCTGCAAGTCGTCCCAGATTAGGGATTTAGGCATTCCAAAAAGAACGCCATCCATGCTATTGCGTTCAAATAGTGCCACTAACTTGGTTGCGAAATACCGAAAAAAAGTGTTTTCGTGTGACCTATTGGCTTCGCCTTTATATATTTGCAACACGATTTTTTCACTCCTTACTGAGACATTGTGAGTCTTCAATTGCCCGTAATTAATATAGCAATCAAGATTTATATAAAATTATGTCACACGGCGCTTTCCACTACGGCCGTCTTTTGGTTTTACCGCATTAGAAGGAATCACCCAGGCACTTCCAAAACGAACCGCACCGGGTATCCGACCTTTCGCACATAAAAGTTGCACTTGGCGAGGAGAGATGCTCCATTTTTCAGCAGCTTCTTTCGCTGTCATACCATCCATTTTAGCTTCTCCTAACTGATAATTAATTTATCTTATTATATCGCAAGTGCGAAATTTATACAACCAAATTATAGAATATTGCAAGAAGAATGTTGCTTGACCCACATTATGTGCTCATCATGGATATCGAGTTGCTCACACTCAATACTGTGTCACTTCATCACTTGTGAAAGCTTTCTTTTCTCAGGTTTAACCAAACCAGTAGCATAGGCAACAGTGGAACTTTCGTGGACGGTGAAGGTGATATCAAAAAATGGCTGACCTTATGAGGTGCACAGAGCTTGGCAGAAGCTGTAGTGATATCAATATTAACTATCAGTATTTTCAAAAACTCTCTGAATAAATTCCTCGCCGTTTATCGCACCCGCTTTGTACTCTTCTCTCGCCTTAGATGCCGCCAAAACCCAAGCCTTAAACTGTTCTCCTGTCAGTTTGTTGGTCTGGCGCTCACTTTCCCAAGCATCCATGCGGTAGTAGCGTGAATACATCCGGTTGTAAATGCGCTGGAACTCCCGCAAGTAGGCATCATCCTCTATCGACTGATTAAATCTCTTCTTCGCCCCTATTTGCTTGCAGCTACGCTTGCCGCCATAAGTCCTATCACAGTAATCCCGCCTGCGTTTATCTGCCAGAACAAAATACCGGTCGCATAAGGCACAGCGCTTGACCCGGATACCCCGCTTAACCATTTCCATTAATTCAAGATAGAGCATTTCCTCCAAGCTCTGGATGGCAAAATACTGCCACATACTGACAGCATAGTCGCTATCCCTATGAATATTCTGCAGAACCTTTTTTGTATCCACCTCTGCGGGATTATCAACCTGTATTAATTTGCTGGTATCGAAGCACCCGTTCGCAATAGGGGCAATCCCATACATGGAGCGGAGCATATGCTGCGTAAAGTTTGGATGCAGATTGCAGAACATTACATACCGCTCCGAAAGGGAATATTCCGTCAGTACCTGTGTGTTCAAACAAAACTCCAGTGCCTCGATGTATACTTTCTGCAGGTCAAAATTGTATTGGAACAGAAAAAGCAGATAGCCCATCTGTTCTTCTATGGACTTATCAGATGTCCAGAATGTCCGCACTACTTCACTGTTTAGGAAAAAGTGCGCATAGTTGTGCTTGTCTTTCAGTAAGTCAACCGCTTCGTAAAACCCGGTCTTAATATCCTCCATACAGGCATTGGGAACCATTATGGTTTGCAGTGCCTGTATTTTTTTCTGAACCTGTGATAAATCAAGCTCGCAAAAATCCACAATGCCTGTTCCAATATCGCCAAGCTGCTGAAACGTGGAATGTTCGATATCGTGAAGAAAAAACACATTCAGCTGATTGGTACTGTCGGTAAAGACTTTAGCAAAAGGATATGTAATCTCCATGCGGTACCTCCTTGCAAAGAATAGATTTATCTAAAATAAAATTCTTTTAATTCACGATATAAGAATACCACAATCTTTTCTACAATGAAAGTACCAAAAAGAAAAGTGAGGTGGTTATGAAATGCCAAAGAAATTAGAAACCATGGATGCGGAAACTTTAATGACCATACCCATGGAACCTCTGAAATTTATTGTAAGCGGCTTGCTACCCCAAGGTTTGCATATCCTCGCAGGTTCACCGAAAATCGGAAAGAGCTGGTTGGCACTGTGGATTTGCTTGCAAGTTGCAAAGGGTGAAAAGGTCTGGGAACTTGAAACACTGCAAAGCGAAGTTTTGTATCTCTGTCTTGAAGATAGCTTTGCAAGAATCCAAAGCAGATTATTTGAGATCACAGATGAAGCTCCACCCACATTGCACTTTGCAATTATGAGTGATGCCATCGGCAACGGTTTGGAACATCAGATAGAGAATTTTATCAAAGAACATCACGGCACAGGCATGATTGTGATTGATACACTGCAAAAGGTTCGCAAAACTGTTTCCGCAAATGTAAATCCCTATGCCGCCGATTATGATGACATCAATGCTCTCAAGCAAATTGCAGACAAGTACAAGCTTGCCATTATGCTGGTGCATCATCTGCGCAAAACCAGCGATGCCGATCCACTGAATATGATTTCCGGTACTACAGGAATTGCAGGCGGTGCGGACACCAATTTTGTTTTGCAAAAAGACAAGCGCACGGAGAATACCGCAACCCTCATCTGCGCCGGCAGAGATATTGAACAAAGGGAATTGTTTTTGGAATTCAACAAGGAAACATTCCTCTGGGAGTTGATGACGCCTGTTGAAATAGAACAACTTATTATTCCGGATGAAATATTTCTTCTTTCTGACTTTATGAAATCTGCTACCTCGTTTACAGGGACAGCAACCGAGTTGGCTGAAAGCTTGAAATTAGAGTGTAGTCCGGCAGTACTGAAAAAGAAAATTATTAAGCACATGGCATATCTCAATCAAAATAATATCCGCTATAGTGAAAACCGCACCTTTGATAGAAGAGAATTTTCTCTCTGTTATGACAGCAATGACGATATGACGGTAGAATCAAGACCTCAAAACTTGCCGTCTTTGCCGTCAGCACTGTCAGGGATGGACAATCCGCCCTCCGTTACCCCCTGTTTGCCCCTGTGTGGGCTTTTGCAGGATGAGGTGTAGTAGTTGTACCATTGCAAAGAAATCCCACAAATTAGGCAAATGTCGAGAACGTTTGCGGACACAGCAAATCTACAGGCAAGAGTGATGGAGTGTCGGATACGGAAGCCCTCCCTTTGGGAGGGGCAAGCAAAGCGTCCGGCTATACGCCGGCCACTGTTAGGCGGGGCGCTGCCCCACACCCCGAGTCAAGAAAAGGAGCATTGCATGAAAAAACAAAAGGATAAAACCTACGCATTCAGGGTTAGTTCAACAGACCTGAAAAAAATAAAGGCTCAGGCAAAAAGAGCAAAAATGACCGTCACAGATTACCTGACCACCTGTGCCCTGAATAAAGAAATCACCATTATTGATGGTCTGGATCCAGTGCTTTCTGAATTGAAGGCACAGGGCAGGAACCTCAATCAGCTGACCATTCTCTCCCACCAAGGCAGAAGTTATCCCAGCCAGATTGAAAGACTCGCCGATACCTACGGAGATATTTGTTCCGAATTAAAAAAGCTGCTGGAGGTGATCTGATGGCAACTTTCACAAGAATTAAAGTCAAAAAGCAGTCCTGTGGCCGGATGCTGGGTGCTCTTGCTTATGTGCTTCAGAGACATAAGGTAGGCTTTGAGGGTGGCAGAGTAGAGAGCGGTGTCAACTGTTTGCCCTACACCAGCTACCTTGAAATGATGACCACCAAGGAGAAATTCAAGAAAACCGGTGATGTGTGCTTCTATCATTTCGTTCAGTCCTTCTCGGAGGAAGAAAAAATTACACCATGGCAAGCCAATGAAATGGCACGGGAGCTTGCGGAAAAGCTGTTCCCCAATTACGAGTGTGTCGTGGCCACCCACAACGATACAGACAATATTCATTCCCATATTATTGTTAATTCGGTCAGCTTCAAGGATGGAAAAAAGCTTCATCTGTCGCCCACCTCCATCCAAGAAATGCGGCATGTCAATGATGAAATTTGTATGGCGCACGGTTTTTCCGTACTGGAACCTTATGATGGCAGAAAGAAAAAGCGCAGGCTGACCCCCGGTGAATACCGCGCCGCCGAGCGTGGAGAGAGCTGGAAATTCACGCTCGTCAAGGCCATTGAAGAGGCTCTGCTTTATTCAGTAGACAAAGACAGCTTTATTCAGAACATGGAATATGAGGGCTATTCCGTCCGCTGGGACCACCACAAGTATATTCTGTTCACCACACCGGAGGGCAAAAGCTGCCGTGACCGCAGCCTCCATGATGACACCTATCTTAAGGAGAATCTGGAAGGATTGTTTGCTTACCGTGCCCAGCATGGTTTTAACCCGCTGACACCGGAGCCACCGGAGGGCTGGCTGGGACAGATGGAGCAGGCAGGACATCTGGCAAAGGACATCATATCATTGGGTAAGAATTTGGAGAGCACGGTTAATGTTCCGCCACCTATGACGCCGCAAATTTGGACTGACAGCAAGCAACGTCAGAGAGAAGCCTTAAAAAGGTTGGCGCAGGGGCATAAGCTTCAGAGTGAGCAGGAGCAGGAATTTACCCATTCATTGTAAAGAGGGAGGAAATATCATGAATAAAAATATAGGATTTTATATGGAAACGGAGCCAAGGGTTTTGGTTCAAGATAATATGATTATCACAGCTTTTAGGGATCGGGCTGTCTATAAAAATGAAAATGGATACCATACCGAGCGGCAAATGACAGTGGATGGAAAGAATTTTTATGTTCGGTCATTCTTTCCGTCAATCTCAAAGACAACTCCAACAGACCAGTTGATCAAGCTGATCGACAACGATTCAAAAATGAAATGACTTTGAGGTTTTCAATAGACTTGTGCAGACCCTTGCGGTATGATGTGACTACCGTATTCGGTTTGCCGGAAAGGAGCTTATAGATGAAACAGGCAAACGAACAATATACGATTTTATACGCAAGATTAAGTCAGGATGATGGCAGTCAGGGAGACTCCAACAGTATTCAAAACCAGAGATTGATGCTTGAAAAGTACGCAAAGGACAACGACTTTGAAAATGTAAAATTCCTTTACGATGACGGTGCAACAGGCACAAATTTTAACAGACCGGCATTCCAAGAGGTTATGACACTGATAGAAAGCGGCGATGTTGCAACTCTCATCGTTAAGGATATGAGCCGATTGGGTAGGGAATATTTAGAGGTCGGCAGACTAACGGAGATTGTGTTTCCCAGCTACGGCGTGCGCTTTATCGCAATGAACGATGGTGTGGACAGCCTCTATGGTGACAATGAATTTACCCCATTCAAGAATATTATCAACGAGTGGTACGCCAAGGACTGTAGTAAAAAGGGAAAAGCATCTGCAAGAATCAAGGCAGAAAGCGGTGCAAGGGTAGGCTCAAGACCGCCCTTCGGCTATCAAAAAGACCCTGCTGACCCCAAGCGAAAAATCATTCCCGATGAAGAAACCGCACCTATCGTACAGCACATTTTCTCTCTGTGTATGGGTGGCAAAGGCCCCAGTCAGATTGCAAAGCAGCTAAAAGAAGAACGAATACCAATCCCCGCCTACTTCTATTACAAGAAAAATGGAGTTGAAATCACCGGATTTAATCCTGCCGAGCCATGCAACTGGCAACAAACCACAATTGCAAAGATTCTTGAAAATGAAGTTTACCTCGGTCATACGATTAATCTCAAGTACACAACCTTGTCCTACAAAAACAAGAAGCGTATGGAGCGTCCCGAAAATGAACAGGTACGAATTGAAAATACCCATGAAGCCCTCATTGATAAGACCACATGGGATATTGTGCAGGATATCCGCAAGCACAAACGCCGCAGGGCTAATATGGCAGAGCAAAATATTTTCTCCGGTCTTGTCTATTGCAAGGACTGCAGCGGAACGATGGTGCTCCACCGAGCTCATACTATGGATGCGGTTAAGAATAATTTCATGTGCTCTACCTACAAGAAAAAGGGCAAGGAAAATTGCTCGGCTCATTACATTCGGGAAACTCCGCTTGCTGAGATTATTCTGGATGACCTTCGCAGGGTAACACATTATGCAAGGCAGCATGAAACTCTGTTTGCCAAGCATATCACTCAGAAAAACGGTGCCGAAATCCGCAGAGAGATTGCTCAAACCGAACGAGAGCTGGAGTCGCTGAAACGCAGAGATACCGAGCTGACCGCTTTATTCAAAAGGCTATATGAGGACAATGTCCTTGGTAAAATCCCAAACGAGGTGTTCCGAAAGCTTAGTGATGACTACCTTGCAGAACAAAAAGAAATCCAAATCACCATCCCTAAAAAGGAAAGTAATCTGGAACGGTTAAAAGATTCGGTCAGCAATGTGAGTGCCTTTATCGATAAGGCGAAACAGTATACCGAGATCAATGAACTCACAGCTGAAATCCTGCACCTTTTTATTGAACGAGTGGAAGTTGGTGAGCGTGGCGAAAAGTGGTCACGCACCGCCATGCAGGAAATCAATATATACTACCGGGATATTGGACTGCTGGATAATGTGATTGAACCGCAGGCAGAAGAATCTTCACAGACTACATCGACAGAGGTCGCATAAACGGTAAATGGCAGACAGCGAAAACTCACTGCCTGCCGATACATACCGCCCACTTCACCACGGTTTAGAAGATATCCCTATGACACCGTGGAGAAGCTTCAATACTGTTTTTTGGGGCATATTAATTTATACTTTTACAGATTTTTACTATGCGTATTTAGACTTAACAGAAACATATATTGCTAATACATTAATTGACTCTTCATATACTTTAACCTGTACTTTATTTGCATTAGGTTCATATTTTAGAAGTATTCGTCCTATAAAGATACAATCTTCAGATACATCATATAAGGCATTACCTTATAACTATGGAAACTCAAAGAAATTCCAAATTCTTGTTGTTTTACCAATATTAGTGCTCCTATATCCTTTTATCGGTTGGCATAATTTTCTTATGATTTTAATCATTATAGGTGTACATCAGCTTAGAAGCAGATATATACAAGTATCCATAAAAACTGACTACCTTCTAAAAAAAGAGCAGCATATTAACGAATATCTA
>RRZU010439155.1_pt1 | contig 11874 bp, 9 predicted proteins | sample 2165561 | NCBI WGS metagenome assembly RRZU01 (sample SAMN10456909, study PRJNA506462) | wastewater metagenome | isolation source: wastewater sludge | place: USA: Moscow, Idaho | reverse complement strand
GGGGAGCAGGCGCGCGAGGTGCAGCGCGAGTCGTTCCGTGCGCACGTCGCGCTCGCGAAGGAGCTCGGCCTCGCGCTGCAGATCCACGACCGCGACGCGCACCGCGAGGTGATCGAGCTGCTCGAGGCTGACGGCGCGCCCGAGCGCACCGTGTTCCACTGCTTCTCGGGTGACGCCGAGATGGCGCGGGTGTGTGCCTCGCACGGATGGTTCCTGTCGTTCGCCGGGCCGGTGACGTACCCGGCGAACGAGCACCTGCGCGAGGCGCTGCGGGCTGTCCCGCTCTCGCTCGTCATGGTCGAGACGGACGCGCCCTACCTGACCCCGCACCCCGTGCGCGGCCGCCCGAACGCGCCCTACCTGCTCCCGCACACGGTGCGCGGTATGGCGGCGGCGCTCGACATCCCGGCTCATGACGTCGCGCGCGCGACGGCGGAGACGGCCGTGCGGGTCTACGGCGACTGGTGACACGTCTCGCCTGCGCTCAAGTTGTCCATGTTTGTGCCGATAGGACTGACATCACGTGCGGGACGTGTGTTGCCCAGACCACGGCCGCCGGGGTTGAATCGTCGGAACGTCCCCGCCCGCAGGCGGGACCGACTGCCGCGCGAGCAACGAGAAGGAGAGCGACGACCGTGCCACTTGCCCCTCGACGCGCCCGGCGCGCGCGCCGCGCCCGCAGGAGCGGAGCCGGCCTCAAGGTCGTCGCGCAGGCAGGCGTCCTCACGTTCGTCGTCACCGGGACCGTCGCCTTCGCGCAGGCTTCCGGAAGCGCACCGGAGCCCTCCACCGCCGAGACGATCGCCGCTGTCACCGACCTGACCGAACGCTCCCGGGAGGTGGCCTCGCGTTCGTCGGCGCGTGCGCAGAGCCTCACGGTCGTCGTGCGGGGCGAGAAGACCGTGGCCACCACGTCCGCTGCGACGGTGGGCGCTGCTCTCTCCGAGCTCGGTGTGGTCCTCTCCGACGACGAGGGAGTGTCGGTCGACCCGACAACTCCTGTCTCTGACGAGATGGAGGTCGTCGTCGACAAGATCGTTCGCTCGACCGTCACCGAGGTCGAGGTCGTCGAGCACGACTCTGAGGAGCAGCCGGACGACGCGCTCGTCGAGGGCACGAAGATCGTCGAGACGACGGGGCGCGACGGCCGCTCGTCTGTCACGTACATCGTCGAGGAAGTTGCGGGGACCGTCGTGTCCCGCACCCCGGTCACGAGCGTCGTCGAGGCCGAGGTGCGTGACGAGGTGGTGCGAGTCGGCACCCTCGAGATCCCCGATGCAGGCGCGAAGGTGCTCAGCCCGTCACAGGCTCGTGCGCTCGCCAAGTCGATGGTCGCCGACCGCGGCTGGGACGGTGAGCAGTTCGCTTGCCTCGACAAGCTCTGGAAGAAGGAGAGCGGCTGGCGTGTCACGGCGGCCAACTCGAGCTCGGGCGCGTACGGGATCCCGCAGGCGTACCCCGGCACGAAGATGGGGTCTGTCGCGGCGGACTGGCGGACGAACGCGAAGACGCAGATCACCTGGGGCCTGAAGTACATCTCGGGCCGGTTCGGCACGCCGTGCGGCGCCTGGAACCACTCGCAGGCTCGCGGCTGGTACTGATCCTTGAACCGTGCGACCCGTCCGCTCGTCTCGGGCGCCATCGTCCTGGGCGTCTGCGCCCTGACGATCGGCAGCCTCCAGCTTCTGTCCCCCCTCGGCGACCTCGCCTGGGGCGACCCGCCGCCCGCCGTGGTCGCGTCCGACGAGGGCCTCGTCGGTGAGGGCGCCGACGGCGCCGGGCTCGGCCGCTCCGACGGTGCGGTGTCCCGCGCCGAGGTGCGCGGCGCCGCGCCGGTCGACGTGACCGTCTCGCTCGACGGCGCCGAGCTCCCGGTCTCGACGATGGCGACGACCGTCACGGACCTCCTCGTCTCGCAGGGCATCGTGCTCGACGGCTACGCCACGTCGCACGACCTCGACGCGCCTGTCGAGGCCGGCATGCGCGTCGTCGTCGCGAAGGTCGACTGGGACGACGAGACCGTCGAGACGGCGGTCCCGTTCGAGACGGTCGAGGTGGAGGACTCCAGGCTCGCGGAGGGTGACCGGGTCGTGCGTACCGCAGGTCGCGCAGGCACCGCCGTGACGACGTTCCTCGTCTCGCGGATCGACGGCGTCGAGGTGTCCCGCAGCGAGGTCGTCTCGCTCGTCACGTCGGCGCCGGTCGACGAGGTCGTCCGCACGGGGACGGCCACGAATCCCGGCTCGAGCCCGTCGCCGACGCGCACGCCGGCTGCGACGCGTGAGCCGACGCCGACCGAGGAGCCTGTGCCGTCGGCCGCGCCGTCGTCGGACCCGGAGCCCGCGGACCCTACGACCGAGCCGAGCGCAAAGCCCACCTCGAAGCCGAGCGCCAAGCCGGCTCCGGCGCCGAGCACCACGCGGGCGCCCCCCTCGTCCGACGCACCTTCGGGCACGCCCGGCACCACTGCGGCGAGCGCTAAGGAGCTCGCGCGCGGCATGGCCGCCGACCGCGGCTGGACCGGCGACGAGTACGCGTGCCTCGTGAGCCTCTGGCAGAAGGAGAGTCGCTGGAGCTACAAGGCCGCCAACCCGAGCAGCACGGCGCGAGGTATCCCGCAGGCGATCATGAGCCTGCACTTCGGCGCGGGATGGCGTGAGAGCGCCGCTGCGGCACGCTACCTGTCGACCCCGAGCGTGCAGATCGCGTGGGGCCTGAGGTACATCGCGAACCGTTATGACGGTCCGTGCGGCGCCTGGAAGCACTCGCAGGCGAAGAACTGGTACTGAGACTTTCGTCACCTCCGGCCTGACCTGCGTGGACGTCGTCCGGTGTGCTTTCGACGGATCCTCGGGGGTTGGCGCACGATCACGAATCGGTTACGTTAGATCGTCCGCACGTCGTGGACGGGGCCCCGCAACAGAGCGCAGGCCACGTAGACGACCTGCCGCCGAGAAGGCGCCAGGAGCGACAGCGGGCCCGGGACGACGCCCACGGGCTACCCGGAACGGCCGGATCAGCAGCCGACCGTCGAGACAGCGTGCGCGTGGCGCACCGGACGTCGCCCCCCACACAGAAGCCCCCAGCAGGGGACGGCTGTGCAGCGGTGTCCGCCTCCGGGGCGTCGACGGCCGCGCTCCTGTGCCCGGGGAGCTCGACGTCTGGAACCTGATGCACAACCCCTACCTCCGGTCCGCCGACGCGGCCGACGCCACGACCGCCCCCCTGCAGGTCGTCGACAGCACTCGTACTGCCCGCGCACGACGACGCCACCGACGCCGCGGAGCCGCGCTCGTCGCAGGCGTCGCGACGCTCGCGGTCATGGGGGCGGGAGCCGCGGTCGCGAGCGACGCCCACAAGAGCGTCACGCTCGACATCGACGGCGACGTCACGAAGGTCTCCACCTGGAGCGGCTCGGTCGCCGGCGTCCTCGCCGAGCGTGGCCTGACGCTCGGTGAGCACGACATCGTCGCGCCCACGCCGGAGGCGGCCCTCAACGACGGGACCGCGGTGACCGTGCGTCTCGCACGCCAGGTCACGATCTCCGACGGCGACACCGAGAGCACCGTCTGGGCGACCGGCACGGACGCGGGCGAGGTCCTCGACACGCTCGCCGCGCGCGGCGAGGACGTCCACCTCGTCGCCTCGCGCTCGTCCGACCGCACCGCGCTCCCCGTCGAGCTCCCCTCGGACGAGGCCGTCAACGTGGTCGCAGACGGCAAGGTCGTCGCGCTGGCCGCGGGTCCGTCGAACGTCGACGAGGCACTCGCCGCTGCGGGCATCACCCTCGGTGACCTCGACACCGTCGCGGTCGACGAGCGCGAGGACGACGGCAGCGAGCTCGAGCCGGGCGTCGTCGGGACGGTGTCGGTCGTCGTGACGCGCCACAGCGTCGAGGAGCGCACCAAGGTCTCCGCGATCGAGCACGAGACCAAGACCGTCGAGGACTCCGCGCGCTACGAGGACCTCCCGGTCGTCGTCCGCACGAAGGGCAAGGACGGCGAGCGCACGCGGACCTACACGGTGACGCTCGTCGACGGCGAGGTCGTCGACCGCGTCAAGACGGGCGACGAGGTCACCCGGGAGCCGGTGACCGAGGTCCGCGTCAAGGGCACGAAGGACCGCCCGGCCGAGGAGCCGACGAGCTCTGGCGACGGGAAGTCCACGAAGTCGCAGGGCAAGGCGCCGTCGTCGGGCGTGTGGGCCAAGCTCGCCGCGTGCGAGTCGGGCGGCCGCCCGAACGCCGTCTCGGCGAGCGGGGCGTACCACGGCCTGTACCAGTTCTCCGTCTCGACGTGGCGCTCGGTCGGCGGCTCTGGCCTGCCGTCCCAGGCGACCGCGGCGGAGCAGACGAAGCGCGCCAAGATCCTCCAGGCCCGCTCGGGCTGGGGCCAGTGGCCGCACTGCTCGTCGAAGCTCGGCCTGCGCTGAGCGAGCACGCCCTCGGCCGGGGCCGCACGGGATACCGTGCGGCCCCGGCCTTTTTTTGCGCCGTCGTCGTACCGCGTAGGCTCGTGCCCATGACCGAGACCCCTGCCGCGCTGCTCGGCCCCGCACAGATCAGGGCTCTCGCGGAGCGTCTCGGCGTCCGACCGACCAAGACCCTCGGACAGAACTTCGTGCACGACGGCGGCACGGTCCGCAAGATCGTGCGTGCGGCCGGGGTGCAGGCGGGGGAGCGTGTCGTCGAGATCGGTCCTGGCCTGGGGTCCTTGACGCTCGGGCTGCTCGAGACGGGCGCCTCCGTCGTCGCGGTCGAGATCGACCCCGTGCTCGCGGCCGAGCTGCCCGCGACGGTCGCGGCCCACCAGCCTGACGCCGTCGACCGCTTCGACCTCGTGCTCCAGGACGCGATGACCGTCACGGAGCTGCCGGGACCCCCTCCTGTCGCGCTCGTCGCCAACCTCCCGTACAACGTCTCCGTCCCGGTGCTGCTGACGTTCCTCGAGCGGTTCGACTCGCTCGAGCGCATCCTCGTGATGGTCCAGGCGGAGGTCGCGGACCGTCTCGCGGCGCCGCCCGGCTCGCGGACCTACGGGGTACCGTCGGTCAAGGCGGCCTGGTACTGCAGCGCGCACCGCGCCGCGACGGTCGGCCGCACGGTGTTCTGGCCTGTGCCGAACGTCGACTCGGCGCTCGTGTCGATGACGCGACGCGAGCCCCCGACGACGCGTGCCTCGCGTGCGGAGGTGTTCGCCGTCGTCGACGCCGCGTTCGCGCAGCGCCGCAAGACCCTCCGCTCGGCGCTCGGTGCCGTGACGGGCGACGCGGCCCGCACCGAGGACGCGATCCGCGCGGCCGGGGTCGACCCGACGGCGCGCGGTGAGCGTCTCGACGTGACGGACTTCGCTCGGGTGACGGAGCAGCTGATCGATCACGGGCTGACCGTGTCCGGTCCGCGAGAGAGGCAGCGGTGACCAGGCGGGGTGGCCTGCGTGCGGCCGACGAGCCAGGTGGCACCGCCTCCCGCCCCGGGGGGCACCCGGTCGTGGTGCGGGCCCCGGGCAAGGTGAACCTGGCGCTGCAGGTGAGCCCGCTCGGTGACGACGGCTACCACCGCGTCCTGTCCGTGTTCCAGGCGGTGTCCCTCGTCGAGGAGGTCGAGGCGAGCCCCGCGGAGGGACTGTCGCTGACCGTGACGGGACCGCAGGCGGACCTCGTCCCGACGGACGACACCAACATCGCGTGGCGGGCCGCACGGCTCGTGGCCGAGCGTGCCGGGGTGGACCCGGACGTGCACCTGCACCTGCGCAAGGGGGTCCCGGTCGCGGGTGGCATGGCGGGCGGTTCGGCTGACGGGGCGGCCGCCCTCGTGGCGTGCGACGCGCTGTGGGGCACGGGCCTGAGCCGGGACGAGCTTCACGAGCTTGCTGCTGAGCTCGGCTCGGACGTGCCGTTCGCTCTCCTCGGGCACACGGCGGTCGGCACGGGGCGCGGGCACCTCGTGACCCCGGCGATGACGCGCGGGGAGTTCTGCTGGGCGTTCGGGCTGCGTCACGCGGGCATGTCGACGGGTGCGGTCTATTCGACGTTCGACGATCTCCAGCGCGCGGGAACGATCACCGACTCGTTCGACGAGGAGCCTGCGACGGCGATGATGCACGCCCTGCGTGCGGGCGACGCGCACGCGCTCGGTGCGTGCCTGCGCAACGACCTCGAGCCGGCGTCGCTCGAGATCGCGCCCGAGCTCGGCGAGACGATGGAGGTCGCGCGCGCGGCTGGCGCGCTCGGCGTCGTCGTCTCCGGGTCAGGGCCGACGGTCGCGGCGCTCGCGCGGTCGCGTCAGCACGCGCTCGCGATCGCGGCGGCGATGACGGCGGCCGACGTCGTGGACGACGTCGCGACGGCGGTCGGGAACGTGCCCGGGGCGCGGGTCGTGTCCGCGGGCGTCTGATCAGTCGACGAGGTCGGAGAGCTCGAGCCAGCGCGCCTCGAGCTCCTCGATCTCTGCCTCGAGCGCGCGCAGCTTTTCGGTGTGCACGGCGAGACCGGTGAAGTCGCTCTGGTCGTGCTTCGCCATCGTCGCGTGGACCTGCTGGACCTGGCTCGCGAGCTTGGTCAGGCGGCGGTCGATCGCGCCGATCTCCTTCGTCACGGCGCGCAGGTCCGCGCCCGATAGCGCACCGCCGGATCCCTCGGACGGCGCGGCCGTCGTGGCTGTGCGGGGCCGGGCCGCGTCCTGAGCCTTGCGCAGCTCGAGGTACTCGTCGACGCCGCCTGGCAGGTGTCGCAGGCCGCCGTCGATCACCGCGTACTGCTGGTCCGTGACGCGCTCGAGCAGGTAGCGGTCGTGCGAGACGACGAGGAGGCAGCCGGGCCAGGAGTCGAGGAGGTCCTCGATCGCGGCGAGCATGTCGGTGTCCATGTCGTTGGTCGGCTCGTCGAGCACGAGGACGTTGGGCTCGTCGAGCAGGATGAGCAGGAGCTGGAGGCGGCGACGCTGCCCGCCGGAGAGGTCCTTGACGGGCGTCGAGAGCTGGGCGTTCGTGAAGCCGAGGCGCTCGAGCAGCTGGCCGGGCGTCATCTCCTTGCCGCCGGCGAGGTAGGTCGTGCGCTTGGTCGCGACGACGTCGCTCACGCGGTCCTCCCACACGTCGGCCAGCTCGGCGAGCTCCTGCGTGAGGGTCGCGAACTTGACCGTCTTGCCGTGCTTGACGCGCCCCGAGGTCGGCGTCAGCTCGCCCGTGACGAGCTTGAGGAGGGTCGACTTGCCTGCGCCGTTGACGCCGAGCAGCCCCGTGCGCTCGCCGGGCGCGATGCGCCACTCGACGCCCTTGAGGACCGGGGTGTCGCCGTAGGCGAAGCCGGCGTCGACGAGGTCGACGACGTCCTTGCCGAGGCGCGACGTCGCCATCCGTGCGAGCTCGACCGAGTCGCGGACGGGTGGTTCGTTCGCGATGAGCTGGTTGGCGGCCTCGATGCGGAACTTGGGCTTGGAGGTGCGCGCGGGCGCGCCGCGGCGCAGCCAGGCGAGCTCCTTGCGCATGAGGTTCTGGCGTTTGGACTCGGTCGCGGCAGCCATGCGGTCGCGCTCGACGCGCTGCAGGACGTACGCCGCGTAGCCGCCCTCGAAGGGCTCGACGATCCCGTCGTGGACCTCCCACGTCGCCGTGCACACCTCATCGAGGAACCAGCGGTCGTGGGTGACGACGAGCAGCCCGCCCGCGTTCGCGCTCCAGCGGCGGCGCAGGTGCGCGGCCAGCCACGTGATGCCCTCGACGTCGAGGTGGTTGGTCGGTTCGTCGAGGAACAGGACGTCGTCGTCGCCGGTCAGGAGCGCGGCGAGCGCGACGCGGCGGCGCTGACCGCCCGAGAGGTCGCCGACGCGGCCTTCCCAGGGGAGGTCGCCGAGGAGCCCGGGGATGACGTCGCGCACCTTCGCGTCGCCGGCCCACTCGTGCTCGGGGGTGTCGCCGACGACGGCGTGCGCGATCGTGAGGTCGGGGTCGAGAGTGTCGGACTGGTCGAGCATGCCGATCGTCACGCCGCCGCGGACGGTGACACGTCCCGAGTCCGGGGTGGCGATGCCGGCGAGGAGCCGCATGAGGGTCGACTTCCCGTCGCCGTTGCGCCCCACGACGCCGATGCGGTCGCCCTCGTCGACGCCGAGGCTGACCGACTCGAGGACTGTGCGGTGGGGGAAGGCGATGCGCAGGTTCTCTGCGCCCAGGAGATGAGCCACCCCGGTAGCCTACGTGGCTCGCGCGGGCCCCTCGGTGTCCTCGAACTGGGCCAGGACGACGCGCAGGAGGCAGGCGAGCCGAGCGCGTCCGGCGGGGTCGAGGTCGCTCAGGAGCTCGTTCTCCTCGGCGAGGAGGGCGGCGAACGCGGAGTCGACGAGCGTGAGCCCGTCCGCGGTGAGTCGCACGATGACTCCGCGGCGGTCCTCGGCAGAGCGGTGCCGCTCGACGAGACCGCGTGCCTCGAGCCGGTCGATCCGGTTCGTCATGGTGCCGCTCGTCACGAGCGTCTGCGTGATGAGGGCACCGGGGGAGAGCTGGTAGGGCGCGCCGGCCCGGCGGAGGGCGACGAGGACGTCGAACTCCCAGTGCTCGAGGCGGTGAGCAGCGAAGACGGCGCGGCGGGCGCGGTCGAGGTGCCGGGTGAGGCGGGCGACGCGTGAGAGGACCTCGAGCGGGCCGACGTCGAGGTCAGGTCGCTCGCGGTTCCATGCCGCGACGATGCGGTCGACCTCGTCGGGACGGTTCGCGCTCGAGTCGTCGCCGGGCACCTCAGCACGGTCGAGCTCGCGTGCGCGGGTCTCGCGGGAGGTGTCCATCCCCACAGATTACCTTGACGTCGAGATATCTCGGAGAGCGCCGTGACGCCCCGCGAGAAGCGTGGGTCCATCAGGCGGGATTCCTGTCCTAGCCCTTAGTCCCAGGGAATGTGACGTACTCCTCAGTAACGTCTTGGTCAACGGCAAGTCAGGCCCCTGGGTCGGGCTGGAGCCGGACAACCGAGCGCGCACGCCTCCTAGGCCCCGCTCGGCGCGACCAAGGAGGACGTAGTGAAGGACTTTCTGGACCAGCTGACCCTGCCGCCCGCGGTGGAGGCAGCCCTGAGGGCGTGCAAGAACATCACGGTGCCGGCGACGCGTGCCGAGCTGTTCGCGATGTCCATGGGCCCCGACGAGGGTGTCGACACGTTCGACGTCGTGTTCCAGGTCCCCGGGAACGGTGTGGTCAAGGAGGCGGACGTCGTCCGCTGCACCAACGGCATCGCCGTGAACTACCCCGAGGACTACATGCGGCGTCGTGACCCCGACTGCATGCGCATCGCGGACGACCGCCCCACGGACAAGCCGCGCTTCCGCGACGTCTACGGGCACGACTTCGCGACGACGAAGCAGGAGACGCTCGACTGGCTGTCCCAGCAGGACCTCATCGTCGTCCCGTTCAAGGCCGGCGGACTGACCTACGGCTCGCCCTCCCTCGCGATCGTCCCCGCGAACTGCGCGTTCTTCGCGACCGCACTCGTCGACCTCCAGGGCTTCGTGACGCTCGAAGAGCTCGGCGCATTCACGCCGCGCTCGATCATGTACGCGGCACCGCCCTTCCGGCACACGCACTTCGCGGGCCGCCAGGTCGTCGTCCACGACCGCACCGAGACGCTCCACGAGATCTTCGCGTACAACCTCTACCCGGGCCCGTCCGCCAAGAAGGGCGTGTTCTCGGCGCTCCTCGACATCGGCGAGCAGGAGGGCTGGATCACCGCCCACGCCTCGTCGGTCCGCGTGACCACGCCGTACGAGAACGAGACCGTCATCATGCACGAGGGGGCCTCGGGCGGCGGCAAGTCCGAGATGTGCCAGGACATCCGTCGTCAGCCCGACGGCCGCATCCTCCTCGGCACGAACGTCGTGACGAACGAGCCGTACTACATCACGCTCAACGAGTCCTCCCACCTCGCACCCGTCACGGACGACATGACGCTGTGCCACAAGGACCTCCAGAAGGGCGACGGCAAGCTCGTCGTGGCTGACGCCGAGGACGGCTGGTTCGTCCGCGTCGACAACCTGCAGGGGTACGGCGAGGACCCGCACTTCGAGAAGGCGTGCATCCAGCCGGACACCCCCCTCGTGTTCTTCAACATCCACGGCGTGCCCAACGCGACGTGCCTGCCCTGGGAGCACGAGCTCGACTCGAACGGCAAGCGCTGCCCCAACCCGCGCGTCGTCATCCCGCGTCGCATGATCAAGGACGTCATCAACAAGCCGATGGCGATCGACGTGCGCACGTTCGGCGTGCGCATGCCGGCCGCGACCCGGTTCGACGCGACCTACGGGATCATGGGCATGATGCACATCGTCCCGCCGGCGCTCGCCTGGCTGTGGCGCCTCATCGCGCCGCGCGGCGACAAGAACCCGTCGATCGGCGAGTCGAAGACGCAGACGGACAAGCTCAAGCACGGAGGCATGGTCTCGGAGGGCGTCGGCTCGTACTGGCCCTTCTCGACCGGCACGAAGGTCGCTGCCGCGAACCTCCTCCTCCGTCAGCTCGTCGACGCGGACCGCACCCGCTACGTGCTGACCCCGAACCAGCACATCGGCGCCTACAAGGTCGACTTCAGCGCCGAGTGGCTCACGCGCGAGTACCTCGCGCGTCGTGGCGGCGGCCGCATCAACCCGGACAACCTCACCCCCGCGCGCTGCCCGCTGTTCGGCTACGCGCTCAAGGAGGTCAAGATCGACGGCCAGCTCATCCGGCCGACGTTCCTCCAGCCAGAGTTCCAGTCGCAGGTCGGCACCGACGCGTACGACGCCGGCGCGAAGATCCTCACGGACTTCTTCAAGAGCGAGCTCGTGCAGTTCATGACCGACGACCTCGACCCGCTGGGTCGCCAGATCATCGAGGTGTGCCTGCGCGACGGGTCCCTCGACGAGTACCTGGCGCTCACTCCGCTGTACGTCTGATCACCCTGGTCGCGCGCGCCTGCGAGGCGCGCGCGACCAGGCCTACCTGTCCCGTCGCAGGGCCCCGCGAGAGCGGGTCGGCGGGCTTCGCAGGCCGGGCGGGTCTCACGACCCGCCCGGCCTGTCGTCCGTCAGGCCGGGTGGTCCTCGACGAGGGCCGGGTCCTTCTCCATGCCGGCGAGGCCGTTCCAGGCCAGGTTGACGAGGTGCGCGGCGACCTCGTCCTTGCGCAGGTTGCGCGAGTCCAGCCAGTGCTGCCCTGTGAGGGCGACCATGCCGACGAGCATCTGCGCGTACACGGGCGACGACCTCGGGTCGAGGCCCCGCTTCTTGAACTGGGCGCCGAGCAGGTGCTCGACCTGCATCGCGACGTCGCCGATGAGGCTCGAGAACGTGCCCGACGCCTGGGCGACGGGCGAGTCGCGCACGAGCACCCGGAACCCGTCCTCGTTCTTCTCGATGTAGTCGAGCAGGGCGAGCGCTGTCCGTTCGACGAGGAGCTTCGGGTGCCCGCCTGCCTCGAGAGCGCTCGTGAGCGCGCTCGTGAGCGTCTCGACCTCCCGGTCGACGACGACCGCGTACACGCCTTCCTTGCCGCCGAAGTGCTCGTACACGACCGGCTTCGAGACGTTCGCGCGCGTCGCGATCTCCTCGATGCTCGTGCCGTCGAAGCCCTTCTCGGCGAAGAGCTGCCGACTCACGGCGAGGAGCTGCTCGCGGCGCTCCTTGGCGGTCATGCGGGCCCGAGGCGGCTTCTTGTCGATGGACACGCCCCCATCATGCCGGGAACCTGGGCTGCGTGGGAGAACCCGCGGAACCTGGCAGACTAGACGGGTCGGTGGCCCTGGCTGCCGGTCCGCCCTGGTGTAACGGCAGCACGCCGGCCTTTGGAGCCGTGCAGTTCAGGTTCGAATCCTGAGGGCGGAGCCCTTCGTCCGCGCGGGTAGACGCGGGGCAGC
>RRZU012282283.1_pt1 | contig 11878 bp, 10 predicted proteins | sample 2165561 | NCBI WGS metagenome assembly RRZU01 (sample SAMN10456909, study PRJNA506462) | wastewater metagenome | isolation source: wastewater sludge | place: USA: Moscow, Idaho | reverse complement strand
TCGAGAGTGATATTGGAGAGAGGTGTCGGGACAGTCAGGGGGGCCGTGGCCTGAGGGCAACCCCAAGGGTCGTAAACCCTGGCTGGGACGGTGGGCACCAACCCTAACCGGACCATCTCCGTAGATCTCGCGAGCCGTTCCTGCCCGGAGCGGCTCGTTCTGTTCTCAGGGCCATCCTTCCGGGGCTGCGCTTTTCAGGACCGCGCTTTTCGGGGCTGCCCAGTTCAAGGCTACCCTTTTCAGGACTGCGCTTTTCAACGCTGTCCTTTTCAGGATCACCCTTTTTCGGGGGCGCCCTGCGGGACCGCCCATCCCCGCGCCGGTTGACCGGCGGCATGACGATTCGCAGGGCCAGGACGCCAAAGCGTGGTTCTGCGTCATGCAAATCCCATGCGGCAATGCGGATGGAAACCCGGCCCCGACCGGACGGGACCGGGCTGGCGCGGGTCAGATACGCTCGATCGCCAGCGCGATGCCCTGGCCGCCGCCGATGCACATGGTGATCAGGCCCTTGCGGCCGCCGGTGCGCATCAGTTCATACATGGCCTTGACGGTGACGATGGCGCCGGTGGCGCCGACCGGGTGGCCCAGTGCGATGGCGCCGCCGTTCGGGTTCACCTTGGCGGGGTCAAGGCCAAGCTCCTTGTTCACCGCCAGCGCTTGCGCGGCAAAAGCCTCGTTCGATTCGATCACGTCGAAATCGCCGATCTTCAGACCGGTGCGCGCCAGCAGCGCCCGGACGGCCGGGACCGGGCCAATGCCCATGACCTCGGGACGGACGCCGGCAACGGCATAGCCCAGCACGCGGAACAGCGGCGTCGCGCCCGCGGCCTTCGCCGCCCCGGCCCGCGCAAGGACAACCGCCCCGGCGCCGTCATTGATGCCCGAGGCATTGCCCGCCGTCACCGTCCCGTCCTTCTGGAAGGCGGGTTTCAGCCCGGCAAGCTTGTCAAGATCGGTGGTCTTGGGGTGCTCGTCGGTGTCAAAGGCGACCATGCCCTTGCGGGTCTTGATCTCGACCGGGACGATCTGCTCGTTGAAATAGCCCTGCGCGATGGCATTGGCGGCGCGGCGCTGGCTTTCCAGCGCGAATTCGTCCTGCGCCCTGCGCGAGATGTCATGTTCGCGCGCGACATTCTCGGCGGTGACGCCCATATGGCCGGTGCCCATCGGGCAGGTCAGCGCGCCCACCATCATGTCCAGCATCTGCACATCGCCCATCTTGGCGCCGAACCGCGCCGAGGGCACCGCATAGGGCGCGCGGCTCATCGATTCCGCGCCGCCGGCGACGGCGAAATCGGCATCGCCCAGTTGCAGCGCCTGCGTGGCCGAGACGATGGCCTGCGCGCCCGAACCGCACAGCCGGTTCACGTTCATCGCGGGCGTGGTGTTCGGCACGCCCGCATCCAGCATGGCGACGCGGGACAGGTACATGTCGCGCGGCTCGGTGTTCAGGACATGGCCAAAGACCACGGTGCCGATCTTGTCCGCATCGATGCCGGCGCGTTCGATGGCGGCGCGGGTGACGATGGTCGCAAGCTCGATCGGGGGCACGGCCGCAAGGCTGCCGCCAAAGGTTCCGATGGCGGTACGGGCACCCGACAGGATGACGATTTCATTGTCCGACATGATTTTCCTCCAGAACTTGCATTGGAATATCGTTACAGGTAGCCCTTCAATCGCGCATGGAAAAGGGCCGCGGTCTTGCGACCCTGCGGCAATGTGACGGAACAGGCCCATGACCGACAATCCAAGGCTCAGCCTGCGGCTGCATTTCGATTCCGGCCTGACCTTCGGGCGCGGCAAGGCCGATCTGCTGCAAGGCATCGACGAAGAGGGCTCGATCGCCGCCGCCGGGCGGCGCATGGGCATGAGCTATCGCCGCGCCTGGTCGCTGGTCGAGGACATGAACGAGCATTTCACCGCACCGCTGGTCGACAGCAGCCGCGGCGGACCGGGTGGCGGCGGCGCGGCGCTGACCGATCTGGGTCGCGCGGTTCTGGCCGATTACCGCGCGCTGGAACACCTGCTGCGCAACGGCGGGGCCGGGCATTTGCAGCGGCTGAGCGGCGCACAGCGTTATGCCCACGGGTAAATAACGATTGCCTCGCATGGCGGGCCGGGGTTATGTCCGATCAGACACAACGAAGGATTTCGCCATGCGCCTGCCCCTGTTTGCCGCACTGATCGCGTTTGCCCCGGTCGTCCAGGCCCCGGCCGCGATGGCCGATGACATCACCGTTTTCGCCGCCGCCAGCCTGAAGACCGCGCTGGCCCAGATCGCGGCCGACTGGAAGACCAGCCACGGCGACACGGTGGTGATCTCATATGCCGGCAGCTCGCAACTGGCCAAGCAGATCCAGGAAGGCGCGCCGGCCGACCTGTTCATCTCGGCCTCGACCGGCTGGATGGATGCGGTGCAAAAGACCGGCAATATCGACCCGGCAACGCGCCGCGACCTGCTGGGCAACACGCTGGTGCTGGTCGGCACCGGCAAGCCGGCCAAGGCGCCGCTTGCCGACCTGCCGCAGCTTCTGGGCACGAACAAGCTGGCCATGGCGCTGGTCAATTCCGTGCCCGCCGGCCAATATGGCAAGGAGGCCCTGATCTCGCTGAAGCTGTGGAACAAGGTCGAGGCGCAGGTCGCGCAGGCCGACAACGTCCGCGCCGCGCTGAAGCTGGTCGCCACCGGCGAGGCCCCCCTTGGCGTCGTCTATGGCAGCGATGCGGTGGCCGAGCCGGGCGTCGGCGTCGTCGCTGCCTTCCCTGCCGACAGCCATACGCCGATCACCTATCCCGCCGCCGTCACCAGCAATGCCGACACGCCGCAGGCCGCCGTCTTCCTTGACAGCCTGTCGAAAGAGCCGGCAAGGTCGATTTTCATCTCGCAAGGCTTCACCGTTACGCAATGATTCCAACCGACTGGCTTGGCCCTCAGGAATGGCAGGCCGTCCGCCTGTCCCTGAGGGTGGCGGGCGTGGCGATGCTGGCCAGCCTGCCGCTGGCCGTCGCCGTGGCGTGGCTGCTGGCGCGGCGCCGCTTTCCGGGTCACGGACTGCTCAGCGGCATCGTGCATCTGCCGCTGGTGCTGCCGCCGGTCGTCACCGGCTATCTGCTGCTGCTGATCTTTGGCACCCGGGGGCCGGTCGGCAGCCTGCTGCAACCCCTGGGCATCGTTTTCGCCTTTCGCTGGACCGGGGCGGCGCTGGCCGCGGCGATCATGGCGTTTCCGCTGATGGTGCGCGCGATCCGGCTGGGCTTTGAAGCCGTCGACCCAAGGCTGGAACAGGCCGCCGCCACGCTGGGCGCACCGCGCATCTGGATTTTCCTGACCGTGACGCTGCCGCTGATCCTGCCCGCGATCCTTGCCGGGGCGACCTTGGGATTCGCCAAGGCGATGGGAGAGTTCGGCGCCACGATCACCTTCGTCTCGAACATTCCGGGGCAGACGCAGACGCTGCCCTCGGCCATCTATGCGCTGTTGCAGGTGCCCGAGGGCGAGGCGCAGGCGATGCGGCTGGTGCTGGTCTCGGCGGTGATCGCCATCGGCGCGGTGCTGGTGTCGGAATGGCTGGCGCGGCGGACGGAGACGCGGCGCTGATGCTGGACGTGGCCTTCCGGCTTGCCTTTCCGGGACTGGAACTGGACGTGGCGTTTCAGGCGCCGGGCGGGGTGACGGCGCTGTTCGGCCCCTCGGGCTGCGGCAAGACCACCACGATCAATGCCGTGGCCGGGCTGGTCCGCCCCGACAGCGGCCGCATCGCGGTGGGCGGCCGGGTGCTGTTCGATGCCGGGGCCGACCTGCCGCCGCAGGCGCGTCGCATCGGCTATGTCTTTCAGGACGCTAGGCTTTTTCCGCATATGACCGTCGCGGCCAACCTGCGCTATCCTTCGCGCTGGCGGCGGGGGGCGGGGCGCGACTTCGACCGCGTAATCGGGATGCTGGCGCTTGAGCCGCTGCTGGCACGCCGTCCCGGCACGTTGTCGGGGGGCGAACGCCAGCGCGTCGCCATTGGCCGTGCGCTGCTGTCGGACCCCGACCTTCTGGTGATGGATGAGCCGCTTGCCGCGCTGGACGATGCCCGCAAGGCCGAGATCATGCCCTGGCTGGAACGTCTGCGCGACGAAATCCGCCTGCCGATCCTTTACGTCAGCCATTCCGTCCCCGAGGTGCTGCGGCTGGCCAATACGGTCGTGCTGATGCGCCGGGGTCGCGTCACCCATGCCGGGCCGCTGGCCGATATCCTTGCCGATCCCGACCTTGCGCCCGAACTGGGCGCACGCGAGGCCGGCGCCCTGATCCGCGCCCGCGTCCTTGCGCAGGAGCCCGACGGGCTGGCGCGGGTCGCGACCTCGGGCGGGGTCATGCTGCTGCCCGCGCCGGACCTTGCGCCGGGCCGCGAATTGCGCCTGCGAATCCTTGCGCATGAGGTGATCCTGTCGCGCGAGGCGCCGCATGGCCTTTCTGCCCTGAACGTGCTGCCGGTGCGCGTCATCCGTCTGCATGGCGGGCTGGTGCAGCTGGCTTTGGGGGATGAGCGGATGCTTGCCCAGATCACGCCGCGTTCGGTGAAAGCGCTGGATTTGCAGCCCGGAACGGCCTGCCACGCCATTGTAAAGTCGGTTTCGGTGTTGCCGAGCTAGGTCACCGGCGCACCCGCGCACCCGCGTTCGAGGCTTTGTCATTTGCGCAGGCCCCGATTTCGCATATGCTGCCCGAAAAAATCGCGAAAAAGATGTCATGAGGACAGAATGAACAGGTTTCTCAAGCTCGCCATCGTCGGGCTGGTCGCCTCATGCGGGGGTGGCGGGAACTACAAGGCGCCGCGCAATCTGGAAAACGCCTGCGCCATCGTGGCCGAGCGCCCGGCCTATCTGCGCGCCATGCAGGCGACGGAACGGCGCTGGGGCATCCCGATCCACGTCCAGATGGCGACGATCCATCAGGAATCGAAGTTCATCGGCGACGCCCGCACGCCGCATCGCTATGTGCTGGGCATCATCCCGGTCGGGCGGCAAAGCTCGGCCTATGGGTACAGTCAGGCGCTGGACGGCACCTGGGACGAATACCGCCAGAAAACCGGCAACCGCCGCGCGCGCCGCGACAATATCCGCGACGCCACCGATTTCATGGGCTGGTACATGAACGATTCGGCGCAGATGCTGGGGATTTCCAAATATGACGCCGCCTCGCAATATCTGGCCTATCACGAGGGGCGGCAGGGCTTTGCCAATGGCTCGCATCGCAGCAAGGACTGGCTGATGACCGTCGCCGGCAAGGTCAATGCGCGGTCCGAGCTTTACCGGATGCAACTGGCCTCGTGCCGCTGACACGAGGCCCGGCCCTGTCTGCGGCCGCCGTTACCTGCGGCGGCCGATCTCGGCCTCGATGGTGAATTTCGACGGCGGGAACGACACGCCCGTGACCATGTCGCCCAGAATGACCGTGGTGCGCGACCCGGCATCGTCAGTCACCACCCATTGCCGCAACTGCGTCGGGTTGGCGGAAAACACCATCTGGATATTGCCGTATTCGGGGTGCTGGGGGTCCTGCGCGGTGACCACGGTGGCGTTCTTCTTTTCGGTATAACCGGTCACCATCTTGGCCTGTCCCAGATTGATGTTCGGCGCAAGGATCAGCGACAGCGGGGTTTTCGACAGCGGATATTGCTGCGGACCGCTGCGCGACTTGCCGTCGAACACCGCCACCTGCCCAGAGGAGGCCAGCACCAGCGTCTTGTCGCCCTTGTATTCAAAGCGCACGCGGTTCGGGCGCTGGATGAACACCGTCCCGGTCGAGACCGAGCCATCGGCATTGACCTGCGTGAAATCCGCCTGCGCGGTCTTGATGCCGTTGAGATAGCGCGAGATCTCGTTCAGCGGGATTTTATCCGCCAGGGCCGGAAAGGCCATGGCAAGGGCAAGGACGGGCGCAAGGGCGAGCGATCGAAGTTTCATGGCCTCAAGAATAGCCTTTCGGGAAGATCATGCACATCACGTTCACTTGGACATGCGGGGCCGAACGCTCGCCCGGGCGTGAGCGTTCCATCGCCATTGCGTGAATTACAGCCGCTGCCCGGTCAAAAGCCGCGGCATCGGCGCAAGGCTGAGCCCCGCCGCCTGCCGCATGAAGCCGCGCCGCAGCGGCGGAATGGCATCGACCAGCCCCATGCCCAGTTCGCGCGCGGCGCGCAGGACCGGATTGGCATTGGAAAACAGCGTGTTCACCCCGTCCATGCCAAAGGCCAGCGCCGTCGCGTCGGGGCGCCGCCAGTCCTGATAGCGCGCAAGGACAAGGTCGGTGCCGATATCCTCGCCGCGGCGGCGGGCGGCGACGATCACCTCGGCCAGCGCCGCCACGTCGCGCAGGCCAAGGTTCAGCCCCTGCCCGGCGATCGGATGCACGCCATGCGCCGCATCGCCGATCAGCGCAATGCGCGGGGCGACGTAACGCTCGGCCAGGGTCAGGTTCAGCGGATAGGAAAAACGCGGACCGGCAAGGCTGATCGCGCCATGCGCCTCGCCAAAGCGCGGGCGCAGGACCGACAGGAACTCATCGTCGGGCAGCTCGCTGATGGCGCGGGCATTGGCGCGGGTCTCGGACCAGACGATGGAGCTGCGATTGCCGGGCAAGGGCAGGATCGCCAGCGGCCCGGTCGGCATGAAATACTGATAGGCCGTGCCCTCATGGGGCAATTCGTGATCGACCGCCGCGACCAGCGCGATCTGGCCGTAATCATGGCCCGTCCGCCTGATCCCGGCCCGGGCGGCCACGCCCGATTGCCGGCCGTCGGCGCCGATCAGCAGCCGCGCCCGCAGGTTGCGGCCATCCGACAGCGCGACGCGGATGCCGGTGCCGTCGGCCTCCTGCCCATCGACCGTGATGCCCGACAGATGCGCGACCCGGTCCCGCATCGCCGCCAGCAACGCGCGATAAAGGAAGCGGTCCTCAAGCATGTAGCCAAGACGGCCTTCCTCGATCTCGGCGCCGTCGAAATGCAGGCCGAAGGGGCCGGGGCCGCTGCCCGCCTGCCCCTGCGTCGCCTGCACCTTGCGGATCGCCTGCGCATCGGCAGCAAGGCCGTCCCACAGCCCCAGCGCCGCCAGCAGCCGCTGCGAGGCCAGCGCCAGCGCATAGGCGCGGCCGTCGAACGCATCGCCCGCGCGGGCATCGGCGGGGCGGCCATCGACCACGGCGACGGACAGCCCCGCATCCGCAAGGGCCAGTCCAAGGGCGGGGCCGTTCAGGCCTCCGCCGGCGATCACGATGTCGAAATCGGTTTCCATGGTCCCGCACTATGACGCGCAATGCGGCAATGTCCATGCGGCAAACGCCCGCGCCGGCGCGCTGCCGCCTGCGCCATTGCGGGCCGCACGCGGCAAGGTTAGCCTTAAGACCGAACGCGCGAATACAAGAGGTAAGCCATGGACTGGCTCAGGGCACCGGCAGCGGAACAGGGGCGGGCGATCCTTGCCGGATTGATCAGCCCCGTCGAACAGGCCGAGGCCTATCTGGATGCCGCAGCGCGGCACCCCTATGGCCAACGCATCTATGCCCGCCTGACCCCGGCCCGTGCCCGGGCCGAGGCCATCGCCGCCCATGACCGCGCCAAGGCCGGTCTGCGGCGCGGCCTGCTGGACGGCGTGGCGCTGAGCTGGAAGGACAATATCGACAGCGCCGGCATCCCGACCGAGGCCGGATCGCGCCTGCTTGCCGGGCGCACGCCCGAAAACGACGCCGCGATCCTTGCCGGCGCGACGCTGGACGGGCTGGTCTGTCTTGGCAAGACGCACATGACGGAACTGGCGTTTTCCGGGCTGGGGCTGAACCCGATGACGGCGACGCCGCCGAACAGCATCGACCCGGCGCTGGCGCCGGGGGGCTCCAGTTCGGGGGCGGCGGTCTCGGTCGCGCTGGGGCTGGCGGCTGCGGCGGTGGGCAGCGATACCGGCGGCTCGTTGCGGGTGCCGGCGGCGTGGAACGGGCTTGTCGGCTTCAAGCCGACGCATGGCGCGGTCAGCGATGCCGGGGTGGTGCCGCTGTGCCGGCGCTTCGACGTGGCCGGTCCCATCGCCCGCACCGTCGAGGACTGCGCCGAGATCTTTGCCGTCCTGCGCGGCGACAAGGCCACCGACCTTGGCGACACCCAGATCCGCGGCCGGCGGCTGATGGTGCTTGAGGGCGTGCCCTTCGACAATGCGCGCCCCGCCCCCGTCGCCGCCTTCGAGGCCGCCGTGGACCGGCTGGCACAGGCGGGGGCGCGGATCACCCGCGCCCTGGCCCCCTGCGTGCCCGAGGCGATGGCGCTGGCGCCGACGCTGTTCGCGCCCGAGGCTTACGGCATCTGGCAGGACCAGATCGAGGACGCGCCCGAACTGATGTATCCGCCGATCCTGGAACGCTTTCGCGGCGGTGCGACGATGCTGGCCGCCGATTACGTCGCCGGCTGGGAAAGCCTGAACCGGCTGCGCGCCGACTGGGCGCGGCTGGTCGCGGGCTTCGACGCGGTGATCCTGCCGACGGTGCCGATCCTGCCCCCCGACGCCGCGCGCCTTGCCACGGAACCCGACTTCTTCACCGCCGAGAACCTGCTGGCCCTGCGCAATACCCGCATCGCCAACCTGCTTGGCCTGCCGGCGATCAGCCTGCCGACCGGACAGCCCGCCTGCGGCATCATGCTGATGGGCCGGGCGGGCCATGACCGGGGGCTTCTGACCATCGCCGCCGCCGCCGAGGCTGCCCTGCGGACCTGACCCGTGGGATTTGGCGCAACTATTGCGTGTAAATGCAGGGCGGGGGTCACGGTTTTCCCCGCGAAACGCTGGACGCATCCGGTTTATGCCGGTAATCTTTCCGGCAAACGGGGCGAAACGACCCCAGACGGGGCGTCACGATCCCGAATGAGAGGCAGACATGGCAATACCCGAGCGGTTCTCGAACCTGCCGGATTACGCGTTTCCGCGCCTGCGGGCGCTGCTTGCGGGCATTCCCGCCGGCGGCGACCCCGTCGTGCTGACCATTGGTGAGCCGCGCCACGCATCACCCGATTTCACCGGCCCGATCCTGGCCGCACATCTTGGGGAGTTCAGCAAATACCCCTCGAACGAGGGCACGCCGGACCTGCTGGCCGCGATTTCCGGCTGGCTGGGGCGCCGCCACGGCATCGAGGTCGCGCCCGAACGCATCGTGACGCTGAACGGCACGCGCGAGGGGCTGTTCAACGCCGCCCTTGCCCTGTCGCCGGAACAGAAGAACGGGCAAAAGCCCGCCATCCTGATCCCGAACCCCTTCTATCAGGTCTATGCCGTGGCCGCCGCCGCCGTCGGCGCCGAGCCGGTCTTTGTGCCCGCCACCGCCGAATCCGGCAATATGCCGCGCTTTGCCGATCTGGACCCGGCGCTGCTGGACCGCGTTACCATCGCCTATCTGTGCTCGCCCGCGAACCCGCAGGGCGCCATCGCCTCCGAGGAATATCTGCAAGACGTGATCGCGCTGGCCGAGCGGCACGATTTCCTGATCTTCTCGGACGAGTGCTATTCCGAAATCTGGCGCGATGCGCCGCCGCCCGGCGCGCTGGCCGTCGCCACGCGCATGGGGCTGGCCGACCGGGTGGTGATGTTCAACTCGCTTTCCAAGCGGTCGAACCTTGCCGGGCTGCGCTCGGGCTTTGCGGCGGGGGGGCCGGGGCAGATCGCGCAGATGCGGCGCCTGCGCAGCTATGCCGGCGCACCGCTGCCGCTGCCCATCCAGCGCGTCAGCGCCGCCGCCTGGGCGGACGAGGCCCATGTCGAGGCCAGCCGCGCGCTTTATCAACAGAAATACGCCATCGCCGACCGCGTGCTGGGCAATGTGCCCGGCTATCAGCCCGTGCAGGGCGGCTTTTTCCTGTGGCTGCCCGTCCCGCCCGAGATCGGCGACAGCGAGGCCGCCGCAAAGAAGCTTTGGGCCGAAGAGGGCATCCAGGTCCTGCCCGGCACCTATCTGTCGCGCGACACCGCTGGCGGCAATCCGGGGCGGAATTTCCTGCGCGTGGCGCTGGTCGCCACCGCCAATGAGACCGAGGCGGCCCTGAACCGCCTGAAAAACTGTTTGTACCAAGGGGGTTGACGCATGGCGAGCTGGCAGGCGAAACACCGCGATCCGCTGTTTGACCAATCCACGCAAGCGGCGCTTGAACGGCGCGGCAAGGAACTTCTGGGCGCGGGGCTGGTGATTCTGGGCGTGCTGATCGCGATGATGCTGCTCAGCTATTCGCCCGACGATCCCAGCTTCATGTCCGCGACCGACCAGCCGGCGCAGAACTATCTGGGCAGTCCCGGCGCCTATATCGCCTCGGCGCTGTTCATGATTACCGGCTATGGCAGTTGGGTGCTGGTCCTTGGCGCGATGGGATGGGGCCTGCGCCTGATGCTGCACCGGGGCGAGGAACGGCTGATGCGCGCCATCTTCCTGCCCATCGGCATGGTGCTGGTTTCGGTCTATGCGACCTCGATGGCGCCGCCGCCGGGCTGGACGCAAAGCTTTGGTCTGGGCGGGCATCTGGGCGACATGCTGATGGGCGGCATGCTGTCGGCAATGCCGATGCGCGCCTCGGTCGCGATCAAGTTTCTGGCGCTGCTGACCGCCGTCGGTGCGGCGGCGTTTCTGGCATTCGTGCTGGGCTTCGACCGCAAGGAACTGATTTCCATTCGTAATTACCTGCTGAACGGGCTGGCCACCGCGCGCCTGCTGGCGCTGCACGCGGTGGACCGCGGCGCCCGCTTCTCGGCCGGGGCCGCGCGCGAGATGAAGTCCCGCGCCGACGCCCGGCGCGAGCGGATCAGCCGCGCCAGTTCCGTCACGCTGCCGCAGCCGCCGCTGAGCGCGCCGCACGCGCCGGCGATGCCCGGCCTGCGCCGCGCCCCGCAGCCTTTGGCCGACGACCGCGACTTTGCGCTGGAATCGGAACTGGTCGAGCCCGAACCCCATTACGACGAGGATGACGAGGCCCCCTCGAACGCCGCGATCAGCGCCCGCATCACCGATGCCATCCGCCAGCGCGGCGAACGCCCCGAGGGCAAGGGCCTGCTCTCGGCCGTCACCCAGCGCCTGACCGGCAACCGCGCCGCGCCCCTGCCCCGGACCGAGCCGGTCCTCAGCATGGACGAAGACGGCAACGACCTGCCCGAACCCGCCACCGCCACGCCCTTCGGGGCCGAGACCGCCCGCGTCGTGGTGCCGCCGAAAAAGCCTGCGCCGGCGTCGCGTCAGGCCATGTCCGAGGCCCAGCCCGGCCTGCGCTTTGATGAAAGCGTCAGCCATTACGAACACCCGCCGCTGTCGCTGCTGACCGCGCCCTCGAATTTCGAGCACCATCAGCTGAGCCAGGAATCGCTGATGGAAAACGCCCGGATGCTTGAGGCGGTCCTGGACGATTACGGCGTCAAGGGCCAGATCACCGAGGTCCGCCCCGGTCCCGTGGTCACGCTTTACGAACTGGAACCCGCGCCGGGGCTGAAGGCCAGCCGCGTCATCGGTCTGGCCGACGATATCGCGCGGTCGATGTCGGCGCTGTCGGCGCGCGTCTCGACCGTGCCGGGGCGCTCGGTCATCGGGATCGAACTGCCCAATGCCCGACGCGAAAAGGTGGTCCTGCGCGAAATCCTCGCCTCCAAGGCTTACGGCGACGGCACGCAGCCGCAGCCTTTGGCGCTTGGCAAGGATATCGGCGGCGGCCCGGTCGTCGCGAACCTGGCCAAGATGCCCCACCTGCTGATCGCCGGGACCACGGGTTCTGGTAAGTCGATCATGATCAACTCCATCATCACGACTCTGCTCATGCGCGCTCTCCCCGAGGACGTTCGCCTGATCATTGTCGACCTCAAGCGCGTCGAGCTT
>RRZU011414232.1_pt1 | contig 11880 bp, 10 predicted proteins | sample 2165561 | NCBI WGS metagenome assembly RRZU01 (sample SAMN10456909, study PRJNA506462) | wastewater metagenome | isolation source: wastewater sludge | place: USA: Moscow, Idaho | reverse complement strand
CCATCCTTGTCCTCCGTTCCTCACATTTTACGAAACGTTGGACTCCACTTTTTTCAGCCTACCTCACAAAGCTGACCATGCCATCGGCTAGTAGCCGGACGCTTTGCAAAAAGTTGCAGGCGATCAGCGGCTTGTAGACGTTCAGTTCGAAATTACCGCTGGCTCCGCCGACGTTGATGGCGACGTCATTGCCCAATACCTGGCAACACAGCATGGTCAGCGCTTCGCACTGGGTGGGGTTGACCTTGCCTGGCATGATCGAGCTGCCAGGCTCGTTCTCCGGCAGGCTGATCTCGCCGATTCCGGCGCGTGGCCCCGATGCCAGCCAGCGGATGTCGTTAGCGATTTTCGTCAGGGCAACTGCCAGTGTTTTCAATGTGCCGTGCGCGGATACCAGTGCATCGTGGCAAGCCAGCGCAGCGAATTTGTTGGCGGCCGGGACGAATGGCAGTCCGCAGCGCTGCGCCAATTCCGCCGCGACGCGCGCGCCGAATTCGGCATGCGTGTTAAGTCCGGTGCCGACGGCGGTGCCGCCGATGGCTAGTTCGTAAAGCGGCGGCAAGGTGTGGCTGATGGCCGATTCAGCGTGATCGAGCTGCGCGACATGGCCCGAGATTTCCTGGCCCAGCGTCAGCGGCGTAGCGTCCTGCAGGTGGGTGCGGCCAATTTTGACGATCTCGGCGAAGCAGGCGGATTTTTCGGCCAGCGCGTTGCGCAGCGCGCGCAATGCCGGCAGCAATTTCCGGTGCAGGCCGAGGCTGGCTGCGATATGCATGGCGCTGGGAAACACATCGTTCGACGATTGCCCGAGGTTCACGTCGTCGTTCGGGTGAAGGCTGCGCTGCTCCCCGCGGACTCCGCCCAGCAATTCCGAGGCGCGGTTGGCCAGTACCTCGTTCAGATTCATATGGGTCTGAGTGCCCGAGCCGGTTTGCCAGACAGAAAGCGGAAATTCCTGCCAGTGCCGCCCGGCCAGCACTTCCGAGGCGGCGGCGGCAATCGCGGCCGCCTTGGCTGGATCGAGCAGGCCAAGTTCGGCATTGATCTGCGCGGCAGCGCGCTTGATTTCGGCCAGCGCCAGAATCAGTGCCTGCGGCATGCGTTCCTGCGAAATGGCGAAATGTTCAAGTGAGCGCTGTGTTTGCGCGCCCCATAGCCGTTCCGCCGGAACCTCGATCGCCCCGAAAGCGTCGCGTTCGATCCGTTTCATGGTGCCTCCTCCGGCATGGCCTGGATTTTCAGCAAGGAAGCTGGCCATGACATAACCACATCCTATTGATTATTGTGGATGCTTTAAAAAGCGCACGGATTTTTCCGCGCTGCCGGGCTTATTGACTTGGCAGGCCTCGATACGCCGAACCGTTTGACTGGATAGCGGGGCAAGGATACTTTAGCGGTCTTGCATAATAGTGCTTCTTCCGATCGCTTTCCCATGTCCTATATTCTTGAAGCGCTTAAAAAATCGAGCGAAGAACGTGCCCGCCTGGCTCCCGTCGAGCCAAGACCAGAGAGCGCGCCTGCTTCGGCCCGTGCCCCGATCCGGATGTCTCCGGCGGCATGGCGGTGGATCGCTGCGGCAGCTCTGGCCGCGCTGCTTGTCGTCATCATCGGTATCGGGAAGGGTAGGCTGGAGTCCGGGTCATCGCCGGATCGCGTGCAACAGGCCGACAAGTCCGTACCCTCGGCTGCGCCCCTTGTTCCCGCGGCTGCCGCCGTGGCGAGCCCGGCGGCGGTCGCCGCTGAGCCACTCAAGCTGGCCTCTGCCGCGGTAACGACTCCGGCAGCCGAGAGGCTGGTGGCCGTAAGTTCTGCGCCCTCCGTGGCGGCAGCGCCAAAACTGCTGCCGGAATCCGCAGTACAAGCTTCCATGCCTGCGCCAAAACCGAAGCAGGAACCGGTTCCGGTGCCGTCAGTCGCCAAAACGGCTGTCCCAAATCCCGCGCCGGCAACCATGCCTGCCCCGGCTCCGGTGCAGAATGCCGGGGCCGACATGCCGCCCGAGTTGATGCGCCAGGTGTTGGCGATACCGATCTCGGCGCACCTCTATTCCGGCAAACCCTCTGACCGGATGGTGATCATCGACGGCCGGGGCGTGCGCGAAGGTGATGTGCTGCCTTCCGGAATGACTGTTGAGCAGATTACCCCGTCGGGTATCAGCGTGACTTACAAGGGCTATCGCGCCAACAGGCCGGTTCACTGATATGTATCTGAATTTTTTCGGGCTTTCTTCCGCGCCATTTTCGATCGCGCCCGATCCGAATTTCCTCTACCTGACCGAAAAGCATCAGGAGGCGCTGGCCCATCTGCTGTACAGCACGACGCAGAAGGGCGGCTTCATCATGCTGACCGGGGAAATCGGCACCGGCAAGACGACGCTGTGCCGCCATTTCCTGCGCATCGTTCCCGACCAGTACCAGACGGCGTTCATTTTTAACCCGAAGATTTCGTCGGAAGAATTGCTGGCGACGATCTGCGACGAGTTCGGTATTGAGCGTCCCGAAGGTCCAACCAGCATCAAGCAGCTGACCGACCTGATCAATTTCCGGCTGCTCGATATTCATGCCGCTGGCAAGAATGCGCTGCTGGTCATCGACGAAGCGCAAAACCTGTCAATGGAAGTGCTTGAACAGGTCCGCCTGCTGACCAATCTCGAAACGACCGAGCACAAGCTGCTGCAAATTATCCTGATCGGCCAGCCCCAGCTGAAGACGCTGCTGCGCCGTGAGGAGCTGCGTCAGCTGTCGCAGCGCATCGTTGCCCGCTACCACCTCGAGCCGCTGTCCTGGAAAGAAACTGTTTGCTATATCAAACACCGGCTGATCACATCGGGCTGCAGCGATGAGGAGGCCAATTCGCTGTTTTCGCTGATGGCGTTGTGGGAGATCTATCGGCGCACGGAAGGCGTTCCCCGGATGGTCAACGTGCTTTGCGACCGTGCACTACTGGGGGCCTATGTCGAAAACCGCCACGTCGTAAGCCGCCGCATCGTGCGCAATGCCGAGCGCGAGGCGTTTGGCGACGATGACCGGACTGTCCGGCGGCCCATTGTTCCAGGGTGGAGCCTGGCCGTGCTGGGCGCGTGCCTGGTGTTGCTTGCTGGCGGGCTGCTGTTTGATGACTGGAGCGGCAAACTGTCGTTTGCCAGAAACGCGCCCCGGATCGAGAAACCGGTCGTCGTAGCGTCCGTAGTGGCTTCGAGCCCCGTGAGCGCTTCCGCTCCTGTTGCAGCACCCGCTGCCGTCGCATTGCCGCGTTTCCCCGCCGGCAGCGAGGCGTCCGCTTATCGATCGCTGTTCGCACGGTGGAGCGTTTCCGTCGGAGACGCCGAGGTGGCCGTCGGCAAGGCTTGCCCGGCTGCGGTCCGCTACGGTCTGCGCTGCTTCGACGGCGTGAACCGGAACTGGCACCAGTTCCGTCAGTTCAACCTTCCGTCGGTATTGGTTTTGCGCGACGTCGATCAGCGCGAGTTTCATGCGCTGATCGAATCCGCGACCGATGAGCAGGCCACGTTGCGGATCGACGATCAGGTTGTGAAACTTGATCTGAGGCAACTGGCTTTCTACTGGACGGGCCGGTTCACACTGCTCTGGCGTCCGCCATCGGGCTATGCGACCGATGAGCAGCTGACGCAGAAATCGCTGAGCGCACTGACAAAAAACCCGCCGCGCTGGTTGTACGAGCAGCTTGGCGCGGATGCCGACGCGACGCGGCTGCCGATTCGCGACCAGATCGCCCAATTCCAGCGCAAGTCCGGCCTGCATGCCGATGGCATTCTGGGTATGCAAACGTTGTTGATGCTTTCCCGCTCGGCGGGTAATGGCCCGGTGTTGTAGTGATTTATGCGTAAGTAATTGATTTGTATGAAAAAAGCCAGAATTTGCTGGCTTTTTTGATTTGCGCTTAATCCCAGTTCAGTGTTCCGCCGGTCTGGTATTCAGTGACCCGCGTTTCGAAGAAGTTCTTTTCCTTTTTCAGGTCGATCATTTCGCTCATCCACGGGAACGGGTTGCTGACACTCTGGAACAGCGGTTCCAGCCCGATCTGCTGCAGGCGGCGGTTGGCGATGAAGCGCAGATATTCCTTGAACTGGGCCGCATTCAGGCCAAGCACGCCGCGCGGCATCGTGTCCTCGGCATAGGCGTATTCGAGTTCGACGGCCCGGCGGAACAGGTCGTAGAGCTCGGCTTTGAAGCTTTCCGTCCACAAGTGCGGGTTTTCCAGCTTGATCGTATTGATCAGGTCGATGCCGAAATTGCAGTGCATCGATTCGTCGCGCAGGATGTACTGGTACTGCTCGGCCGCGCCGGTCATCTTGTTCTGGCGGCCGAGCGCGAGGATCTGGACGAAGCCGACATAGAAAAACAGTCCTTCCATGATGCAGGCGAAAACGATGATCGAGCGCAGCAGCTTCTGGTCGGTTTCCGGCGTGCCGGTCTTGAATTGCGGGTCGGTTAACGCATCGATGAACGGGATCAGGAATTCGTCCTTGTCGCGGATCGATTTGATCTCGTGGTAGGCATTGAAGATCTCGCCTTCGTCGAGACCGAGCGATTCGACGATGTACTGGTAGGCGTGGGTATGGATCGCCTCCTCGAACGCTTGGCGCAGCAGGAACTGGCGGCACTCGGGCGCGGTGATCTGGCGGTAGGTGCCGAGCACGATATTGTTCGCTGCAAGGCTGTCAGCCGTGACGAAGAAGCCCAGGTTGCGCTCGACCAGACGACGCTCGTCTTCGGTCAGGCCGTTCGGGCTTTTCCATAGCTCGATGTCGCGCTGCATGTTCACTTCCTGCGGCATCCAGTGGTTGGCGCAGGTGGCGAGATATTTTTCCCAGGCCCACTTGTACTTGAACGGCACGAGCTGATTCACGTCGGTGGTGCCGTTGATGATGCGCTTGTCGACCATGTTCACGCGGCCGGCCGGAGCGGCGACCTGCGAATCGGCGCGGGAGGCGGTGTGGGCGGGTTGGGCAATCTCGTCTTCGAAGCTGAGCATGGTGTCTCCTGTTATGGTCGTGGTGTGGGGGGCAGCAGGCGGATGCCGATATTGGAAAAATCGCTGACGCCGCGCCGGGCCTTCAGCTCGTTGAAATCGCGCCGCCGCATGTCTGTGCGCGTGTAACTCGGCATGAAATCGAGAGAAATATGGTACTGGCCGAGATAGATCACTTCGCCCGGAGCGAGCTCGAAGCGTTCATCGAGCGGGAAGCGGTCCAGCTGGCGCCAGCCGATCCAGTCGTCGAGCCAGCTGCCGTAAAGTTCGCTGACCCGGTAGCGGCCGGCGGGCAGCGCGACCACGTGCAGCTTGCCGTTGCCGTCCGGTTCATCCCCGGGCGCACGGATGAAATCCATGTAGGGGCGGGCCTCGAGCCGGATTTCGCCGGCGGGACCGACAAGTTCGATACCGGCGTCCGGGTAATGCTGGTCGAGCGAGTTCAGCGTGATCGCCGCGATCACATAGCCGTGTCCCGGCGGCGGGGACAGCTTGCCGTTTTCGAGCCGCAGCGGTACCGCGCAGGCCGCCAGCATCAGGCAGCAGGCCAATGCCATCAGACACCGCGTCATTACAGCTCCTCCGATTCTTCCCAAGCCATCGCCAGTTCGCCGACCCGGTCCTGCCAGCGAGTCTTGTCCGCATCGCGCAGCCAACTGGCTTCGAAGCTGTTCATGATCAACTGCAGAATGTCGTCGCTGTTCAGATCCAGCGCCGCCCGGCAGGCCAGCAGGTTGTCGTTCAGATAGCCGCCGAAATAAGCGGGATCGTCCGAATTCACCATGACGCACAGACCCGCGTGCAACAGTTCGCGGAGTTTGTGTTCGGCAAGGCTGGCCACGACCTGTAGCCGCAGGTTCGACAGCGGGCAGACGGTCAGTGGGGTCTTGTCGCGAGCGAGCCGTTGCACCAGCGCCGGATCGTCGCTGCAGCGCACGCCGTGGTCGATGCGCCGCGCCTGCAGGATGTCGAGCGCCTCGACGATATAGCTGGCCGGGCCTTCCTCGCCGGCGTGGGCGACGACGGGCAGGCCCAGTGCGCGGCAGCGCTCGAACAGCCGGGCGAAGTCCGAGGGCGGGTGGTTCTTTTCCGCCGAGTCAAGGCCGACGCCGTGGATCATTTCCAGGTAGGGCATCGCAGCGTTCAGTGTCGCAAGGCTGTCTTCTTCCGGCAGGTGGCGCAGGAAGCACATGATCCGGCGCGAGGTGATGCCGTGCCTGAGCAGCGCATCCGACATTGCGCGCGTGATTCCCTGCAGCATCGTATCGAAAGTCACGCCGCGCGCGAGGTGCGTTTGCGGGTCGAAGAACACCTCGGCATGCACGATATTGTCGGCTTGCGCGCGCTGGAAGTAGGCCCAGGTCAGATCGTAAAAATCCTGCTCGGTGATCAGCACGCTGGCCCCGGTGTAATAAAGATCAAGGAATGACTGTAGATCCTCGAATTCATAGGCGGCGCGGGCGGCGGCGACATCCGCGTAGGGCAGCGGAATGCCGTTGCGCTCGGCCAGCTTGAACATCATTTCCGGTTCCAGCGTGCCTTCCAGGTGAACGTGCAGTTCCGCCTTGGGCAGGGTACGAATCAGTTCGTCGATTGCGTGCGGGTTCATGGGATTCTCCTGGTTGTTCGCCTCCAGTGTAGAACCTTCCTGAACGGCTGTCTGGTTGTTTTGTTGCACCGCATCAAATCAGCTGCCGAACGGCGATGCGCGCGGGTACATGGCGGGTATCCCGCCGGATTGGTTAAGGTGTGTTTTTGTAAGTTATTGATTTATATGAACTATTTTATGATGCGGAATCACGGATGCTGTCGCGATTCCGCACGGTGTTTTATTGGCAAGCCTCGCAATCCGGATTATCAATCGAGCAGAACTTAGCATCGGTCGCAGGGGCTGCGATGCTGCCATCGACCGGCACCGCATTCAGTTCGCCGCCGCGTCCGGTCGATTTCTCGGCGCTGGTTGCCGCGAGCGTGCGCAGGTAGTAGGTCGTCTTCAGGCCGCGAATCCACGCATGCTTGTACAGTTCGTCGAGTTTCTTGCCGGACGCGCCGGCCATGTAGATGTTCAACGACTGCGCCTGATCGATCCACTTTTGCCGGCGCGCGGCCGCTTCGACCAGCCAGCGCGGGTCCATCTCGAATGCCGTCGCGTAGGTGTCGCGCAAGTCCTGCGGAATCCGCTCGATCTTCGCGACCGAGCCGTCGAAATACTTGAGGTCCGAGATCATGACTTCGTCCCACAAGCCGCGCGCCTTCAGGTCGTTGACCAGATATTCATTGATTACGGTGAATTCGCCGGACAGGTTCGATTTGACGAACAGGTTCTGGTAGGTCGGCTCGATCGAAGCGGAAACGCCGACGATGTTCGAAATCGTTGCGGTCGGCGCGATCGCGACGCAGTTAGAGTTGCGCATGCCATATTGCTGGATGCGGCTGCGCAGCACGGCCCAGTCGAGCCGCTCGCGGTCGTCGTATTCGAGATAACCGCCGCGCTCTTCGGCCAGCAGCTTCAGCGAATCCTTCGGCAGGATGCCGCGCGCCCACAGGCTGCCCGCGAAGGTCGAATAGCTGCCGCGCTCGGCCGCCAGTTCGGTCGAAGCCCAGTAGGCGTGGTAACAGACGAGTTCCATCGATTCGTCGGCGAATTCGACAGCGGCTGGCGAGGCATACGGCAGGCGCAGCTGGTACAGCGCTTCCTGGAAACCCATGATGCCGAGCCCGACCGGACGGTGCCTGAGGTTCGCGTCGCGTGCTTTCTTGACCGGATAGAAGTTGATGTCGATCACGTTGTCGAGCATGCGCATCGCCGTCTTGACGGTACGAGCGAGCTTGGCAGCATCGAGCTGGCCTTCGGTGATGTGATTGACGAGGTTCACCGAGCCCAAGTTGCAGACGGCGATTTCGCTGTCGCTGGTGTTCAGCGTGATCTCGGTGCACAGGTTCGAGCCGTGCACGACGCCGATGTGCTGCTGCGGGCTGCGGATGTTACACGGGTCCTTGAAGGTGATCCACGGATGGCCAGTCTCGAACAGCATGGTCAGGATCTTGCGCCACAGACTGAGTGCCGGAATAGTCTTGGCGACGCGTAGTTCGCCGTGCGCGGCCTTTTCTTCGTAGCCGACATAGGCCTGTTCGAATTCGCGACCGACCTTGTCATGCAGATCCGGTACCTCGGCCGGGCTGAACAGCGTCCAGTTGCCGCCCTCCATCACGCGTTTCATGAACAGATCCGGAATCCAGTTCGCGGTGTTCATGTCGTGGGTGCGCCGGCGATCGTCGCCGGTGTTCTTTCTGAGTTCGAGGAATTCTTCGATGTCGGCGTGCCAGGTTTCCAGATAGGCACAGACTGCGCCCTTGCGCTTGCCGCCTTGGTTGACCGCGACCGCGGTATCGTTGACGACTTTCAGGAACGGAACGACGCCCTGCGACTTGCCGTTGGTGCCCTTGATGTGGCTGCCGAGCGCGCGGACCGGCGTCCAGTCGTTGCCAAGTCCGCCCGCGTATTTCGACAGCAGCGCGTTTTCCTTGATCGCCTCGAAAATGCCTCCGAGGTCGTCCTCGACCGTGGTCAGATAGCAGCTGGAAAGCTGGCTGTGGCGCGTGCCGGAATTGAACAGCGTCGGCGTCGAGGACATGAAATCAAAGGTCGACAACACGTTGTAGAATTCGATTGCGCGCGCTTCGCGGTCAGATTCATTCAGCGCAAGCCCCATCGCGACGCGCATGAAAAAGGTCTGCGGCAGTTCGATGCGCGTGCCGTCGACATGTAGGAAATAGCGGTCGTACAGGGTCTGCAGGCCGAGATAGCCGAACTGGTAATCGCGCTCGAATTTCAGCGCAGCGCCGAGCTTGGGCAGATCAAACTGACCGAGGCGTTCGTCAAGCAGTTCCGCTTCGATGCCCCGGCGAATCAGTTGCGGGAAGGCTTCAGCGTAGCGGCTGGCCATTTCTTCATGGCTGGCGTCGGCACCGAGCACCTCGTGGCGCAGCGTGTCGAGCAACAGGCGGGCGGTAACCTGACTGTAGGCCGGATCTTTTTCGATCAGCGCACGCGCGGAAAGAATCACCGACTTGCGTACTTCCGTAGCCGGCACACCGTCGTACAGGTTTTTCAGTGTTTCGTCGAGCAGCGCCTGCGGGTCGGTCAGGCGGTCAAAGCCACGGCAACTCGATGCGATCAGTGCTTTCAGGCGCGACAGATCAAGTGGTCGGGTGCCACCATCTTCATGGCGTACCTTGATTTCCTGATGCAATTCCGGCTCATGCCGGGCTGCGCGCTGCTTCGCGTGTTCCTCGCGATACAGCACGTAGGCGCGTGCCACGTCGTGCTCCCCCGAACGCATCAGCGCGAGTTCGACCTGATCCTGAATGTCTTCGATGTGGATCGCGCCGCCTTCCGGCTTGCGCCGGATCAACGCGGCAATAACGGTCTGAGTCAGTGCGCTGATCTGTTCACGCAGGGCGCTGGATGCTGCAGCCTGGCTGCCATGCACGGCAATGAAGGCTTTAGCCAGCGCAACCGAAATCTTGTCCGGAGCGAAAGCGACGACTTCGCCATTGCGGCGGATAACTTTGTAGTCGCCAAAACGCGACGGGTCAGTCAGTTCGGCGGCGATGCCATCCGGTGTTTCAAGCATGCTCGTGTCCTCTCAATATTCTTCAGGGTGCTGTGTTTTGACACAATATCTTGTGTCTGTTTGTGTTTTCGACACAAATCCTAGTGGTAAAGCTTGAGAAACGCAACAGGAATTATTCCTGTTTGCATGCATGCAACACGACCGGCAGGCAAATAAAAAACGGCGCCTGCAAGGGCGCCGTTTTGATGTATAAGCTGGGCGTGCTCAGTGCTGGTGACCGTGTTCGCCGTGGACGTGGCCGTGGCCGATTTCCTCGTCGTTGGCAGCGCGAACGTCTTCGACCTTGGCAACGAAGCGGATTTCCTTGCCGGCGAACGGGTGGTTGCCGTCGACCACGACTTTGTTGCTTTCAATCTCGGTCACGCGGAAGAACATCAGATCGCCGGTTTCGGGATCATCGGCTTCAAACACCATGCCGACTTCGACTTCCTGCGGGAAGGCGTCTTTTTCTTCAATGCGGACAAGTTCGGCTTCATATTCGCCGAAAGCATCATCCGGCTGCATTGTGACCTCAACGCTGTCGCCGATCTTCTTGCCGTGCAGCGCTTCTTCCACCGGCGGCAGGATATTGTCGTAACCACCGTGCAGGTAGGCGATCGGCTGTTCTGTCTGGTCGAGCAGATTGCCCTCCGTGTCATACATGCGGTAGTGAATGGTGACCACGGTATTCTTCGCGATTTGCATGAAGATCATCCTTGAGTTGAATTGTTCGTCCATCCGGCGTCCTGTTGCACGGAGGGGTACGGGTGCATGGTAACATGCCTCGGATGGGTTTTTTATGGGCGGGCGATGACTGGAAATGCTAAAAACCGACGAATTTGTGTTCGCTTCCGATCATGATGGAATCCGGCCTGTACGAGCATTTTGATACGCTGCCAGGCTACCGTGCAGCATTGGCGAGCCTGATCGGCGATGCCCGCCATAGGCTGTGGATTTACGAGCGATCCCTGCAGGAGGCTGATCTTGGTTGTCCGGCAATGCACGATTTGCTCTGGCGGTTTTTGGTCCGTTCTCCTGCGGGCAGAGTGCGGATTCTAGTGCATAATCCTGACTGGCTGCTTAACCACAGTCCCCGCCTGATGCAGTTGCGCGAACGCTTTGCCCACCTGATCGAGATCCGGGTGGCGAACGAAGAAATGGCGTTGCTGACAACGGCAATCGTCCTCGCAGACGAGGAGCGCTACCTGAAGCGCAATCATTTTGACTGGATGCGCGGCGAGGCGGGCGACGTGCGACGTGAGTTGATGCTGCTTGAAAACCAGTTTGCCTTGCTTTGGGAGCATGCCGGCCCGCCGGCCGGAATATGTCCGCTCGGGCTGTAGTCAATTCATGCTTGCGGTGCACAAATTGTTACATGGCGAAACTGATGTCAGGCACTTCCTGGACCGGAATTTCATGCTAGAATTCTGCCCGTCGATCGTTAGCTGCGCTTCGCTTGGCTACTGAGATTTCCGGCGGTCGACAAATTTGATTCGACTGCTGATTTTGTTGTGTCCAACCCCCTTTTGCAAAAGGTAAATAGAAAATGAAAAAGTTCCTGCTCGTCGCTCTGATCGCTCTGGGTCTGGTTGCTTGCTCCAAGAAGGAAGAAGCTCCGGTTGAAGCCTCCGCTGTTGTTGAAGCTTCCGCTCCGGCCGTTGAAGCTTCCGCTGTTGCCGTTGAAGCTTCCGCTGTTGCTTCCGACGTTGCTGCTGTTGCTTCCGACGCTTCCGCTGCCAAGTAATTCCGGCGCGATTGCGTAAAAAGCCGACCGTAAGGTCGGCTTTTTGTTTATGCTGACTGATCCTGCTGACTCCTTGCCTGTCATGAATCGAACCAACGTCGATACTGCTGAAATTACCAAATTTTCCGCATTGGCCCACAAGTGGTGGGATCTGGAGGGTGAGTTCAGACCGTTGCACGATATCAACCCTGCCCGGGTCGAAATGATCGAGCGGTATTGCGGCATCGCAGGCAAACGAATACTTGATGTCGGTTGTGGTGGCGGCATTCTGTCTGAAGCGCTGGCATCACGTGGCGCTGATGTGACAGGCATTGATCTTGCGGATAAATCCTTGAAGATCGCTCGTTTGCATTCGCTTGAGTCGGGACGGCGAGTTAATTATCAGCATACGTCGGCTGAAACGCTGGCCTCGGAAATGCCTGGAAGCTTTGATGCTGTCGCCTGCATGGAAATGCTGGAACATGTTCCAGAGCCGGCCAGTATTATTGCGGCCTGCTCCCGTCTGGTCCGGCCGGGCGGTTGGGTGTT
>RRZU011236949.1_pt1 | contig 11883 bp, 5 predicted proteins | sample 2165561 | NCBI WGS metagenome assembly RRZU01 (sample SAMN10456909, study PRJNA506462) | wastewater metagenome | isolation source: wastewater sludge | place: USA: Moscow, Idaho | reverse complement strand
TGAGGGCTGGCTTAAAGTTGCGTGCATGGTAAAGCTCTTTTTGAAGTGGGCTGCGTTCAATGGCTAAGGGGTAAGCTTCTAGGCAGTCTAAACTCCGCCCAGCTTCTAGAGCTTGTACAACAGTTTGAGCCGCCAGCACGCTGCTTTGAATGGCCGTGTGGCAGCCTTTTTGCCGGGCTGCATTCAAAAACCCGGCCTCATCGCCTAACAGCATGCCGCCGGGGAAAATCAGCGTCGGCAAGGCTTGTAGACCGCCTGCCGTGAGGCTGCGTGCGCCAAATTCTAAGCATGTACCTTCTTCTAGTATGGGGCGTAGGTGTGGGTGGGTTTTAAGGCGTTGAAATTCCTCAAAGGGAGAAAGCCAAGGGTTGGTGTAATCCAGCCCCACAATCAGACCCAGCGCCACCATATTGTCTTGAAGGTGGTAGATAAAGCCGCCGCCGTGAGTGTCATCGCTCAAGGGCCAGCCAGTAAAGTGCTGTGCTAGCCCGGGGCGAGCGTATTTTTGGGGAATACGCCAGACTTCTTTAAGCCCCAAGGCATAGGTTTGGGGGGCGCTTTCCTTGCATAGATCAAAACGCGCTTTGAGTTGTTCACCCAAATGCCCCCGGCAGCCTTCGGCAAACAATGTGTATTTCGCGTGTAAGGCCATACCGGGTTCAAAATGGGGGCCGGGCGAGCCATCGCGTAGCACGCCCATGTCTCCGGTTTGCACGCCGCATACGGCGCCCTGTTCGGTATAGAGCAGGTGAGCTGCGCTGATGCCTGCGTAGATTTCAACGCCTAGGGCCTCGGCTTCTTGCGCCAGCCAACGACAAAGCTGGCTGAGGCTGAGCGCTAGATTACCCATGTGGTTTTGGACTTTGGGCACCAAGATATTCGGCAGGGTATAGGCACGGCGCTGGCTTAAAAAGAGGAATTCGCTTTGTGTAACCGGGGTAATGGGAAAGGGCGCCCGCGTTTGCCAGTCTGGAAAAAGGGGATTCAGCGCATTGGGTTCCAGCAAGGCGCCGGAAAGCGCGTGCGCGCCCACTGGCTGGCCTTTTTCGAGTACACAGACGCTAATCGGGTGCCCGGTTTCTTGTTCATGCTGTTTCAGACGAATGGCGGCCGCGAGCCCGGCCGGGCCTGCACCAACAATTAGTACGTCAAACTGCGCAGCTTCGTCTGTATTCATGTGCGTTTTCGATCGGCCAGCGCTTGTGTGAGGCGCGGCACCGCTTCAAATAAATCCGCCACCAAGCCGTAATCGGCCACTTTAAAAATGGGGGCTTGAGGGGCTTGATTGATGGCGACAATCACTTGACTGTCTTTGATGCCGGCCACGTGTTGCACAGCCCCGGAAAGGCCAATGGCAAAGTAAAGCTGTGGCGCCACAATTTTGCCGGTTTGGCCAATTTGTGCCTCATATGGTGCCAGCTGTGCCTCGATGGCTGCGCGGGTGCCTCCTAAGGCGGCATTGAGTTGTTCGGCCAAAGGGGTTAGAAGTGCCTGATATTGGGCGGCATCTTTTAAACCGCGCCCGCCGGTCACAACCACCGGGGCTTGCGTGAGTGCAGGCCGGGTGTGGTCATTGGGCTGGTAGTGTGTGCGCCAAGAAAGTGCAGCGGCCTTTTCGGCCGGGCAGACTTCAATAGGGGCTGGGGGCTGGTTGGTGCGCGCCGGGGCCGGGGGAAAGGCACTGGCACGAACGGTGAGCACTTGCGGGCTTTGGTGGATTTGCACTGTCTCCAAAATCCGGCCCGCGTAGATGGGGTGCGTGAAAGTGTCCTCTGTCACAATCGCCAGCACATCGGAGACTTGTTCTAAGTCCAGCATCCCGGCGAGGCGGGGCAGGGCGTCTTTCCCTGCGTTGCAGGCCGGCGCCAAGATATGCGTATAGTCTGATGCTAAGCGGGCCAGTAGCGGGGCGAGGATTTCTGCATCAAAATTTGCGTAGATTGGGTCTTCGCAGTGCAAAACGGTGTGGACGCCTTCAATTTGAGACGCCGCCTTGGCCGCAGCGTGTGCTTGATGCCCGGCGATTAAGACGTCGATGGCGCCTTTCAAACTTTGTGCCGCGCAGATGGTGGCATAAGTTGCGGGCATGAGTGCGGCGTGCGTGTGTTCCGCCAAAATGAGAATGCGCGTGTTCATTGGAGCCCTTCTAGCGAACTCAATCTGGGATCGGTTTGAAGGGATTGAAGCAGCGCATCAATGTTGGGCACCAGCTTGCCAGCGGGCCGGGCCGGGGGCGGGCTGAGTTTGAGCGTGCGCAGACGTGGTGCTGCTTCCGCCGGGGTGGCGAATAAGGGACGGTATTCAAGTGGTTTTTTCTTGGCTTTCATGATGTGCGCAAGGCTGGCGTAGCGCGGGGTGTTCAGTTGCAGTTCGCAGCTAACAATGGCGGGTAGGTTTGCAACGCGCGTTTCAAGGCCTTCATCAAGCAGGCGTTCCACTTCAATTTGATTTTTTTCTGGTAGCAGCGTGAGTCGACATGTAAAACTCAGTTGAGGCCAAGTCAGTCGTCCCGCCAGCATTTGCGGGACTTGCCCGGCATCATCATCACAGGCTTGCTTGCCGCATAAAACAAGGTCCGGGCGCATTTCTTGAATGAGCATCGCTAAGTGCTTAGAAATTTGCCGGGGTGTGAGGGGGGCGTCTGTTTCAAGCAGTTGTGCGTGATCGGCCCCGAGCGCTAAAGCGGTGCGTAGGCTATTCTGTGCAGCGGCCGGGCCACAGCAAACAACGTGCACTTCTTGCACCAATCCGGCCTCTTTTAAGCGAACGGCTTGTTCTAGGGCTACCTCGTCAAATGGGTTGATAGACATTTTTTGCTGCGCTAGATCAAGGTTTAAGCCATCTGGTTGAATGCGGGGGCTGAGCTGATGATCTAGCACATGTTTGAGGCAGACAAGCACTTTCATTATGTAATTCCGTGAAGCCATCAAATGAGTCAAAGCATGCTGTGCTTTTGGCGAATCCTGCTGATTTAGATATTCCGAAGTCAAGAGTTTAAATCTTCTTACTGTTTTACGTAGGAATTTGCGTGTCTATATGCCTTTTTAGAAGTGGGAAATGTTGTTTATGAGTTTAGGCGCTTAGGTAAAAAACATTTTTCTCTCGTTGTAGAAATACAAAACGCGGGTAAAGCGCCCGCGTTTTACTGTCTATATTGCTGTCTTAACGGGGTAAAAGGCTGCTGCCCATTAAGAATGCATCAATAGCGCGCGCAGACTGTCGCCCTTCGCGAATGGCCCAAACAATGAGTGATTGCCCCCGGCGTACGTCACCGGCTACAAACACGTTTTTAGCGTTGCTGGTGTAGCTTTGTGCCCCTTCCGTGGGGGCGTTTGCATTGCCCCGGCCGTCTTTACTGACGCCAAAGGCATTGAGTAAAGAATTGACTGGCTGGGTGAAGCCCATGGCTAAAAAGGCAAAATCGGCGGGGATTTCAAATTCAGACTTGGGAATTTCAATCAGCTTGCCGTTTTTAAATTCAACCCGCACGCATTGTAGGGCTTTGAGTTCGCCATCGACGACTTTAAAAGCTTTAGTCGAAATGGCCCAATCCCGGTTGCAACCTTCATCGTGTGAGGAGGATGTACGCAAACGCAGCGGCCAGTAAGGCCAAACCAAGGCTTTGTCTTCCATCTCCGGTGGGCGGGGCATCACTTCAATTTGGGTGACGCTTTTTGCGCCTTGGCGGTTGGCGGTACCTACGCAGTCCGAGCCGGTATCGCCCCCGCCAATGACCACAACGTGTTTGCCTTTGACGTTGATGGGGTTGGATGCATCGCCAGCGACTTCTTTATTTTGTGCAATGAGGTATTCCAGCGCAAAGTGGACGCCCTTGGCTTCTCGCCCGGCGATGGGCAGGTCGCGCGGTGTTTCAGATCCTGCGGCCAGTAGAACCGCATCGAATTGGGAGAGCAGTTTGTCAGCGGGCAGATTTTCATGCGCATCGTTATTGACGCCATTGACATCGGGCAGGGCGCCGATACAAATGCCGGTTTTAAACTTAACGCCTTCCCCCTTCATTTGCTCAATGCGCCGGTCAATCAGGTGTTTTTCGAGCTTGAAGTCTGGAATGCCGTAGCGTAGTAAGCCGCCGATGCGGGTATTTTTTTCATAAACGGTCACATCGTGCCCGGCGCGCGCTAGTTGTTGTGCAGCCGCTAAGCCTGCCGGGCCGGAGCCGACAATCGCTACCTTTTTGCCGGTGGTGGTTCTGGGAGGTTGGGGCTTTACCCAGCCTTCTGCCCAGGCTTTGTCGATGATGGCATGCTCAATGGACTTAATGCCCACGGCATTGTTGTTGATGTTGAGTGTGCAGGCGGCTTCGCAGGGGGCCGGGCAAATGCGGCCGGTAAACTCTGGGAAGTTATTGGTGGAATGCAGCACGTTGAGCGCTGCTTGCCATTGGTTGCGGTAAACCAAGTCATTCCAGTCCGGAATAATGTTATTGACCGGGCAGCCGTTATGGCAAAAGGGAATGCCGCAATCCATGCAGCGGGCCCCTTGCGTGCTGGCGTCTTGGTCACTTAATGGACGTATGAACTCTTTGTAGTGCTTGAGTCGTTCGGTGACCGGGGCGTAAGACTCTGATAAACGCTCAAATTCGAGAAATCCCGTTGGCTTTCCCATGTTATGCAGCCTCCATAGCAGTTTTCTTTTGTGCGGCCATTTGCGCTAGCGCGCGTTTGTATTCGGTTGGCATGACTTTGACAAAGCGTTTGCGCCAGGTGGGCCAGTCTTGAATCATTTGTTTGGCGCAGGCGCTGCCGGTGTAGTGTGCATGGCGCGCAATGAGTTGTTTGAGAATGGTCTCATCGCTCATGCTCAGGTGGTCGATCTCTACTTTGCTGTTTGTGTCGATTTCGTCGCCGGGGTTTGAGGCCTCTGGCGCTTCTTCGATGGGGCTCAGTTCCACTTGTGCAAGGTTGCAGCGGTTTTTGAAGTCTCCCGCTTCATCTAGCACATAGGCGATGCCGCCAGACATGCCCGCAGCAAAGTTGCGCCCGGTTTCGCCCAGCACAACCACGGTGCCGCCGGTCATGTATTCGCAGCCGTGGTCGCCCACGCCTTCAACAACAGCGGCCGCGCCGGAGTTGCGAACGGCAAAGCGTTCCCCGGCCACGCCGGATAAGTAGGCCTCACCCTCTGTTGCGCCGTAAAGCACAGTGTTGCCGCAAATGATGTTCTCTTGCGTTTTGCCTTTAAAGCTGGCGTGTGGGCGAATGGCAATGCGGCCGCCGGAAAGCCCTTTGGCAACGTAATCGTTTCCTTCACCCTCTAGCGTGAGGGTGATGCCCCGGGCCAAGAATGCGCCAAAGCTTTGCCCCGCGGTGCCGTTGAGCTTGATGTTGATGGTGTGCTCTGGCAGACCGGCATTGCCATAGGCGGCGGCTACTTTGCCTGAGAGCATGGTGCCAACGGTGCGGTTGGTGTTGCGTACTGCCAGCTCAATATTTACCGGCTTGCCTTTTTCAAGGGCGGGCTTGGCTTGTTTGATGAGCTGTTGATCGAGCGTGTTGGCCAGGCCATGGTCTTGCCCTTCCGTGTGCAGGCGGCCAATGTGTTTGGGCACTTTGGGTTGGTGGAATATGCGGCTGTAGTCCAAACCTTGTGCTTTCCAGTGTTCGATGCCGGTGTTCATTTCCAGTAAATCTGCCCGGCCAATGAGTTCATCGAACTTACGGATGCCCATGCTGGCCATAAGTTCGCGCACTTCTTCTGCTACAAAGAAGAAGTAGTTGACCACATGTTCTGGCTGGCCGGTAAAGCGGCGGCGTAGCACGGGGTCTTGCGTGGCCACGCCGACCGGGCAGGTGTTGAGGTGACATTTGCGCATCATGATGCAGCCGGAGGCTACCAGCGGTGCAGTGGCAAAGCCAAACTCGTCTGCACCTAATAAGGCGCCTACCACAACGTCTCGCCCGGTTTTGATTTGGCCATCCACCTGCACCCGTACCCGGCTGCGTAAATGGTTAAGAACCAAGGTTTGCTGTGTTTCGGCCAAGCCTAATTCCCAAGGCGCACCAGCGTGCTTAATGGAGGAGAGGGGCGAGGCGCCAGTGCCGCCATCGTGCCCGGCAATCACAATGTGATCTGCTTTTGCTTTGGTAACGCCGGCGGCAACGGTTCCCACGCCGATTTCTGCCACCAGCTTGACGGAGATATCTGCTTGCGGATTGGCGTTTTTCAGATCATGAATGAGCTGCGCCAAGTCTTCAATGGAGTAAATATCATGGTGCGGCGGTGGAGAAATCAAACCCACGCCGGGTACGGAGTGACGTAAAAAGCCGATGTATTCCGACACCTTATGGCCGGGGAGCTGCCCACCTTCACCGGGCTTGGCACCTTGGGCCATTTTGATTTGGATTTGGTCTGCATTGGCCAAGTATTCTGCCGTCACGCCAAAGCGCCCCGAAGCTACCTGTTTAATGGCAGAGCGCAGGCTGTCGCCTTTTTTCAGCGGAATGTCGCGCTCAACCCGGCTGGCACCAATAACTTGAGAAAGGGCGCTGTCTGTCTTGAGAGGCTGGAAGCGCATGGGGTCTTCACCGCCTTCGCCGGTGTTGGATTTGCCGCCGATGCGGTTCATGGCGACAGCTAGATTGGTGTGCGCTTCTGTGGAGATGGAACCCAAAGACATGGCGCCGGTGGCAAAACGTTTGACGATTTCCTTCGCCGATTCAACCTCTTCCAGCGGAATTGGAGTGGTTGCAGTTTTGAGATGAAAGAGCCCGCGCAGGGTTTTGAGGCTTTGACTTTGGTCATTAATCAGCCGTGCGTATTCTTTGTAGGTTTCAAACTTCCCGCCCCGGACGGCGTGCTGAAGTTTTGCGATGCTGTCCGGCGTCCACATGTGGTTTTCACCACGGGCGCGGTAAGCGTATTCGCCCCCGGCGTCTAGCATATTGGCCAGTACAGGGTCTGCACTAAAGGCTGTTTGGTGCAGGCGCAGGGCTTCTTGCATCACGCCAAAAACGTCCAAGCCTTCAATTTGGCTGGCGGTGCCGGTGAAGTATTTGTCTACAAAGCTCTTTTTGAGGCCCAGCGCTTCAAAAATTTGTGCCCCGGTGTAGGACATGTAGGTGGAAATGCCCATTTTGGACATCACCTTCATCAAGCCTTTGCCAACAGCTTTGACGTAATGTTTGATGTATTTCTCAGCCGTTGCGGCATCCCCGGCCATGGCTTGCAGGGTTTCGAGGACGAGGTAGGGGTGAACCGCTTCGACCCCGTAGCCCGCCAAAACGGCAAAGTGATGTGTTTCCCGCACCGCGCCGGATTCCACTACCAAGCCTGTGCGAGTGCGCAGACCTTTGGTAACCAAGTGTTGGTGAATGGCCGAGGCGGCCAGCAGGGCCGGGATGGCCACGCGCTCGCGTGAGATGGTGCGGTCTGAAACGATGAGGATGTTATACCCGGCCAGTACCGCGTTCTCTGCATCCGCGCACAGGGAGGCCAGTCGAGCTTCCACGCCTTCCTTACCCCAAGCAACGGGGTAGCAAATATCAAGCTCGGCCGAGCGGAATTTGCTGCCGGTGTATTGGGCAATATTGCGAATTTTGACCATATCCTCCACCGTGAGCACCGGCTGGGTGACTTCAAGGCGATAGGGCGGGTTGATCTCATTAATTTGCAGCAAGTTGGGTCTTGGGCCAATAAAGGACACCAAAGACATCACCATCTGTTCCCGGATGGGGTCAATCGGCGGATTGGTGACTTGCGCAAAGAGTTGGCGGAAGTAGTTAAAGAGCGGTTTGTCTTTGGAGGAGAGTACGGCCAAGGGGCTGTCATTCCCCATGGAGCCGGTGGATTCTTCCCCGGTTCTTGCCATGGGTTCAAGAATGAATTTAGCTTCTTCTTGGGTGTAACCAAAGGATTGTTGGCGGTCTAGCAAGCTGGCAGCCGGGCTGGGCACGTGTGCATCGGCCGGCAGGGCAAGGTTATCAAGCTTAATGTTGATTCGCCCAATCCATTCTTTATAGGGCTTTTCAAGCGCCAAGGCATCTTTAAGTTCCTTGTCGTCAATGATGCGACCTTGGTCAAGATCAATGAGGAACATTTTGCCTGGTTGCAGGCGCCATTTCTTCTTGATGTTCTTTTCTGCAATAGGCAGCACGCCAGATTCTGATGCCATGATGACAAAATCGTCATCCGTTACCACGTAACGGGCCGGGCGCAGACCGTTTCGATCAAGGGTTGCACCAATTTGGCGACCATCCGTAAAGGCAACCGCAGCCGGGCCGTCCCAAGGTTCCATCATGGCAGCGTGGTATTCATAGAATGCCCGACGGCGCTCATCCATGGTGGCGTGGGATTCCCAAGCTTCGGGAATCATCATCATCATGGCGTGTGCCAGCGAGTAACCGCCCATGACCAGCAGTTCTAAGGCGTTATCAAAAGAGGCTGAGTCTGATTGCCCGGTGTAGATGAGTGGCCAAATCTTTTCGAGGTCTTTCCCTAAAATGGGCGACGCCACCCCTTTTTCCCGGGCGCGCATCCAGTTGTAATTGCCCCGAACGGTGTTGATTTCACCGTTATGCGCAATGTAGCGGAAGGGGTGTGCTAAGTGCCAACGCGGGAAGGTGTTGGTTGAAAAGCGTTGATGCACCAGCGCAAGCGCTGAAATGGTGCGCGGGTCTTGTAAATCGTAATAATATTCACCAACTTGGTGCGCTAAGAGCAGCCCTTTGTACACAACGGTGCGAGCCGACATGGAAACCATGTAAAACTCTTTGGCATGTTCAAGGCGCAGGCTTTGAATGGCGTTGGCCGAGGTTCGGCGGATGGTGTAAAGCTTGCGTTCCAAGGCGTCGGTGACCATGATGTCCGGTCCGCGACCAATAAAAACTTGGCGGATGACAGGCTCTTTAGCGCGAACAGCCGGGGACATGGGCATATTGGAGTTGACTGGCACATCACGCCAGCCTAGGCATACCTGCCCTTCTGCCGCAATGGCGCGCTCAATTTCCTCTTCGCAAGCTAAGCGACAAGCGTGCTCTTTAGGTAAAAATACCATGCCCACGCCATATTCTCCGGCTGGCGGGAGCTGAATATTTTGCGTTGCAAGGGTTTCTCGATAGAACTGATCGGGAATTTGAATCAACACCCCGGCCCCATCGCCTTGCAATGGGTCTGCGCCTACTGCGCCACGGTGATCGAGATTTTTAAGAATTTCTAAGCCATTGGTAATGATGCTATGGGATTTTTGCCCCTTAATGTGTGCGATAAAACCCACGCCACATGCATCATGTTCATTGACAGGATCGTACAAGCCTTGTTGACCAGGGAGTTCCATCAAAATCTTCCTTAAAACAACACAAACCATCCAGCGCAAGTTGCGCCACCAATTTTTAAGAATGAAAAGCCAAACGAGCAGCGCCGTTATGCGCCCTCAGGGACTTGAAGCACAAGCAATATTTGTGCGCAAAGTAGACATCCCAAGCACACGATAAAAGTCGTGTAAGCAATATAGCCGCCTCAGCAGCGGCTTACAAGTTTTTTTACCTGCTCAAAAGTTGTGTTTGTTGAGGGCTTGAGTGTTTTGAGTGTGTTATGTTTTTGTATGAGATCTAGATGCTAATGTGATGAAATTTTAGGTTAGAGCGCAGAAGGATAGATTTGAGTCTTGGCTAAAAAGAGATTGATTTTTCTTGTGAATGAAGTATGTTTTTGTTTGATTTTTTTGAATGACGGTATAGATTTTTATTATTTTGAAATTAGGCGGGAAGATATTTTTTAATTGAATTTTTAAGTTTAGGTGTCTTTTTATGGGAGAAGTATAAGGGCAATTTTAGACGTTAAATATGTATATTCAGCAAGATTCATTAGGGGGATTTTCATGATAAAGGGTAGTCATTATTTAATATTAAGTTAATAAATCTTTTTGTCTATTCTTCTGAATGTATCGGTGAAAAATAGTATAACGGCGTAAAAAAAGGTGTTGCTTCTTTATTTTTGGGATGTTTTGTTTATTTATTTTATGCGGTAGCAATACTTACGGTACCAAAGGAAGTTGTTCATAAAACTCAGTTATTGTAAGGAAAATATACAAAATTTATAAATGTGTGCTTGGTTATGTTTGTCACTTTCTATAAAGTCTGAGAGGGTGATTTTTCATCATGAAAAGAAATACGTTTTCTCAAAAATATATAGCACTTGTACTTACAAGTGCAGCATTTGGTTTGTGTGCAAATGGTGCACAAGCTCAAGTTACGCTGGGTTGTGCTGCGAGTGGAAATGCTATACCAGAGGCTTCCCAAGTAAGTGTTTTAAATACGAGTGTTGGAGGGGTTGGGGTAAATAACGCAGCTTGGGAATGGAGGACTGATTTTTCAAGTGGCCCAGGACCTTATCCCGTTCCGGCCTATCGTACTAATGGTGGAGGGGTAACTGGATGGGCCCCTTCACCAATATTTAACGCAGGAATTGGGGGTTACGCCAAAGACGATATGGAGACGTTTTTTAGAGCTGCAGTTAAGCTTGATTTGGGGGTGGATCCGAAAACTTTTGCATTTAGCGCTTCAGCCGGTGCTGACGATGTTTTTTTAGGCGCAGGAATTAATGGGGGGACTTTTTCAGGTACCCCTTCTTCGTTTTTGTTAACGGGATTTTCTGGCTTGGGCGCTATAGATATCCTTTATGCGTCAGCTTTAAATACTAATGGTAATTATCTTGTAGCCACTGCCGACAATCCAGTGAGCGTAACACTAACTGTAACACCTCCAACGAGCACAAACTCTCAATGTAATAAGCTTACAAAAATTGAGGGGGCTGCTGTAGCGGGAACAACTTCGCCTATTACTGGTACAGGTGACCCCGGTGCGACGATTACTCTTTCTGGGGTAACGTGCTCTAATGCTCCAGTAGTTGTTGATGCTACTGGCAAGTGGTCTTGCACGCCATCAGCACCTATTCCTGCAACATCTTTAACTGCTACGCCAACTTACGCAGGCGGGCGCACAATGACAGGTGCGCCAATGGTAGGTACCCCTGTTCAGCAGATGCCTGCTTCTTGTACTGTGAGTCCTTCTAGCACAGCGAACGGAGCAGATCCTGTAACGGTAAGTTGCACAGGTATTCCTGCAGGTACAAGTACTACTGTTCCTGGTTTAACTTGTACGTCAACTGGTGCTGGAACGGCAAGCTGTACGGGTACTGCCGCAGCAGTTGGTAGTAACCCTCCTGTATCTTTTGTAGATCCTAGTGGCAACAGCGTGTCGACTACTCTACCTTTCACACTGACGCCTACTTGTGTGGCTTCGCCTGCTGCAGCCTCAGGAAGTACTGTAGTGACTACCACTTGTACGAATGTAACAAATGGGATGATCATTGCGATTCCTGGTTCAACTTGTACGCCAAGCCCTTTTACTGGCGCAGCTTCAGGCACGGTGACTTGTACTGGTGCAGCGGCCGGTATACCTAGTAATCCTTCTGTTACGATAACAGCACAGACTGGTACTCCCGCAGCAGCAGGGGTCTTGCCGCTTTTACCACCGTTAACCTTTGCTAGTTTGCCTCCGATGAGTTGCTCGGCTTCTCCTAGTTCGGCTACCGGTAATACGCCAGTAACAATTACTTGCTCAAATGTACCGACAGGTGTGGCGTTATCTTTACCAGGCACGAGCTGCACGCCTAGTCCAGTTCCACCGCCACCTACGCTATCTGCTACGGTAGTTTGTACGGGTGCAACAGCGGCAACACTGGGGTCTAATCCTACTATTTCTGCTAGCGGTGGTGGTTTAACGGCAGGATTCCAGCTGCGGGCACCTTTTGCATTGAATATTCCTTCTTTATCTCACTTAGGCTTAGTTTTATTGGCTGCTTTAATGGGTGTAATGGGGTGGAAAATGCGTAAGTCTTCTGTCTGAGCAGAGCTTGAAATAGTTA
>RRZU010192613.1_pt1 | contig 11884 bp, 9 predicted proteins | sample 2165561 | NCBI WGS metagenome assembly RRZU01 (sample SAMN10456909, study PRJNA506462) | wastewater metagenome | isolation source: wastewater sludge | place: USA: Moscow, Idaho | reverse complement strand
GTGGCGCCGGTGACCGCCGGCGGCACGAAGCCGACGAGCTCGCCGAGCGCCACCGCGAGCGTCCAGTCACGGCGCAGGTGGGCCGGGTCGCCACCGTCCGTCGGGGCGCTGTCGGCGGGAGTGGCGGCGGGCGAGGTCAGCGCGGCCGGCATCGCACCAGCACCGCCCGAGCGAGCTGCTCGGCGTCGGTGCCCTCACCGAGGACCTTGGCGGCCTTCGGGAAGCGCTCGAGGTAGGCCGACAGCATCGGGCCTGCGACCTCGGGGGCGTCGGCCCCGACGACGGCCTGGCCGACCATCGGCTGCCAGTCACGGGCGACGAGCACGTCGAGGTCGCGCGGCTCGGTGAAGTTGCGCCACCAGCGCTTCGTGTCGGGCCGCCCGACCAGGATCACGAGCTCGTCCCCCGAGCGGGCGTACTGCGTCGGCAGGACGATGCGGCGCCCGCTCCGCCGGCCCTCGTAGGCGAGCAGGTCGGTCGAGCCGGACAGCAGCCCGTGCGCCGGCGAGCGCAGCACTGCGGCGACCATCGAGTTGGCGATCCCCATGGACCCAGCGTCCGCCCGGGCCGGGCCCGACGACAGGGGCGATGGTCCTCAAGCGGTGCACCGGTGGCCCCGAGGCACGAAGCGTCGGCAGATCCCGGGGTTCGAGGCCCTGGGGCGCCCGAAGGCGGCGCGGGCACTGGTCGGTCGTCCCCCGGGGCAGGACCTGATCGGGCTGCTCGGGGCCGCGTCGACCTCGTGCGCCGCCGACGGCTCTCGGACTCAGAGCTCCGCGGGCCAGTCGTCGGTGGGGCTGAGGGTCCACTGCGGCGGGCGCCGCTCGAGGAAGGCCGTCGGACCTTCGCGGGCGTCGGCGCGGCCCATGAGGACCTCGTGCCACGCGGTCTCGAGGCGGTCGCACTCGTCGGCGTCGAGCACCGGCGTGGACCAGAGAAGACGCTTGGAGGCGGCGACCGAGAGGGGCGCGGCGCTGGCGGCGATGTCGTGCGCCGTCTCGAGCGCCGCCGGCAGCACCTCGTCGGCGGGCAGGGACCGGTGGACGAGGCCGAGCTCCGCGGCCTCGCTCCCCTTGAAGCGCCGGCCGGTGAGCAGCAGGTCCTGGGCGACGGCGAAGCCGACGGCGCGGGGCACCGTCCAGTGGGCGTGGGCGTCGGGCAGCACCCCCATGCGCACGTGGACGAAGCCGAGGGTGGCGTCGGCGGCGACGTAGCGCAGGTCGCACTGCATGGTGAGGCTGAGGCCGATGCCCAGGGCGGGTCCGTTGATGGCGGCGATCACGGGCTTGCGCACCTCCCACGCCCGGGGCTGCACGGGCGACGAGGTGAACGGGCGCTTCGCCGTCATGGCCTCGGCCTGGTCCTTGGGCGCCGCGAACGTCTCCCCCGCCCCGCCCAGGTCGGCGCCGGCGCAGAAGCCCCGGCCGGCGCCGGTGACCACGACGGCCCGCACGGCGTCGTCCTCGTCGCACGCCCGATAGGCGGCGCCGAGCTCGTCTCCCATGCGCCCGGTGAAGGCGTTGAGCTTGTCGGGGCGGTTGAGGGTGAGCACGGCGACGCCGTCGGTCACCGTCATCAGGACGTGGGGCTCGTCGTCGCCGCTCATCGCCGACGATCCTTCCACGCTCCTCCCCCGCTGGGCGCGAGTGACGGCCCGGCGCTGGGCCATCATGGGGCGCATGACCTCGCCCCTCCCTGCGGACCCGGTGGCCTGACGTGGACTTCGCCTTCACGCCCGAGCAGGTGGCCCTGCGCCAGGAGCTACGCGAGTACTTCACCGCCCTGATGACGCCCGAGGTCGAGGAGGCGCTGGCCGAGACCGGCTGGGAGGGCCCGCTCTACAAGGAGCTCGTCCGCCAGATCGGCCGCGACGGCTGGCTGGGTGTCGGCTGGCCCAAGGAGTACGGCGGCCAGGGGCGCACGCCCATGGAGCAGCTCATCTTCTTCGACGAGGTGCAGCGGGCCAACGCCCCGGTGCCGATGCTGGCCATCAACACCGTCGGCCCGACAATCATGCGCTTCGGCAACGACGAGCAGCGGGCACGGTTCCTCCCGCCGATCCTCGCCGGCGAGCTGCACTTCGCCATCGGCTACACCGAGCCCGGCGCCGGCACCGACCTGGCCTCGCTGCGCACCTCTGCGGTCCGCGACGGCGACGAGTACGTGGTCAACGGCCAGAAGGTGTTCACCACGCAGGTCGACGTGGCCGACTGGGTGTGGCTGGCCGTGCGCACCGACCCGGACGCCCCGAAGCACAAGGGCATCTCGATCCTGCTCATGCCCACCGACGCGCCGGGGTTCAGCCACACGCCCATCCACGTGATGGGCGAGGGCCGCACCAACGCCACGTACTACCAGGACGTGCGCATCCCGGTGGCCAACCTCGTCGGCGAGGAGAACGCCGGCTGGCGCCTCATCACCACCCAGCTGAACCACGAGCGGGTGGCGCTGTGCAACGCCGGCGCGGTCGAGCGCATCATCACCGAGGTCCGCCGCTGGGCCCAGGAGACCAAGCTGGCGGACGGCCGGCGGGTCGTCGACCAGGACTGGGTGCGGCTCAACCTGGCCCGGGCCACCGCCGAGACCGAGGCCCTGCGCCTGATGAACAACAAGGTGGCCTGGTCGCTCCAGTCGGGCGACCTGAAGGGCGCGGACGCGTCGGCCATGAAGGTGTTCGGCACCGAGTCCGACATCCGGGTCAACCGCCTGCTGATGGAGATTCTCGGCTCGGCGGCCTACCTCTCGCGTGAGTCGCCGGAGGCGGTGCTGCACGGCCGCCTCGAGAAGCGTTGCCAGTCCGCCCTCATCCGCACCTTCGGCGGCGGCGCCACCGAGATCCAGCGCGACATCATCGCCATGCAGGGCCTCGGCCTCCCCCGAGCGCCCCGCTGACGGAGGCTCGGCCACGCCACCCGACCGCCCGGCGGGGGATGCCCGATCGCTCGACGTGGCCCGCATCGTGGCCACGACCGAGCGCCTCGAGGCGCGGGTCGGCGCCCGGTTCCCCGAGCGCGGAATCCACCAGCTCTCGCGCTCGCTGACCGCGCTCGCACGCTCCACGGAATCGACGATCGCCCGTGTCCAGCGCCCCGACTGGTGGCTACGAGCCGCATCCGGCGCCGCCGTCGCCATCGGGCTCGCCGTGCTGGTCCTGTCCGCTACCCAGGTCTCCCTCGACTCCGAGATCTCCGGCCTCGACGAGTGGCTGACGGTCGCGCAGGCAGGCATCCAGGACGTGGTCTTCGTCGGGATCGCGGTCGCCTTCCTCGTCTCGCTTGACCGGCGACGACAGCGCCGCCGAGCGCTGACCGCCCTCCACGAGCTCCGCAGCGTGGCCCACGTCATCGACATGCATCAGCTGACGAAGGACCCGGACGCCACGATGCACCCGGAACAGCGGACGGCACGATCCCCCGCCCGGGACCTGGACCGCCGGGACCTGACCCGCTACCTCGACTACTGCAGCGAGATGCTCTCCCTCACCGGCAAGTTGGCGGCGCTCTACGCGCAGGAGTCGACCGACGGCACGGTGCTCGACGCCGTGCGCGAGATCGAGAACCTGACCAGCACGCTCTCGAACAAGATCTGGCAGAAGATCATGATCCTCGACCTCCAGGACGCGCCATGAGTGAACGCCCCATCGCCCTCGTGACGGGGGCCAGCCGAGGCATCGGGAAGGCGTCGGCCATCGCGTTGGCCGAGGCCGGGTGCGACGTGGCCGTCGCCGCCCGCACCCTCACCGAGGGGACGGGGCGCGACGACTCGAAGCCCGACGGACTCGACCTCCCGGGTGGACTGGACACGACGGCGGCGGCGGTCGAGGCCGTCGGTGGCCGGGCGCTCTCGGTCGTCATCGACCTGCTCGACCCCGACTCGCTGACCGCGGCGGTCGCCACCGTCGAGGCCGAGTGGGGCCCCATCGACGTCCTGGTGAACAACGCCGTGCACACGGGCCCGGGCAGCATGACCCGCTTCCTCGACACCGCCCCCGAGCACTTCGCCCAGAAGGTGCAGGCCAACTACCTCTCGCAGCTCGTGCTCATCCGCGCCGTGCTACCCGGGATGATCGAGCGGGGTGGCGGCCGCATCATCAACATGACCTCCGCGGCCGGCATGCAGGATCCGGCGGCGCCCGCCGGCGAGGGCGGCTGGGGCCTCGCCTACTCGGCGTCCAAGGCCGCCTTCCACCGCACCGCCGGCATCCTCGCCGTCGAGCACGGCGGCGACGGCATCCTCTGCTTCAACGTCGAGCCCGGCATGGTGCTCACCGAGAAGATGGAGCTCAACCAGAAGGCACTGGGCCTCGAGAACAAGTACCCGGTGGCGCCGCCCTCGGTCCCCGCCAGCGTCGTGGCCTGGCTGGCCACCTCCGACGAGGCGGCCGCCCACAACGGCGAGACCTTCACCGCCCAGCGATTCGCCCGCACCGAGGGCTTGCACCCCGACTGGCGCTGAGGCGGCGGCGCTTCTTGGTGGAGAACCCCATGCCGTGGGCAGATCACCAAGAGCGCCCGGGACCTACCACTCCGAGCGGGGCTTGTAGGTGGCGCTGCCCTCGGGACGGGTGATGTGGTGGCCGAAGAAGCCGCCCTTGGGGCGGGCGTGGGCGTGGTAGTGGTCGGGGATGTTGCGCATGTTGTCGTCGATGTAGAACTCGCCGATCTCGACCAGCGCCACCAGGCCGAGCTGCTCGTGCATGTACTGGCGCTCGTCCGGAGGCGGATCGATGCCGTGGCTGCGCCACACGACCATCGGGGTGGCGCACAGCTCGCACTCGGCGATCCAGCACACGTCGTCGTCGTGGTGCCACGGCGTGATCTTCGCCGCCTGGCACAGGTCGCAGTCGGGGTCCTTCGGTCGCTCGACGCCGTCGCTCATCCGCCGGACCGTAGCGTCACCATGGACGCCGGCGTTCAGGTGAACGCCGGCGGGACGCCGAGGATCCAGCCCTCCCGGGCGACGACGTCATCGGCCGGCGCGTCGAGGGTGAGGTTGGGTAGCGCGAGGGCCACCGCGAGCGCGTCGAATGCGTCCTCCGAGTCGAGCACCAGGTCGACCACGCGGTCGTCGATGCCCTCCGCCTCGGACTGCCACCGCCGCACCTGGCGGAGGCGATGAGAGGGGCGACTCTTCGCCACGCCCTCTGCGACCCACATGGCCGGGTAGACCTCGGCCAAGACTGTCGCGACCTCACGGAGGTCCAATGCGTCGAACGGCCAGACGGCGACTCCGAAATCTCGAATGAGCCGGTCCAGCATGGCGATGCCGTGGATCGAGCCCAGACAGACCTGTCGCTGATAGGGCAACAGATGCACGACCGAGGCTGGCAACGGCGTACAGGCCGACTCTGTCTGCCGCCGCAGCGGTGGCGCCTTGTCGCCCGGAACGAGGCGGAACTGGCTTCGCTCCGGGCAGGCAGCCAGGACTCGCGCCACGTCGGCGCCACCGTCGGGCCCTGCGATCGAACCAGCCCACCCACGCAGATCCGTCCACGACCAGTCGGTGCGCCCATCGACGACGAAGGACGCGGGGAACGAGAAGCAGAAGTCCAACCCGGCCAACGTGGTCCCGGTCGTCGACTCAGCGAGCTCGGCCTCAACCCGATGACGACTGGAACGCTCCAGCCGCTCGACCCGAAGGCTGTCCGGTCCGGCCACGACCTCGGCAAGGTAGACCTTCCCTCCCGCCCTGGCACCTGACCAGTCGATGCCCAAGTACCGCTCGAACGCAGCCGATCCCCTCACACGGCGCGCCAGTAGACGATGCCCGCCTCGCCGGCGACGGCCTCGGGGATGCGGCCGACCTGCTGCCAGCCGAGCTCCTCGTACATGGGGCGGGCGGGGTTCGACTCGAAGACCAGGTTGAAGACGATGGCGTCGAAGCCAAGTCCGGGCGCCGCCTCGATCGAGTGCTGCACCAACCGGCGGCCCAGCCCCAGGCCCCGGGCCGACACGTCGACCACGTAGCCGGCGTTGGCGATGTGGCTCGCCCGGCCGGCGTAGTTGGGCTTCAGGTAGTAGGCCCCGACCAATCGGCCCCCGAGGCGGGCCACGGTGACGGTGGCCACCGGCGAGCGCCAGAGCCCGTCGAAGTCGGCCCGGGACAGCGGGGCGGCGTGCGAGTAGCCCTCCCCCGCCTCGACGATGCGGGCGAAGAGCTCGAACAGCTCGGCGTCGTCCCGGTCGGGGGCGAAGGGCAGGATCTCCAGCTCGGCGGCGGCGTCGGTCATCGCCGCTCACGCTAGAGGCGACCTGAGCACGGCCGGGCCGCCCGCGGGTCGTCCCGCTCGACTCCGGGGCGGGCGCAGGCCCGGGGCGGCGGCGTCAGGAGCGGCCGGCGCCGGCCGGCTCCCGTCAGGGGCGGCCGGAGCGGGGCAGGTCCCCGAAGGGGACGTCCCGGTCGACCGCCGGTTCACGGGGCAGGCCGAGCGCCTGCTCCCCGATCTGGTTGCGCTGGATCTCGTCGGTCCCGCCCCGGATGGACAGCGACGGGGCGGTGAGGAAGGTCGTCGCCCACTCGCCGTCGGCCAGCATCCCCGCCGGGCCCTGCATCTCGAGGGCGAGGGACGTCGACGCCTTGAGGGTGTCCGCCATGCGCAGCTTCGAGCCCGGCATGCGCCGGCCCGCCCAGCGCCGGGCTTGGACATCGCTGTGGATGGCCATGGCCCGCTGCCTCGCCAAAGGGGCCGAGGCACCGTCGGCCGAGCGCACGAGGTCCATCAGGGCCGACGTGTCGCCGAGCCCCAGACCCGCGGCCGGCGCCCCGGCGCCGCCGCCCCGCTCGAGGGCGAGCACCGACCGGGCGATCGCCCACCCCGCGCCCGCGTCGCCGAGGCGGTCGCCGTCGGGGACCAGCACCTCGTCGAGGAAGACCTGGTTGAAGTGGGCGTCGCCGTTCATCTGCTTCAGGGGTGCCACCTCGACGCCGTCCGCCTGCAGGTCGACGGCGAACACGGTGATGCCCGAGTGCTTCGGCACCGACCAGTCGGTGCGGGCCAGGCACAGTCCCCACCGGGCGTAGTGGGCCCGGCTGGCCCAGACCTTGGCGCCCGCGAGCCGCCAGACGTCGCCGTCGCGCTCGGCTCGGGTGGTAAGGCCGGCGAGGTCGGAGCCGGCGTCAGGCTCGGAGAAGAGCTGGCACCAGATCTCGTCGCCCCGGGCGATGGGCGCCAGCCAGCGGGCCTGCTGCTCGGGCGTGCCGTGCACGAGCAGCGTCGGCCCGACCAGGGCCAGGCCGACGGCGAAAGGGTACAGGTCGGGCATCGCGTAGGCGCCGAGCGCCCGCTGCACGACCCCGAGGTCCTCCGGGCCCAGGCCGGCACCACCGTGCTCGACGGGCCAGGCCGGCACCGCCCACGGGCCCATGGCGGCCAAGTAGGCGCGCCCGGGGCCGAGGTCGTCGTTGCCGGCCCCGAGCACCGGGGCGGCGCCGCCGGCACCCCTGGGCGCCAAGCCGGCGGCCACGGCGGCGGCGCGCACCTCGCCGGCGAGCGCGTCCCTCGAGGTCACGCCCCCATCCCACCACATCGCGTTCGGCCACGGGCCAGGCCTGCGGCGGGGTCAGGGTCGTCGAACCCCGCGCGCCGAACCGGGAACGCTCGAACCGCCCTGCGCGGCTCACGCTTGGCGAATCCGACCCACAGCGGATTCCACCCCGAACCGGGAAGGCCCGAGCCGCCTGCCTCAGGCTCCTGCGAACCGAGTGTCGGGGGCCGGCCGGGCCTCAGAAGGGGTAGCCGGAGGCCCAGGCCGCCGGCGTGCGGGCCAGGTTCCACAGCCAGGCCGCGAGTTGCGAGCGCTGCACGATCGCCTGGGGCTTGAAGGCGGTCGACACCGGACCGCCGGAGGCCAGGCCGTACGCCTGCCACCAGTCGGCGGCATCGCCGTACGAGGCGCCGTCGGGCACGTCGGGATAGCTGTGCTCGGGCACCCCGGCGGTGAGCGCGCCCGAGACACGGTGCAGCATGACCGCCAGCGTCGCCCGGTCCACCGACACCCGGGGCCGGAAGGTGCGGTCGGGGAACCCCGTGTCGACGCCGGCTTCGGCCATCCAGGCGACGGCACGGCTGTACGGGGCGCGGGCGGTCACGTCGGTGTAGGTCTCTGGCGCGGACGGCGCCGGTCGCCCCATCAGGTTCCAGAGGGCGAGCGCCACCTGGGCGCGGGTCGCCACGTTCCTCGGCAGGAAGACACCGCCCGGGTAGCCCGACATCACGCCGTAGGCCGTCGTCCAGTCGACGCCTCGGGCGTACCACGACGCCGGAGCGACATCGCTGAAGCGGGCCGGCGCGGGGGTCTCGAGGGAGGGGGTCGACGCCGGTCCGTCCCCGTCGGCGTAGGTCGCCCGCACGATGAACGAGTGGCGAAGGCCCGGGTCTGGCGACGGGTACGCGAACGACGCCTCCCCTGCTCCGACGGCGAAGGTCTCCCCGGTGGGCGTCACCTCGACCTCGTACCCGGTGACGGGGTCGCGCGACGCCGGCGGGGTCCAGGTCACGTCGACCTCGCGGTCCGCCGCCGAGACGGTCGCGGTCACCCCGGTCGGTGCCCGGGAGGCCACGAAGGCCCGGCAGGGCTGCGAGCGCAAGGCCTGGCAGGCAGGGCGCCCGGTGGGCACGTCGATGCCGGGGACCACAGGCAGCACGATCGAAGAGGGCCGACCGGCTGAATGGGCGATGTCCACGAATTGATCGGTCGGGTACTGCAGGTTCGAGAATCGCCACCGCACGCGGTTGCCGCCGGGCGACCTGACGGTCAGCCGGAGCTGCGAGCCCTCGCGGGCGACGTGACCGAAGGGGAAGACAGCCACCCGCACCGGCACGAAGCCCCCCGCGGGCAGGTCCTGTGCGTCGGCGGCGAGGTGGGTGTGGAACGGCAGCAGCTCGGTCGAAGACGAGCCGAGGCGGCGGTGGCTGGCCCGCAGCCACCCGCTCTGGATGTAGGTCTCCCTGCCGTCCGGGCGCACCTCGGTGAGATCGACCTCGAGGTCGACGTCGGGCGCGGTCGAGCGCAGCCAGAGGTCCACGCTGGCGGTGCCCACCATCACGGTGTCCTCGTGCAGCGGATCGGTGAGGTAGCTGAGCGAGGTGCCCTCCGGGTTCGACGCCCAGGTGAAGCCGGGGTTGGGCGCCATCAGGTTGCGGGCCGCATCGATGCCCAGCCTGCCGCTGGTGCCGTCGTACCGGTAGCTGTCGGCACCACGCGCCGAGCTGTCCGGCACCGCCGGCGCCCTCTCGGCAAGGGCGCCGTCGGGCTGGAGGAAGAGGCGCCAGGGCGCCGTGGCCGGCGGGGGCCAGGACTCGAAGGCGAGGCTGAAGGCGCTGTAGGGATACCCCGACGGGCAGGGTGCCGGCAGCCGGTCGTCGTCCGGGCAGGGTCGGTTGCCCGTCCCCGCCGCGCCTTGTTCGAAGCTCACCCGGATGGGCCGTTCGGCCTCGTACCGTGCCAGCGCGGCCTCGAAGTCCCGCGGCCATGCCCGATCGGGTGGCAGGTCCACGCCGGGCGCCTGGATGATCTCGGCGAAGCCCAGGTTGGCGTACTGGCGCAGCGGCCCCGTGAGACCGGGCACTCTCCGGGCCACGTAGAAGTCCAGGAACTCGAGGATGCGGAGGTAGGTCTCGGGGGTGTACTGCTCCGGGTGGGCGCCGTTCATCAACTGCGCGCGGAGCGGCGGCTCGCCCGGGCCGCCGAGGCTGGTGAACTCGTCGAGCATGTTGGCGGCCTCGCCGCCGGTCTGCTCGTCCTGCCAGGCCACCCCGAGGTACGTGGGCACGTTGATGCGGTTGACGAAGGTGCGCGGTGCCAGCGAGTCGCCTGCCGCCTGGTAGAAGGCCTCGGGGTCGAGGCGGTCGAGGATGGACACGGCCTGGCCGTGCAGCAACTGGTTGGCCGCGCACTGCGTGTCCCCGGCGGCGATGCGGTCCCGGACCCAGCCATGGGCAGCAGGGCGGGCGTCGCCGTCGCGCGCCGCCGCCCAGTCCGCCGCGAAGCCGCCGTTCAAGATGCCCCCGGGGTACAGGGTGGAACGGTAGGTGTCGCCGATCACCGCCTGCGGGGTGATGGCGGCGAGGTGCGGTGGCTGGGTGGCGGCCACGAACAGCTGGCTGATGCCGGGGAACGACAGGCCGATCATGCCGACGCGGGCCGCCCAGGGCTGCGCCGCCACGGTCTCGATCACGTCATACCCGTCGAGGCCCTGGAGCGTCTCCCAGTAGTCGTAGGCCCCGCCCGAGCAGGTCGTCCCCCGCAGGTTCACGCCCACCACGGCGTATCCGGCGGCGCGTGCCACCAACATCGGACGATGGTCGGGCTCATCGCTGAGGATGTCGGGGTCGGACGGGTCGTAGCCCGAGTAGTCGACGACGACCGGATACGGGGGCGAGAGGCGGGGATCCAGCGGTGGCAGGACGTTCACACTCAGGGTGGTGCCGTCGCGCGTCTCGAGGTATTGGTAGCCCACCTCGGGGTCCTGCAACAGGCCGGCGGCGGCGATGTCGAGTTCGTGGGACTCATAGAACGACTGATCGGGGTGGTCCGCGGGGTCGAGCACCGTCACCGCCGGTGAGACGGTGCCGCCCTGGCGCACCCGGTAGCCCGCGCCGGGGACGATGTCGACGTCGTTGCGGAAGACGAACGCTCCTTGGCCGTCGGCGGTCCCCGTCGCGATCACGGCACCGACCGGCGCCAGCAGCTCGACGGGAGTCCCCGGCGTCGCTCCGGTCACGAACACCTGCTCCACGCTCCCTCGCGCGACCAGGGTCACCGCCGCCGCCGGCGACGTCCCGACCGCGAGCAGCCCGGCCACGAGGGCCGCCACCAGCAGCGGGCCCAGCCCGCGTCGTCCCCACCGATCGCCCACGTCGCTCCCCGTCCCCGCTGCCGGCCCGTCCACCAGTGCAGCTCCCGGCGGCGAGGCTAGACGGTTTTTAGATCACGTTTCAATTGTGGTGATGCGCTGGTCTAGCCTCGCCGCCATGGAATTCGGCATCTTCAACAGCCTCTACGTCCCCCATCAGGTCGCCGACCTCGACCCCGAGCACATCGAGCACAACCGGCTGATGGACGAGGTCATCTGGACCCAGGCCGCCGATCGCAGCAACTTCAAGTACACGTGGGCAACCGAGCACCACTTCCTCGAGGAGTACTCGCACCTCTCGGCCAACGAGTCGTTCCTCGCCTACCTCGCCGGCGTCACCGAGAACATCCACCTCGGCAGTGGGATCATGAACATCACGCCGCCGGTGAACCACCCCGCCCGCGTGGCCGAGCGCGTGGCCATGATCGACCACCTGAGCCACGGGCGCTTCGAGTTCGGCATGGGGAGGGGCTCGTCGAGCACCGAGCAGAAGGGCTTCGGCATCGACGATCCCGACCTCACCAAGCTGATGTTCGACGAGGTCCTCGCCGAGCTGCCCAAGATGTGGGCCGACGGCAAGTACAGCTACGAGGGCACCTACTTCTCGATGCCCGAGCGCAACGTGCTGCCCAAGACCTACACCAAGCCCCATCCGCCCATGTGGGTGGCCGCCGGCAACCCGGGCACCTTCGAGAAGGCCGGCCGCCTCGGCCTCGGCATCCTCTGCTTCGGCGTCAGCGAGCCCGAAGCGCTCAAGCCCCTGATCGACAGCTACAAGACCGCCATCCAGGACGCCGAGCCCATCGGCGGCTACGTCAACGACAATGTGATGGTCACCACCCAGATGCTGTGCCTCGAGGACGGCGAGAAGGCCCGCCACATCGCCACCGACATGACCACCGGCTACCACACCACCAACGTGTTCCGATACCTCGACACCTTCCCCAGGCCCCCCGGCATCCCCGAGTGGCCGACCGTCCTGCCCGACCCCACCTACGAGCAGGTCGATCAGAGCATCAAGGATCACATG
>RRZU012603053.1_pt1 | contig 11885 bp, 10 predicted proteins | sample 2165561 | NCBI WGS metagenome assembly RRZU01 (sample SAMN10456909, study PRJNA506462) | wastewater metagenome | isolation source: wastewater sludge | place: USA: Moscow, Idaho | reverse complement strand
CCACGATATGCGCAGGTGGAAAGCGCTCGTGCAGCTTTTGCCAGAACTGCCACAGCAACGCAGCGTCGCCCAAAGCGCGGTGGCGCGCACTGACGTCCAGCCCGTGTCTTGAAATCAGATGGTCAAGACTGTGATGGCGATGTTCCGGCAGCAGCCGGCGCGACAGTTTCACGGTGCACAGCACTTGCGGGCGCAGGTCGAGCCCGGCACGGCGAAACGCGGCACGCAGATGGCCGTGATCGAAGCGCGCGTTGTGGGCGATGAACAGGCGGCCGTGCAGGCGATCGAAGACCTCGTTGGCGATCTGAGCAAAACGTGGCGCGTGCGCCACCATGGCGTCGTCGATGCCGGTCAGGCGCTGGATGTGATCAGGGATACGGGACTCGGGCTGCAGCAGCGCAGACCATTCGTGCACGCCATCCTCATCCACCTGCACGATGCCGATTTCGGTGATCGATGCGCGCTGCGCCGGCCCGCCATTGGTCTCGATATCGACAAAGGCGATACCACCGGGGAATTGGCGCAACAAATCGGGGTGCAGCAGCGCAGGTGTCATGGTGGGTCGGCAGCAAGTGCGATCGATGTGATCGGGCTTCGAGTGCGTATCGACCGCGATGGTTTCTGCGTCGGTGCTGCCGGTGTGGGATTCAGTGCGCGCTGAAGCCGGCGTCTTCGATAGCCTGATGGATGTCGGCCGCTGAGACGAAGTTGCCGTGCTCGATTGTTGCCACGCCGCTCTCGAGCGAGATTTCCAGATGGCCGATTCCCGGCAGGTCCTGGATGGCATTGGTGACCAGGCGCAGGCACTGTTCGTCGCGCATGCCGCTGATGCTCAGGGTGAGGGTGTTCATGTGCGCGCGTCCACTTGAAAGGTGGACGATGGTGCTTGACTCGACCCCGTCATGCAAGCGCGTACTGGCGCACGCGCCCCGGGAGCCGGAAGCGCGTGCGCCAGTAGTGAAGGACTCGAATGCGGACAATCGAGCGGATCGATGGACTCCTGGACTCCTGATCAGAAGCTGTACTTCACGACCAGCGACAGCTGATCGCGGTCGGTCAGTGCTTTTTCCCGGCGCATGTCCAGGTTCGCATTGCCGAGGAAATCCAGATAGGTCAGTTCGAAGCTCAGGTTCTGGTTGTAGGTCATCGCCTCGCCGATACTGAAACTACGCTCGCCTTGACCGCCTGCCGGGCCCAGCAGGGTGCGCCCGCTCAGCTGATGTGCGTAGCTGATCGGGATCTCGAGATCCCAGCCAGGAAGGACGCCGTCATAGTTCAGATACAGCGAGGTGGAGAAGCCGAGGCCGTGTCCTGCCATGCTCAGCTTGTTCGAGGCTGGGAGATCCATACCATAGTCTGCGAGTGCGATCTCATGGCCCGGTGCCTTGATCTTCTTCACGCTGCGCACGTCGATGTAGGACACTTCCGCAAGGAGCAAAGCCCCGTCGGAAAGGCTCGAGCGACCAAAGTTGATGAAGGAGTTGATGCTGGTCTGCAGCGTGTTGGCTCGACGTGGCGTCGGCAGAGCACTGCCTCCCGGCAGCACCGCGTCGACCAACTCTGGCGCTCCTCTCTTGTAGGCCACTTCTCCGGCGAGGGTGGCCATGCCCAGGGTGGTGCTGAGGGATGCACCGATGAGCTTCACATTGTCGAAGTAGCGATTGCGATAAGTACCGCCGCCGAGCGCATCGCTGGCAGCGAACACGTTGACCTCGGGTAGTGCAATGCGGTCGTGATAGTTGAGGTAATACAGGCCCAGTTCGGTCTCTTCGGTGACGCGGAAGCGCGTGCCCACGCCCCACTGCCCGGTGTCGCCTGGTCTGTCATCTCCCTGCCGCGCTCCGAAGGAGCAGCTGTAGCCTCCGGTACCGTTGGGGTAGTAACGATCGAGACAGGAGTTTCCGGGGCCGGACGTGTTGCTGGTATTCAGGAAGGAGCCGGGCGCGTTGGTGATGATCGGGTGCCAGTTGTATTGCACGTGGGCCATCAGCGTCCAGTTCGGTGCTGGCCGGTAGATCAGTGAGAGCTGGTCTTCGGGCAGCAGAAGGTCCTTGGTTTCGGTTCCGGGGATGGAGCTCTTCGAGCCGTCCACCGGGCCTTGCGCCAGGGAAATCGCCGGGAAGAACAGCGCTTCGCCCCAGGATACGACGTGCTTGCCCAGGCGCACGGTCGCGTCGCCATCGCCTACACCAAAGCTGGTGTAGCCGTAGGCATCCAGGATGCGGCTGTAGCCGCCATGGTAGCGGCGTGCGTCAGAGCTGAACGTGCCGGGTGCATTTGCCGTGCCGAGGGCGGTACCACGGAAATCCGTCTTGCCGTGATAGACGTCGTCGTAGAAGGTGCTGGCCGAGAGCACGAAGCCGCTCCTGTCCTTGGACAGCTTGCCTTCGAGCAGCAATGCCAGGCGGTTGGCGGTGAGCGCACCTTTCTTGAAGTTGCTGTTGCCGTCCACCTCCAGAAGCAGGGGGTCGGGCGACTTGAGTCGGGTGGCGAGGGTATAGGTCGTCGTCGCCTTCCAGTCGAGCTTCGCGCCGTTGTCGTAGACGATGCTCTCACCGCCGAGCGAGGGTGAGGAAAAGACGACGCCCAGGACCGCGATGGCGACAGGAGACAGCTTGAATATTGGTAGGGTCATTTTCATCTCCTGATCAGTTGCCGATCTGGCGCAAGGCTTCCGGACCAAACATGGTCGGGACCATCTTTCCAGCATTCAGAATGGGGCCGGTCTCACGCTCCTGGAAAAGGTTGTAGCCAACATAATTCCCGGTGTTCAGGTCATGGTAGAAGCTGTTGCCGACGTGCCAGCCCTTGAGATCGAAGGCGTAGTAGTGGTTGATGAAGGCGTGCTGCCAGAGCGCTCCCCTGGCGTCGTAGTAATCCGACATCGAGGCTTGCCAGTTGTCTTCGTCGAGGTAGAGCACGCGCTTGCCGTAGGCGTGGCGGAAGCCGTCTTTCAGCGTCGCCTCGAGCACCCAGACGCGGCGCAGTTCGTAGCGCAGATAGTCGGGATTGGCGTGATTGGGGGTGAGCAGGTCGGCGTACTTGACGTCCTTGCCATGGAGCCGGTAGGAATTGGCCGGGAGATAGATCTCGCGTTTGCCCAGCATCTTCCATTCATATCGTCCCGGATCGCCATTCCACAGGCGGTCCTGGTCGATCGTCATCTGGCCAGAGGTGCCCGAAAGCGGTGTGTCGTAGCCGTACATGGGCAATTGCCTGACGCGACGGGTGCCAGGGTCATAGTTCCAGGCCAGGCGTGTGTCGGTGGCAAAGTTCACCGGCTCCACCGCGCTCGACACCGAGCCCCGGTCCCGGATCGGGAGATACGTCTGGTTCAGCGAGTAGGCCATGATCTTGCCCATCGGCTTGCCGACCTCGTCGGGCTCGGTGACCACGTTGAGGCCGCGCAAGTGGTTTCTGCCCCAGAAAACATCGCCTGTCCGTTGCACGTTGGCGATGTCCATCGTGACCTCTTCGGTGAAGGCGATGGCCGGGAAGGTGGTGTTCTGCAGCAGCTCCATTGCCTGCTTGGGGATCGGGAAGGGAGGCGTGCCCTGGTAGCCGGCGAATCCCGGGCCACCGTCAATCAGCTCGGCCTCGAGCGCGTTCTTGCGCGCAACATCACAGACCTTGTCGTCGTAGCGAAAGTCACGTCTGCCGGTGTACACCGGAATCCTGAACGTGGGATAGCGGCGGAACATTTCCAGCTGACCTTCGGTCAGTTTCGCTGCGTATTGTTCGAAGTTGGCCGAGGTGATTTGAAAAATCGGCTTGTCATCGGGATAAGGGTCGATCGGGTGCTGGCCGACGTGTGGTTTATAATCGATCCCGGGCGGGGTTCCCAGCCATTTTCCCGAAAAGGCCGGAATGGTGTTGTCGGCATTCGCGCCGGCTTCGGCACCCATGCAGGTCAATTCCTTGCCCAGTTTTGCAGCCTCAGCGGCGTCCACCTTGGCCAGTGCGCTTGAACTGACGCACAGAAATCCTGCGGATATGGACAAAGCAAGAATTATCTCGTTTTTCCTCATTTCTACTCCTTTGGTTTTAGTGTGTTGAATTTTTATTATTATTTTGAGTCAAGATTTCAACCATTCAACTCTCGGTCAAATACCCCATGAAAGAACCCAATCCTCCCTCCACGCTTCAAAAACGCCCTGGCGGACGGACCGAGGTCGTCAGGCAGAAAGTGATCACAGCGGTGATCGAGCTCATCAAAAGTGGAAACATGCACTTCAGTTACAATGAATTGGCCGATCTCTCAGGTGTTAACAAAACTACGCTTTACCGGCGCTGGCCCTCCCAGATCACTCTCTTTCAGGAAGCCCTGCAGGAGCACAACAGGCCGGTCGAAATAAATGAGAAGAGCAGCTGGGCGGAAACGCTCGAAGCAGGACTGCGGGAGCTCGCCTGGCATTTCTCCAAGGCTGAGGAAATCGCAATGAATCTTTCCTTTCTTTCGTCGCCGGATGTTGAGGAAAGCAGCATGATCCTCGCGCAGTGGCAGCCGATTCAGACGAACTTCATCCGCTTGATCAAGGATGCGCAGGAAAAGGGCGAGGTTCCGTCGAACCTCGACCCTGCCTCATTGTTTACAATCATCATTTCCCCACTCGTTCTGATGACACTTGCTGGAAGGAAGCCGATTGAAGAGAACAAACTTGATGCAATCATCAAGGTCTTGAGTGTATTGACGACACGTGCAGAGTGATGAGCATCTCGAGTGCATGCGGCAGGTTTCAGAATGTTTCGATCCTAGTGGATGCGGCAATCTAACGCAACTAAAGTTGCGAAGAGCGCGATAGGGGTTTTCCCTGAGTCAGAGGCTTCTTCAGTGCGACTCCGCGGGACGGTGACGGTCGGTTGTCGGCGTTCATTGCTCATGGCTTTCGAGTGCGATGCAAGATGGGGAGTGGCAAAGGCTCAGGCTGTTCAGCGCGATCGCACGCCCCCAGCATCCAGACCCGGCATGAATCAATATTTGCAGCGCTTTTCATCATTCAGCAGTTTGTATGGAAGTGCTCTGGAGAAAGTGGCGGGCTTCGTAAAGAAGACTTCGCTGTAAGGTAAATGCCATTACGCCTGCCTGGGGAGTTGCATATGGGGGTAATCAGTGGGGGAGGTAAGTCCCCATGACATGAGCACTGCACGCTGCGTCTTTTGGGATGCGATGCTGTACGTGCCCTTGATTACGGGCTCCAATCAATCGAGCTGCCAAGGCAGATCGTGCTGCGGACCATTCAGGATGACGTGTGCAATTCGCACGACCATCAGTGGGTGCAACAATCAGCGCTGATTTGAAACCATGATTACCCTTCAATCAGCTGTGGGGAGCTTAGCGAAGGCGCTTCAGATCGAACAAGTACCACTTGGTACCAGCCGCTGCTGTCAATGGAGTACTGACGATATTGGCCACCCGGGACAGTGACGATCAACGCCACAGGGCGATCACTTCAGTCGCCCGCCGGGGTGGTCCGAGCCTCTCAACGCGATCGCTTGAGGTCGATTGACTGCCAGGCCGTGTGCACAGCCTCGGCACCATGGCAGCGCTCCAGCCGGCGCACGATGAAGTGGCCGCGGCTGACATCCTGGAAGTGGTCCATGAACATCAGATTGAGCCCTGCGCCTGCGGCTGCGCCAATGCCTGGCACCAGCATGCCCGCCGCCTTTTGCGTCAGCTGCACCTTGTAGCGTGTCGCAACCAGGGTGATCAGCCGCAGCAGGGCGGGCGCGCCTTCGCTGGTCAGGCCTTTTTCCGCAAGGTGGCGGGCGGCTTCGCCGACGCTGGTAGCGAGGGCGGCGCGCACCGCGTAATAGCCCGACTCGGCCGCGTCGTCACCGCGCCCGGGGCCGCCGAGGGCAAAGACTTCCAGTGCAGCCAGGCGCGTCTGCGCCGAGCCGATGTTCTCGCCTTCGGCACGGGCGATGTCAAGGATGGCGCGCATGATCAGCACCGTCGACAGCGGTATCTCGACCGCCAGCCCCGCCAGACCAAAAGCGCCACCCGCGCCGCCGCTGACCGAGCCCAGCAGCTTGTGCAGACGCGGCGAGGCGGCGCGAGGCGCGCTGTCGAGCGTTTTCGCCGCGGTGTTCATCGCCTTGAGCAGCGCGTCATGCGCCAGCGCGCCCACGCCGCCTCGCCAGCGCTCGGGCAAGCGCGCCATGCCCTTTTCCAGCGGGCTGCCGACGACATTGCTCAGGCGTGCGGTCAGGCTGGGATGGTCGAGCAGAGCGCGGGCGCGCACGAGCTCATCGAGGTCGGCGCTTGAAAGCGGGCTGGCGTTCATGGCGTGATCCGGGGCTCAGACGGTTGATGAGAGTCAGACGCGGTCGTCGTCGCCGCGTTCCGCCTGCCGTACGAAGTCTTCAAGAATGAGGTTCAGGACGGCTTGCCGGTTTCCAGCGACTGCAGCAGCGCCGCCCCCAGCACCGCGGCGGACTGCGCGCCGGACACCGCGAGCTTGCGGTTGAGGATGTAGAAGGGCACGCCCTCGATACCCTGCTTGCGCACGCCAGCGACCATGCGCTGCACCTTGTCGGTGTCGGCGCTGCTGTCCAGCCATTCACGAACGCTGTCGCGGCGCTCACCGCAGGTGGCGGCGATGTCGGCCAGCGTGTCCTTGTCGCCGATGTCGCGCCCCTCCTGGAAGTGGGCGGCAAACAGCGCGCCGCCCAGCATCTGGATGCGGGCCTGGGTCTGGCCGATGGACTGTGCGCGGTACATCAGGCGGTGTGCATGCAAGGTGTTGGGGCGGGTCTGGATGCGCTCGAAGGCGTACTGCAGGCCGTCAGCGGCGGCGGCAGCGCGCACATTGTCGAGCACGGCCTCGGCCTTGATCGGGCCGCCGAACTTGGCGTCAAGAAAGGCGCGATAGGGTTCGCCCTGGGGCGGCGTGTCGGGGTTGAGCAGGAAGGGCAGCCAGTTCACGCGCGGCTCGAGCTCGGGGCGGGTGGCCTGCAGTTCGGTGAGCGCGCGCTCCAGGCGCACTTTGCCCAGGAAGCACCAGGGACAGACAAAATCGGAGACGAAGTCGATGTTCAGGATCATGGCGTGGTCCAGATAGGCAGGCAGGGGTTCGTTGGCTCAGCTTGCCCGAGCGCCTCTCGGTGTGCTGAAAGCGGCGGGGCTGCGGCTGAGGGGAGTGGGCTGCGCTCAGAGAAAGCGCGCAATGAAACAGGGCTGCGCAGGATCGGCCTGTGCGGGCAGCGGCAGCCACACGCGCCGGCCACTGCCGGGGATGCGCCCGATCTCCTCACCATCGACAGTCAGGAGGCGATCGAGTTGCAGTTCGTGATTGGCCTCAGGCTGCACGAACTCCAGCCGGTCGCCCACGCCAAAGCCGTTCTTGACCTCGACCTCGGCCAGCCCGCGCTGCGCGTCATAGCCCACCATCTCGCCCACCAGCAGGCTGCGGCCGGATTCGGAGTGGCCGCGCAGATAGTTCTGGTGCGCCGGGGTGTGGTGGCGCTGGTAGAAGCCGTCGGTGTAGCCGCGGCTCGCCAGACCTTCCAGTTCGCCCAGCAGGCGGGTGTCGAAGAGGCGTCCCGCGACGGCGTCGTCGATCGCGCGCCGATAGCCCTGGCTGGCGCGGGCGACGTAGTAGGGACTCTTGGTGCGGCCTTCGATCTTCAGTGAATCGATGCCGATGTCCACCAGTCGTTGCACGTGTTCGATCGCGCGCAGATCCTTGGAATTGAGGATGTAGGTGCCGTGCTCGTCCTCCTCGATCGGCATCAGTTCGCCCGGGCGTGTGCCTTCTTCCAGCAGCCACACCTTGCTGCCGCCGATGTGACGCGGCCCGCCGCCGAGCGCGGTGCCGGGCGAGCTGTCGAACTGGCTGCGGGTGGCGGTGCCGACCGCGCCCGCGTGCTTCGGGTTGCCGATCGGCATGTCGCCACGGGCGTGCACGTCGCCGGCGGCGTCATCGGCGCCCTCGTGCAGCTTGTAGTCCCAGCGGCAGGAGTTGGTGCAGCTGCCCTGGTTGGGGTCGCGGTGATTGAAGTAGCCCGACAGCAGGCAGCGCCCGGAATAGGCAATGCACAGCGCGCCATGGACGAACACTTCCAGCTCCATGTCGGGGCAGGCGTCGCGGATTTCGGCGATCTCGTCGAGCGACAGCTCGCGTGACAGGATGATGCGTTTCACCCCCATCGACTGCCAGAAGCGCACCGAGGCGTAATTGGTGGTGTTGGCCTGCACCGACAGATGGATGTCCATCTCCGGCCAGCGCTCGCGCACCATCATCATCAGCCCGGGGTCGGCCATGATCAGGGCGTCGGGGCGCATCTCCATCACCGGCGCCATGTCTTCTTCAAAGCTGCGGATCTTGGCGTTGTGCGGGTAGATGTTGGCGACCAGATAGAACAGCTTGCCCGCGGCGCGGGCCTCGGCCATGCCGGCGGCGAGCGTGTCGAGCTGGCCGAAGCTGTTGTTGCGCACGCGCAGCGAATAGCGCGGCTGGCCGGCGTAGACCGCATCGGCGCCATAGGCGAAGGCGGTGCGCATCATGTCCAGCGAGCCGGCGGGGGCGAGCAGTTCGGGGCGGCGAAGAGGATGAGGCATGTGCTTGAATTCTCAGCAGGTTCGGCAAGGGCGCGATTGTAAGCGCTAAGCCGGGGCGGTGCAGTTACAGGCTGCGCTGCGCGTGCCGCACGGAGGGGCTGGGGTCGGGCTGTGCGCAGCGTGCCCGCGCAGACCGGCGCTCAAGCCTGGGTGCGGTCCTGCGCCTTGTTGAGCCAGGAATAAAGCCCGTGCGCAGCGGCGACGCCGGTGGCGAAGCAGGCGGTGAGCAGATAGCCGCCGGTGGGGGCCTCCCAATCAAGCATCTCGCCGGCGACGAAGACGCCGGGTCGCGCGCGCAGCATCAGTGTGTCGTCCACCGCCTCGAAGCGCACGCCTCCTGCACTGCTGATCGCTTCGTCCAGCGGACGAGGGGCGACCAGGGTCAAGGGTAGTGCCTTGATGCCCGCCGCCAGTTGCGCGGGGTCTGCAAAAGCCTGCGCTGGCAGGCATTCGCGCAGCAGCGCGGCCTTGATGCCCTTGATGCCGGCCTGGCCCTGCAGGTGGCTGGCCATGGAGCGGCTGCCGCGCGCGCGCGCAAGTTCGCCGCGCAGGCGCTCCAGGCTGCGCCCCGGCGCCAGGTCCAGATGCAGGGTGACGCTGCCCTGTGCCGCGATGGTGTCGCGCAGCGGCGCGGACAGCGCATAGATCAGGCCGCCTTCGATCCCGCTTGCCGACACCAGGCACTCGCCCGCACGCTCGTGGCGCTGGCCCTTGAAGTCGGTGAAGTGGGCCACCACCGACTTCAAGGGTTGGCCGCGAAAGCGCTGCAGGAAGTGCGTGCTCCAGGCGCTGTGCGGGGTGCGCTCAGCACCCTTGCCATCCGTGCCGGGCGCAGCACGCGCGGGCTCAAAGCCCTGGAGATCGGAGCCGCCGATGTCGAAGCCACAGTTCGCCGGCAGCAGGTCGGCGACCTCGACCCCGGCTGCACGCAGCACCGGCACCCAGGCGCCACCCGAGCCGAGCCTGGCCCAGCTGCCGCCGCCCAGCGCGAGCAGCACCGCGTCGGCGTCGACCCGGCGCTCACCGTGCGCGGTGGCGAAGCGCAGCTGGTGTTGCGGCGCAGGCGCGTCGCCTGGCGCACGGCTGTCGTCCCAGCCCAGCCAGCGATGGCGCATCTCGAAGCGCACGCCCGCTGCACGCAGGCGCGTGAGCCAGGCGCGCAGCAGTGGCGCCGCCTTCATTTCCTTGGGGAATACGCGGCCCGAGCTGCCGACGAAGGTGTCCACCCCCAGGCCATGCGCCCAGTCCTGCAGCGCCTGCGCGCCAAAGACGTGCAGCATGGGTGCAAGCCGTGCGCGCTGCGCGCCGTAGCGCGACAGGAAGGGCTCCAGGGCTTCACTGTGGGTCAGATTGAGCCCGCCGCGCCCGGCGAGCAGGAACTTGCGCCCGACCGAAGGCATGGCGTCGTACACCGTCACCGTGGCCCCCGTCGTGGCCAGTTGCTCTGCCGCCATCAGGCCCGCCGGTCCGCCGCCGACGATGGCGATGCGCACGGGGGCCGGGCTGGACGGCAGCTGGGTGATCGTGGACATGCGGCGCTGACTCAGTCAGGTGTTGGTGAATCGGCGGCAAAGCGGCGGCGAAAACCTGCGGGCACTGGGGCCTTGCGGCGCGCGCCGTAGTCGAAGAACACGATGCCGGTCTTGCCGCGCGCGACCTCACGCCCGGACAAGGCTTCATGCATGCACCACACCAGGTCGCAGCCGAAGGCGTGGAAGTCGTTCGCTGCCATCGAGATGTTCAGCGTTTCGCCGTGGAAAGCCTCGGAGCGGTATTGCACACCGGCGTCGGCGACGATGACGCCCGCTCCGTCCACGTCGAGCTCGGTGTAGCCCATCGACTTCAAGAAGCGCACTCTAGCCTCGGACACGAGGCCGATCAGCTGCGCGTTGTCGAGATGGCGGCCGAGGTTGATGTGCGAGATCAGCAGCGTGATCGACGTGCTGAAAGGAAAGTGTGCGGGCAACTCGATGCGAATGCGGGGCATGGCGGGGCCTGGTGAACGGGAAGAGGTCCGAGCCTAAGGGCGCGGACCTCGAGTTGGCAAATCAGGGGGGCAAGTCTGCAGCGCGGCCTGTGCGGCGGCGCTGGTGCTCAGGCTGCGGGCGGAATGCGCAACATCTGACCGGGATAGATCTTGTCCGGGTGTGACAGCATGGGCTTGTTGGCTTCGAAGATCAGCGGGTATTTGCTGGCATCGCCGTAGAACTTCCTGGCGATGGCCGACAAGCTGTCACCGCGCACCACGGTGTGGAACTGTGCTTCGGGCTCGCTGCGGGCCACGGTCATCATGTCGGCCACCTTCGCCACCCCCGCGACGTTGCCGGCGGCGAGCAGGATCTTCTCCTTGCTGCTCTGGTTGGGCGCCGTGCCCGACACCGTGACGGCCGAGTTTGCGCCATCGAAGGCGATGGCGAGGTCGGCCGGGGCCAGCTCCAGGGCGCAGATGTAGTCGTGGATGGCCGTCGCCGCAGCAGCGTTGGCCGCCGCCGCATCCGGTGCACTCGCAGCCTGTGCCGAAGCCGTGCCGAACAACTTCTCGCCCGCTTCCCTGACGAAATCGAACAAACCCATACTGGCCTCCTGAGGTCGATGGTGGGCAAGGGCGGCCGGCATGAACGCAGCTCGGCGCGCCATCATGCTTCGAAGATAACACCAAAATCCGGCCATGGCGGGGCAAGGCAGCAGCAGCGGCTGTGCGAAAACTTCGTGTCCAAGGCCACAATCTCATGCAAAATAGCGGCCATTCAACGCGACTTCCTCGGCTAAACCCGAGGAAGTCGCGTGCGCGTGTCCATTTTTTCTTACAGGCCCACAATCATGAAATATCAGTCTCTCGAGGAGTTCCTGGCGTACGTTGAGCAACGCAATCCCGGCCAGCCTGAATACCTGCAGGCGGTCAGCGAGGTGATGGAGAGCCTGTGGCCCTTCATCTCCGCCAACAAGCGTTACGCCGAGCACTCCTTGCTGGATCGTCTGATCGAGCCCGAGCGCGTGATCATGTTCCGGGTGTCCTGGGTGGACGACAAGGGTGAGGTGCAGGTCAATCGCGGCTATCGCATCCAGCATAGTTCGGCGATCGGTCCTTACAAGGGTGGCCTGCGCTTCCACCCCTCGGTGAATCTGTCGATCCTGAAGTTCCTCGCCTTCGAGCAGACCTTCAAGAACGCGCTCACCACCCTGCCCATGGGCGGTGGCAAGGGCGGCTCCGACTTCGATCCGAAGGGCCGCAGCCCGGGCGAGGTGATGCGTTTCTGCCAGGCCTTCATGAGCGAGCTGTTCCGCCATGTGGGGCCGGATACCGATGTGCCGGCGGGCGACATTG
>RRZU011998608.1_pt1 | contig 11885 bp, 8 predicted proteins | sample 2165561 | NCBI WGS metagenome assembly RRZU01 (sample SAMN10456909, study PRJNA506462) | wastewater metagenome | isolation source: wastewater sludge | place: USA: Moscow, Idaho | reverse complement strand
TGGTGCCGCAATCGGCTTCGCAAGTATTGTATGGCCGGCAGGGGGAGCTGGGGCCAGACGGGGTGTGGCCATTGCAGCGCAAGATGATCTTGCTGATTGTCCTGCTGACCGCAGGAATGGGATTGGCCGTCGCGCTGACGGGGTCTTACTGGCTGCCCTGGGTGGCTGGACCGGGTTATGAATCGGCTGCCCCATTGTTGCTGGCGTTGGTGCCTGTGCTGGTGTTCTTGAGTTTTTCGTCGATCATGGCTTCCCAATGGATTGGCCGGGGGTTGTTTCTGTCTACGTCGGTGATTACATTGATTGTCGGCAGCGTGAATCTGCTGGTTGCTTCGATTCTGATTCCCCGACTCGGCATCATGGGGGCGGTTTATGGACAAATGTGTGCACTGGCCATCGCCGTATTGACTAATGGTGGCATGGCTTGGTGGTGTGAGCGTCAGTTTCGCCTACACAGCGTAAAGGTTGCTGAATGAAAGTATTGCTGCTGGGCGAATTTAGTGCATTGCATAAGAACTTGTGTGATGGCCTGCTCGAGCTGGGGCATGATGCCCGTGTGGCCTCTATGGGCGATGGCTGGAAGCATATTCCCACTGACATCATGCTGGGGAGCCGCGCACCTGGCGTGCGTGGCCGGATTGGCCGGATTGTCAATCCGCTGCTGGCTTTACCCCGGTTAATCAATCACGATGTGATTCAGATCATCAATCCCATTTTGTTCAGCACGCAATTTGATTACAACAAAAAGATGCTCCAGTTTCTGATTGAACATAATCAAAAAGCTTTTCTGGTTGGTGCTGGCTGTGATGCTTTTTATTGGAAAGAAGGGCGTGAGCGATTGCGCTATGGCCCTTTTGATGATGTAGAGCATTATGAGCTGAATGGTGATCCAGGCCCCTGGCGCGCACCTGAGCGCCGTGCATTCAATCGCTGGCTGGCCAATCGTGTGGATGGGATTATTCCTATCATGTACGATTATTGGGTTGGATATCAGAATCTGTCTAGGCTGAAAAAGCCATTGCCTATTCCAATCAATGTAGAGAAAATTGCTTACCAGGAAAATAAACTGAGACAGGGCAAGCTGGTGGTGTTTCATGGCTTGATTCGTGAGGGGTTCAAGGGTACTCACCATGTTCGTGCTGCATTTGATATCCTGCGCAAGAAATATCCGTATGATGTGGAGTGCATTATTCAGGGGGGCTTGCCGCTTCATGAGTACATGAACTTGCTATCAACCGTGAACGTGGTGGTGGATCAGACTTCTTCACATGGAAGTGGCGTGAACGGATTGTTTTCCCTGGCGCTGGGCAAAGTGGTTTTAGGCGGTAATGAGCCGGTGCATCAGCAACTGATGTATGGAGAAGACCTGTGCCCGATTCGCAATATTTTGCCGGAGCCAGAATCGATTGTGGCCCAGGTGGAGGCCATTCTGGCACAGCGTGATCAATTGCCGGCGCTGGGTCTGGCCGGGCGTGAGTTTGTGCTGCGCCAGCATGATTATCGGCGTGTGGCAGCCCGTTATGTGAATGCCTGGCAGAGCGGAGGAAGCGCATGAGTGTGCCGCTGGATGTATTGTTTCTGATTCGTTCCCTGCATCTTGGTGGGGCCGAGCGGCAGCTGACGCTGCTGGCCCTGGCCATGCATGCTGCCGGGCATCGGGTGCGTGTGGCCACTTTTTATGATGGGGGCCCGTTTGAGAGCGACCTCCACCAGGCGGGGGTTCCGGTGCTGAGCTTGCATAAATCAGGCCGGTGGGATGTATTGCCATTTTTTTGGCGACTGGTTCGCCTGCTGCGTCAGGAAAATCCCAAAATTGTGCATGGCTATTTGCCGATGTCGAATGTGCTGCTCTGGCTGGCGCGTTATTTTGCGCCGGCTTGCAAGCTGGTCTGGGGGGTGCGGGTATCCGATTTTGACCCGGGTCAGTATGGCTGGATGGGACGTCTGGAGGGTCGGCTGGAAACCTGGCTGGCAAGATTTCCTGACCTGATTATTTGCAATTCCTGGAAAGGGCTGTCGCTTGTGCGTCAGCGCGGATTTCCTGAATCCCGAACGGCGTGTGTTCCCAATGGGATTGACACTGAGCGTTTTCGCCCGGATCCATCGGCCGGCGCGCGCATGCGCGCGCAATGGGGCATTGCCGCTGAGGGCTTTGTCCTGGGGCTGGTGGGACGTCTGGATCCAGTCAAAAACCATCCCGGGTTTATCGCCGCCGCTGCGCATCTGGCAGCCGAATTTGCCGATCTGCATTTTGTCTGCGTAGGGCCAGGGCCGGACGCTTATCGCCAGCGCTTGCAGGCGTTGTCCGAGGCTGCGGGTTTGTCTGGCCGGATGACTTTTCCTGGCGGATGCCGGGATATGCCTGCTGCGTATAATGCGCTGGATGTCTTTGTTTCTGCCTCCTTGTCGGAAGGCTCTCCCAATGTGCTGGGTGAGGCTATGGCCTGTGGGGTGCGCGCGATTACTACCGATGTCGGGGATGCCGCCTGGCTGATGGCCGATTATGGTGAAGTTGTACCGCCAGGTGACGAGGAGGCGCTATACCTTGCCATGCGGCAGGCGTACCTGCAGCGCGGCCTGCCTGCGCGAGATCCCCGTGAGCGCATTATTCAGGTATTTGATGCGATATTTCTGGAGCAGCGCACGGTGGCCTTGTTATCTGCATTGCCCGGGATGGAATAATGGTTGTGCTATTGCTCCCGCTGGCCCATCCAGCCGAGGGGTATTCCGGTTGATCTGGACGCCGCAAAGGCTGGCGCAGGGTCTGCCGCAGGAAGAACATCAGGAAAGGTTGCATCATGTGTGGTTTGGCGGGGGTGATCTGGCGACATAAGCCAGCAGTGGAAAGTTTGGACACAGTGGGCCGCCGCATGGCGCAGTCGCTCCGGCATCGCGGTCCGGATGATCATGGTGTGTGGTCTGATCCCGAGCTTTCCGTATTGCTGGTACACACCCGCTTGTCCATTGTTGATCTGTCGCCAGCAGGGCATCAGCCCATGATCTCCAGCTGCCAGCGTTATGTGCTGGTATTCAATGGTGAGGTGTACAACCACCTTGATATGCGCGCTGAACTGGGCACATGCGATTGGCGTGGCCACTCCGATACGGAAACCTTGCTGGTGTGCTTTGCTCGCTGTGGGGTCAAGGCTACTGTCGAGCGTGCGGTGGGCATGTTTGCCTTTGCCCTGTGGGATCGACAGACGCAGACTTTAACGCTGGGGCGTGATCGTCTGGGCGAAAAACCGCTGTATTACGGCTGGCATGGCGATGCGTTCCTGTTCAGTTCCGAGCTCAAGGCCATGGAAGCCTGCCCAGGCTTCCTGCCGCAGATCAACCGTGACGCGCTTGCCTTGTATCTGCGTCATAGTGTCATTCCCACGCCTTATTCTATCTGGCAGGGGATTGCCAAGTTGGAGCCCGGCTGTGTGGTGGTGCTGGACTGGCAGGCCGTGATGCAGGCGCAGACCCCGGAAGTACAGGCATACTGGTCGTTGTCCGAGGTGGCGCGCGCTGGGCATGCCAACCCACTGGATGTCTCCGATGCAGAAGCCATTCAGTTGCTGGATCAGACCATCACCGCCGCGGTCGGCGGCCAATTGCTGGCGGATGTGCCGCTTGGGGCTTTTCTGTCCGGCGGGATTGATTCATCGCTGATTGTCTCCATGATGCAAAAGCAGTCGGCTCAGCCAGTCAAGACCTTCTCGATTGGCTTTGATGTCCCGGGCTTCAATGAGGCCGAGCATGCCGCGGCAGTGGCGCGGCATCTTGGCACTGAACATACCGAGTTGTACGTTACCCCGAACGATGCGCTGGAGGTGATTCCGCGTTTGCCCGACCTGTACGACGAACCATTTGCCGACAGTTCGCAGATTCCCACCTTTCTGGTCAGCCAGCTCGCCCGTCAGCAGGTGACCGTGGCGTTGTCTGGCGATGGGGGCGACGAGTTGTTTTTTGGCTATACCCGCTATCTGCAGATGGAAAAGCTGGTGGCCACCCTGAACAGAATGCCTGCCGGTTTGCGCCAGCTTGGTGCTGCCGGGCTGCAGCGCATGTCGCCAGCCAGTTTTGGCCGAGTGTATCGGGCCTTGATGCCGATGTTGCCAGCGGTATTGCGTGCCAAATATCCGGAAGACAAGCTTAATCGCCTGCAGCATATCCTGGCTGCCAAAGGGGATGAGGCCGTGTATCTGGCACTGATTTCCCACTGGGCTGATCCTGCCTGTGTGGTCAAGGGTGCCTGTGAGCCAGCGACCTGGCTGACCGGTCGCAAGCCTGTGCCGGCTGAACTGTCGTTGGCCGAGAAGTGTATGTTGCTGGACAGCATGTCATATTTGCCGGATGACATTCTGGCCAAGGTCGATCGTGCTGCCATGGGGGTGAGTCTGGAGACCCGGGTGCCTTTGCTGGATCACCGAGTGATTGAGCTGGCCTGGCGTTTACCCATGCGCTATAAGCTGCGCGGCGATCAAGGCAAGTGGCTGTTGCGCCAGGTGCTATATCAGTACGTGCCGAAGGCCATGATTGATCGACCCAAAATGGGGTTTGGCGTCCCGATTGGCGAATGGTTGCTGGGGCCGTTGCGCGAATGGGCCGATGGGCTGCTGGCGCCTGAGCGCCTGAGACGTGAAGGGATTTTTGACGCTGAACGGGTCACGCAGGTATGGCGTGACTTTCAGGCTGGCCGCACGAATGCCCAGTATTTGTTATGGAATATCCTGATGTTCCAGGCCTGGCAGGAAAGGGGTGCGCTTGGTTGAGCTGGAGGATGTGGCCAATGGACTATATTTGTTATGCCTGATTATCGGTCTGCGATTGACCGATCGACTCGATAGCTTGGCTTTTTGGGTGTTTATTGCACGAGTAGGTGTGGTATTTCTCACCAACGATGTGCTTTTTCCCGTGAGCTACATGCCTGATCAGCTGGGCTATATCCGGTGTGCCATGATGTACCGTGGTGATGTCTCCGAGTGGTGCAATATCTTTGGTGGCTCGGTCACAGTAGGCACGGCGTCGAGGATATTTGCTTATTTTCCGATGCCCTTCTTGGTTAGTGTGAGATCAATTTCACTGGTGAACATGGCATTGGTGATCGTGTTTTATGCGTTCTTGCACAAAAAAGGGTTCTTTTCTCCGCAAAGTCGCTTGTTTTATCTGTGTTATCCTAGTTTTATTTTGTATTCTGCAGTAGGGATGCGGGATGTTTTTATCCTGTATCTGATGTTGTTGGCGTTGTTCTTTCTGTTTGAGCGGAAACGGTTTATTGTCGGTATTTTATTTTTATACCCGCTGTTCTTGTTGAAGCCACAAAATGCCTTTATGGCATTGCCCCCTTTTATATTGGCCCTGCTGGCTGGGGATTCGAAAAAAAGAATGGTATGGGCTGTCTTGCTCGGGTTTGTCTTCACGTTTGGCCTCCTGCTGGGGGCTGGGTATCTTGAAGAGTTGAACAAGTACCGGCATACTTTTTTTGCTGAAGACGGGGGGGTCGGCGAGGTCGAGCGATTACAAGGCAGTGTTTTACTGCCTTTTCAGCTTCTGGGCGCAGCGATTGGTGTGATATTCATGCCTTTTCCTTGGCAGGCAGGGGGCGCCTTCCAGCTGGTGCAAAGCGTGGAGAACTTGATTGTTGGCTATATCCTGTTTTTGTATTGGACTCGTCAACCTAAGCCTGGCATGGAAAACTTGTTCCTGAATCTGAAGCTTTTCATGTTCTCCTCCATGATGATTTACGGTGCGGTGATTTTTAACTTTGGGACCGCGGCCCGCTATCGGTTTCCTTTTGTATTATTGTTTGTCTTGTTTGCGGATCGCTTTACCCTTCCGCGAGAAAAAGACCCAAAAAGTTGATGTGACGCAGGCGCCTGGCTTTGACAAAGCGGTTTTTGTTTGGCGCTTTCGTAAGGAAAATTATGCGAGTGCTTGTTTTAACAACTGATTTGTCTACTGGTGGGGCCGAGATGGCCTTGTTTCGGGTGCTCAAGACTCTGACCGCCCAAGGGGTTGAGCCGCTGGTGGTTTCCATGATGGGCATTCATGGGCAACATTTTCCCACCATGGGTTTGCCGATCTATTCACTCGAGATGCCTCGCGCCATGCTGACGTGGCGCGGGATCATGAAGTTGCGTGCGATTGTCCGTGAATTCAAGCCTGATATCATTCAGGGCTGGATGTACCATGCTAATGTTTTTGCCCATCTTGCCCGGTTTTTTTGTACGTCGCCTAAACCGCCTTTGGCGCTCGCCGTGCGCGCTTCATTGACCCGGTTTGCTGAAGATCGCCCTCTGACCAAAAAGGTGATTCAGGCCGATGCGGCATTATCCCGATTTGCCGATCGGGTTTTTTATGTTTCCCGCCTGGGACATCAGCAGCATGTTGATTTTGGGTATTGTTCCCACAATGCCCTGGTGATTCCCAATGGCTTCAATTGTGAGGTATTCAAACCCGATCTGGCGGCACGGGGTTGGCTGCGGGATCAGCTGGGGTTTCCCCAGGATGCTTTATGTGTCGGCCTGATTGCCAGCGCGCAGCCGGTTAAGAATCATGACGGGTTCTTTCAGGCGGTGGCGGAAATTGCCCATGAATTTCCTCATGCGCACTTTCTTTGTGTCGGAAGGCGGGTCACCGAAGAAAACACTGAGCTGAAGGCGGCCATCCCAGACAAGGCACGGGCTTGTATTCATTTGCTGGGTGAGCGAGGCGATATTCCTCGGTTGACTGCTGGGCTGGATCTGGCCATGAGCACGTCTCACGCTGAAGCATTTCCCAATGTTGTGGGCGAGGCGATGGCATGCGGCATTCCCCTCGTCGTGACCGATGTGGGGGACTCTGCCTGGATTCTGGATGGCTGCGGTGTGGTGGTGCCCCCGGATGACGTCCATTTGCTGGCTGACGGTATGCGGACAATGCTGTCATGCACCGCTGTCGAGCGTGCGGCGCTGGGTGAGCGCGCGCGTCAGCGCATCCGCGAGGTGTTTTCGCTGGATTCTGTTGCCGCGTCGTATCTTCGTGAATGGCAGCGGCTGTTGCCCTCTGAGTTGAAGGAATAGGCATGTGTGGTTTTGCTGGTGGGATGTGGCTGCATTCGGTAATACCGGACCCCGTAGCCACAGGCCAGGCCATGATTCACCGGATCCGTCATCGTGGCCCAGATGATTCAGGCGTGTGGTGTGATGGCCGCGCAGGGATCATGCTGGCGCATGCCAGACTGTCAATTGTGGATTTGTCACCTGCAGGTCATCAGCCAATGTTGTCGGCTTGTGGTCGGTATATTGTTGTTTTTAATGGTGAAATTTACAATCATCTCAGCTTGCGCCAGGCCTTGGGTGCTCACGTGGCTTACCGTGGGCATTCTGATACCGAAACATTGCTGGCGGCATTTGCCGCCTGGGGGGTCGAGGCCACGCTACAGAAGCTGGTCGGCATGTTTGCCCTGGCCTTGTGGGATTGCGAGCAGGAGGTGCTGTATCTGGCTCGTGATCGTATGGGCGAAAAGCCGCTTTACTATGGATGGCATGGACAGGCATTCCTGTTTGCCTCTGAATTGAAGGCCTTTGATGCCTGGCCAGGTTTTTCTCCCTCGCTGAACCGGGACGCTGTCTCCCTGTATCTTCGGCATAGCGCTGTGCCTGCACCATACTCAATCTGGCAAGGCATCCACAAGATGATGCCGGGCCACTATCTGGTTTTGCCGCGGAAAGCCTGCCAGCCGCCTGCGTCTCCGGCGACACAGCCATATTGGCTGTTATCGCGCGTTATTGAAGAGGCCCGACAGAACCTGCTAGATTTGCCCGATGATCAGGCGGTGTCGTTGCTGGAAGCGCAACTCACCGCCTCGGTAGCAGACCAGATGCTGGCGGACGTGCCTTTGGGTGCCTTTCTATCGGGAGGCGTGGACTCCTCCACCATTGTTGCTATGATGTGCAAGGTCTCGGCAAATAAGGTCAAAACATTCACGATCGGTTTTGACATTCCCAGCTTCAACGAAGCAGAACATGCAAAGCAGGTTGCCCGTCATCTGCAGACAGATCATACGGAATTGTATGTCAGTGCTGCGGATGCGCTTGATTTGGCGCCAGGCATGGCCTCCTTGTACGACGAACCATTTTCTGACAGTTCGCAGATTCCCACTTTCCTGGTTTCCCGACTGGCAAGGCAGTCTGTCATCGTATCGTTGTCGGGTGACGGTGGTGATGAGATCTTCGGGGGTTATGTCCGTCACCTGCAGGCCGGGCGGTTGCAGAAAATTCTGCACATGCCTGCAATCGCCCGGTTTGCTCTGACCAGAATGCTGGCGATGGCGCCACCTGCTAAAATCAACCGGTGGTTTGAAGTCTTGCAACGCCTGCTGCCCGGCCGTTTGAACATCAGCCATCCAGGAGACAAGTTTGACAAACTGGCTAGATTGCTCCCTGCCAGGAGTGAGGCCGAAATGTATCGTGCGCTTGTCAGCAATTGGCTTATTCCTGCCGAAGTGGCGCCCAATGCGCTGGAACCGGCAACCTGGCTGACGGGGTTGGGTCATGTGCCGGCGTCATTGTCATTTGTAGAGCGCATGATGTTCCTGGATACCATGAGTTATCTCCCGGATGATATTCTGGTCAAGACGGATCGTGCGGCCATGGCGGTGGGCCTGGAAGGGCGAGTGCCCTTGCTGGATCACCGGGTATTGGAGCTGGCCTGGCGCTTGCCGATGCATCAGAAAATTCGCCATGGCCAAGGTAAATGGGCATTACGTCAAGTCCTGTATCGCCATGTGCCTGAAGCCTTGATTGAGCGGCCCAAGATGGGGTTTGGCGTTCCGATTGGTGAATGGCTGCGGGGGCCTCTGCGCGACTGGGCTGAGGCCTTGCTTGCAGAAAACCGCTTGCGTCAGGAAAATATTTTTCGTCCTGAGCCTATTCGGCGAATTTGGGCTGAGCACTTGGCTGGCCGGGGAAATTGGCAACATCAGCTGTGGACCGTGTTGATATTTCAGGCATGGTACGAGGAGAATGCCGGCAAGCAGGCCATTCATTAAAATTTGCTCAAAAATCTCAGCGCAGCCGCCTTGGCCAGGCATGCCGCCGCAGACAGGACGTGTAGTACGGCAGCACAACAACGCTAGGAGGGTTTTGTTAGCAACGCTAACCGGTCTGCCTGTTGCTTGGGCTGGTCCACGATGTTTCTGGCCTTGGGCTTGGTGTGTTGGCGATAGGTGTGCTGTATGGGAGGCAAAAGGCGATGTCCGATCAGAGAAGGCACGCACTCAATAATGCTTTTGTCGAATTCACGAGGTAATGAACGGGTTCTGCTTCGCAGAAAATGGAGTTGTCATGATTTGTTGCCTGGTGGCAAATTCCGCGTGGAATATTTCCAATTTTCGCATCAGTTTGATTCGGATGCTGCTTGAACAGGGTCATGATGTGCATGTTGTGGCGCCTCCTGGGAGGGAACTGGGCATGCTGGCGGCTCTGGGATGTCATGTTCATGAAGTGAACATTGATTGCCGAGGGACACATCCGATACGGGATGGCCGTTTATTGTTGACGCTATGGCAGACTTACCGGCGCATTCGCCCTGATGTGCTGCTGCATTACACGATCAAGCCGGTCATTTATGGTTCGTTGGCCGCCCGTTTGCTAGGGCTCCCTGCACTGAATACCATTACCGGGCTGGGCACTGCATTTCTTCGCGATGGCTGGCTGAACCTCATGGTCAAGTGCTTGTACAAGTTGGCGCTTGCGCCTGCCCGCGTGGTCATTTTCCAGAATGCGGATGACCGCGCGCTGTTTGTTCAGGCTGGACTATTGCATCCTGAGCATGCGATGCTGGTGCCGGGATCCGGCGTGAATATCACCCATTTCAGCCCACTCCCATTGCCCGATCAGACAGGAGATGCCCCTGTCTTTTTGCTGGTGGGGCGCATGTTGCGTGATAAAGGCGTGGTTGAGTTTGTTGATGCCGCTGGCTTTGTGCGCCAGGCTTATCCTAAGGCCCGATTTGCCCTGCTGGGGTTTGTGGGCGTAGAGAATGTTTCTGCCATTTCATCGGCCCAGATGGATGAGTGGGTTGCCTCCTGCGCGGTGGAGTATTGGGGCGCGGCCAGCGATGTGCAGCCAATGCTGGCACAGGCGGATTGCGTTGTTCTGCCTTCCTATCGGGAGGGGATGCCTAGAACTTTGCTAGAAGGAGGCGCAATGGGACGTCCGCTGGTGGCCACGGATGTGCCCGGCTGCCGTGAAGTGGTGAAGGATGGGGAAACCGGTTTTTTGTGTGAAGCAAAGCGGGCAGATTCCTTGGCCGAAGCCATGTTAAAAGTGGCTGGACTATCTCCGCAGCAGCGCGCTGAACTGGGGCGGGCTGCCCGCGCCCATGTGGTGTCCCAGTTTGCCGAGAAATATGTAATTGATTCTTATATTAAATTCATATATTCTATCGGTAAAAATATCCAGAAATAAAACCGTGGGCTACGGCAGTCTGGATTGAGATTCAATTCGATGGAGTAATAAGATGGCCTTTTTTTGCCCCCTACACACCATTCGATCGCTTAGGGCTGCCCCTGCATGATTGTTTTTCTCATTGCTTTTCTAACTTCTGCCTTGAGCGCTTGGCTTATTATTCGTTCCGAGCATTTGCACCAGCATCTGACGGCAGATACAGATCTGGACGGCGTGCAAAAATTTCATGTGGTTGCTGTTCCGCGCGTGGGGGGGCTGGCGATTCTGCTGGGCATGCTGGGTGCCGCAACTTGGTTATCCCTGCTGTTGTCGGAGCTTCCCTATCAAACCTGGTTGCTGCTGATGGTGGCAGGGCCGGCATTCTTTGGTGGCATCACCGAGGACATGACCAAAAAGGTAGGCGTTTTGCCGCGCTTGCTGCTGACCATGTTTTCTGCCGTGGCCGGGTACTGGTTTCTGGGTGCGGCGCTGACCCGGCTGGATATTCCGGTGATAGACACATTGCTGTCATCGTGGTGGCCAGTGTCTTTGCTGCTGACTGCTGTTGCCGTTGGCGGTGTGGCCAATGCGATTAACCTGATTGATGGCTACAATGGACTGGCGGCAACGGTGTCGGCAGGCATTGCCCTGTGTCTGGCCTTTGTTGGCTATCTGCTGAGTGACAGTTTTATGGTTTTGTCATGTCTGTCTCTGGCTGGGGCGCTGTTCGGCTTTCTGGTGTGGAATTTTCCGTTTGGCCGGATCTTTCTGGGGGATGGTGGCGCGTATCTGGTGGGGTTTCTGCTGGCGGAGCTGTCGGTATTGCTGGTGGCTCGTCATCCACATGTTTCGGCATGGTTTCCCATGCTATTACTGTTTTACCCGGTGTTTGAAACGCTGTTCACAATTGTTCGTCGTGTCTGCTCCCATGGTGGCTCCCCTGGCCGTCCAGATGCCTGCCATTTGCACCAGATGCTGTACAAGCGTGTCGTGCGCTGGCATGTGGGCAGCAAGGATCCCTATCATCGCACCTTGCGCAATGCATTCACTGCGCCCTATCTGTGGGCGCTATGGCTGGTTTCTGCGATACCTGCCTTGTTGTTCTGGCGATCTTCTCCCTTGTTGTTATTGAGTTGCGCAGTATTTTCGGCGCTTTATATCTGGTTATATCGTCGTCTAGCGCATTGGCAAACGCCGCGCTGGATGATTTTACACCACGCTGCCAGATAGCTTTTTCCAATAGATTGCGCATGATGAGTACTGCCTGGACGAGTTGGATGTCGCTGCCTAGTAGCCAGTCACGCTGAAACACAAGCGTTCATGTTCCACGACGAACCACTCGCCGCACTACACCGCGTCATTCCCGCGCAGGCGCACTGCTGTCCGGAATATTTTCTGAAGAAACGCAGTAAGGTGTTGCGACCTCTGGTTGAACGGGGTAAACCCCTGAGCGCCAACTCAACAACCAGG
>RRZU012620055.1_pt1 | contig 11886 bp, 9 predicted proteins | sample 2165561 | NCBI WGS metagenome assembly RRZU01 (sample SAMN10456909, study PRJNA506462) | wastewater metagenome | isolation source: wastewater sludge | place: USA: Moscow, Idaho | reverse complement strand
TCGATCCAGCGCTGGCGCAGGGCGGGCAGGCCGGAGCGGATGTCGATGCGGGCGGCGGGGTCGGTGTAGGGGCCGGAGCAGTCGTACACAAAGATCGGCGGGTTCTTCTCGCCGCCGAAGCCGGTGGGCGTGTCGGCCTGGCTGATCTCGCGCATCGGCACGCGGATGTCCGGGCGGGAGCCTTCGACGTAGATCTTGCGGGAGTTGGGCAGCGGGGCGACGGCGGCCTCGTCGACCTGGGCGGACGAGGCGAGGAATTTTTCGTTGGCGTTCATGAAGGCTCCTTGGGTGGGCCGCGGCGGGCGGGGAGGCGGCAGGAGCCACGTTTCCCTACGCCGGCACGACCCGGATCAGGTTCGGAGGGTAAGTCTCAGCCGTGCGCCAAGCGCACTGGCACCCCTAACGTTCGTGCGCAAAAGTACTGGAAGCCGTCGATAAACGCAAGATTCGCCAGGAATGTCGCGCCTGGCGGCGGGGAGGCTAAAGCTTTGCCCGCCATGGGCCGAAATAGAAGGCATCCGGCCGCCTGTCGGCCTGCCTCTTTCCCCCGGAGAAGTCTCATGCGCAAGCCCCTGCGCCCCCTCGTCGCCCTGCTGGTGTGCGTCGGCTCGACCGCCGCCCTCTCCGCCGACTGGCAGACCGTCGCGTCCGACAAGAAGCGCACCATCGAACTCGACCGGGCCAGCGTCCTGCAGTCCGACCCGGGCACCAAGGTGGCCTGGGGCCGCATCGTGCTCTCCGAGAGCGAGGCCGCCGCCGCCGGCTACACCACGGTGAAGGCGCTCAACCGCTACGACTGCCGCAACCAGACCTACTCGACGATCAAGCGGGTGTATCTGGACGCCGAGTCCAGCGTGGTCAAGGACGAGCGGGTCAAGGTCGAGAAGGACATGCCGGTGGCTCCCGGCAGCGTCGACGAAAAGCTGTGGCGCGACGTGTGCAAGCCCGCCGACATCTCCCAGCTGGCCAAGAATGCGTCCCAGGCGGCCCAGGCCGTCCAGCCGCCCAGGACCGAGGTGCGCACCGCCGACTACCGCCCGACCCGGCCCGTTGAGAAGGCCGCGGTGACCCAGGTCACGGAGGCCAAGGCCGAGCACGGCGCCGAGGCGCCCCAGCCGATCAAGAAGAATTTCATCGACAAGCCCGCGCCGCCGCCCAAGGCCGAGCCCGCGCCGGCCCCGAGGGCGCCCGAGCCCGTGGCCCGGGCGCCGGAGCCGCCGGCACCGCCGGTACGTATCGCCGAGAGCCGCGCCCAGGCGCTGCCGCCGCCCGAGGTGCAGCGCGTGCCGGCCTACGTGCCGCGTCCGCGCCCCCGGGTGGCCCCGCGGGTGGTTCGCGCGGCGCCGGTGAATGTCGAGGCCCAGGCGGCCCACGGCCCGGCCGCCGCCGGCACGCCGCTGGCCCACCATGAGATCCACTGGAGCTACGACGGCGAGAACGGCCCGGCCAACTGGGGCTTCCTGAAACCCGACTGGCAGCTCTGCGGCACCGGCCAGCGCCAGTCGCCAATCGACATTCGCGACGGGGTCAGGGTGGACCTCGAACCGATCCGCTTCGACTACAAGCTGTCCAACTTCCGCATCGTGGACAACGGCCACACCGTGCAGGTGAATGTGGGACCGGGCAGCAGCCTGGCGGTGATGGGGCGCTACTTCGACCTCGTCCAGTTCCACTTCCACCGCCCGTCCGAGGAGCGCATCAACGGCAAGGGCTTCGAGATGGTGGTGCATCTGGTGCACAAGGATCTCGACGGCCGCCTGGCGGTGGTGGCGGTGCTGATCGAGCGGGGCAAGATGAACCCGGTGGTGCAGACCCTGTGGAACAACCTGCCCCTCGAGAAGAACGTGGATTACGCGCCGGACGGCGTCTCCATCGACCTCGACCAGCTGTTGCCGGGCGACCGCAGCTACTACACCTACATGGGCTCCCTCACCACGCCGCCGTGCAGCGAGGGGGTGCTGTGGATGGTGATGAAGCAGCCCGCCCAGCTGTCGGCGGACCAGATCGGGATCTTTGCCCGGCTGTACCCGATGAACGCCCGGCCGATCCAGTCGGTGCGCGGGCGGATGATCAAGGAGTCGCGCTGAGCTGAGGGCTGACTCCGCGAGACTGAGTCGTGAAGGGCGCCGTGGGCGCCCTTCTGCTTATTGGGGGGCGGGGTCAGTCCGGCATCCGGGGGGCGTCGGTCGCGAGGTGCGCCTCCAGTTCGCCGACCAGGGCCTCGAGCTGGTCGGCCAGCCCGCCGGCCAGGGCGCGGGCGTCGCGGTGCCCGGCCCGCGCCGCGGCATCGACTTCGGCCGCCTGGCGGTGGATGCTGCGCGCCTGCAGCGCCCCCGCCGAGCCCTTGATGCCGTGGGCCATAAAGGCGAGGGCGGCCAGGTCGCCCTCGCCCGCGGCGAGCCCGCGGAGCTGGACCAGCTCGTTGCGGTAGGTGGTCAGCGCCTTCCGTGCGACCCGCTCGACGAACTGCGGCCGGCCCTTGAAGAGGGCTTCCAGGGCCGGCCAGTCCACCAGGCTGGCGGTGGTGGGGCCGTCCGCGCCGTTGCGGGCGGGCGTCTCTTGCGGGCGCGGCGCGTCGGTGGTGTGCTGGAGGATCGCCTGCACCAGGGCGTCGAGCTCGAGGGGCTTGGGCAGATGGGCGCGCATGCCCGCGGCGAGGCAGGCCTCGCGGGCTTCGGGCCCGGCGTGGGCGGTGAGGCCGAGGACCGGCAGGCGCGGGCAGGTGGCGGCCAGCGTGCGGGTGAGGGCGTAGCCGTCCATCCCCGGCATCTGGATGTCGGTGAGGATGATCTCCCAGGCATCGGCCCCGGTGGCGGCCAGGTGGGCGAGGGCCTCCTGGCCGCCGGAGAGGCAGGTGACCTGGGCCCCTTCCTGGGTCAGCATGTCGGCGAGGACGAGGCGGTTGATCTCGTTGTCGTCCACCGCCAGCACCCGCAGGCCGGCGAGGCGCGTCTTGACGAGGGGCTGGGCGGGCAGCGGCTGGGCGCGGCGGGCGAGGGCCTCGCAGAGGTGGCGGCTGCGCAGCGGGCGCTCGATGATGGGCAGCTGCAGGCCGCTCCGCTCGGCGGCTTCGATCTCGTCGAGGTGCCCGGCGATGGCGAGGCTGCGCCGCTCGGCATGCAGCCGGGTGAGCCAGGCTTGCCAGGCGGCGGGGTCGCCGGCGAGGCGGGCGTCGATGACGATGAGCTCGGCCGCCGGGGGCGGGCTGGCGGGGGCCTCGAGGAGGGTGACGGCGATCCCGCGGGCTTCGAGCTCGGGACGCAGCGGGGCCGTCTCGTCGGGCGGGAAACCGGCCAGCACGAGGCGGCCGCCGGGGGGCGGCGCGTCGTAGGCAGCCTCGAGGAGGGGCAGCTGAACGACGAAGGTGGTGCCGACGCCGGCCTGGCTGGAGACGTCGATGCGGCCGCCCATGGCGCGGACCAGGTGGGCGCTGATCGAGAGGCCCAGGCCGGTGCCGCCGAAGCGCCGGGTGGTGGAGCTGTCGGCCTGCTCGAAGGGCTTGAAGATGCGGTCGATCTGCTCGGTGCTCATGCCGATCCCGGTGTCGCTGACGCTCAACCGGAGGCTGTCGTGATCGGCGCGGGCGTCGAGGGTGATGGCGCCGTGCTCGGTGAACTTGATGGCGTTGCCGAGCAGGTTGACCAGCACCTGGGACAGCCGCAGCGGGTCGCCCAGGCAGCGCGACGGGAGCCCGCTCTCGCGGACCCGCAGGTCGAGCCCGCGCTCGAAGGCGCGCTCGGCGCAGAGGGTGATGGCGCTGTCGATGACCTGCCCCGGATCGATCGGGATCTGCTCGACGGAGAGCTTGCCGGCTTCGATCTTGGCCGAGTCGAGCACGTCGTTGATGATGCCCAGCAGGTGCTGGCCCGATTCGACGATGCGCATGAACTGCTGGCGGGTCTGGCGCCCCACGCAGTCCCGCTGCCCCACCTGGGCGAGGCCGAGGATGGCGTGGAGCGGGGTGCGGATCTCGTGGCTCATGTTGGCGACGAACTCGCTGCGGGCCTGGGCGAGCTTGTCGGCTTCGGCGCGGGCGGCGGTCCGCGCGGCGACGTAGGCGGCCTCCTGGGCCTGCTCGATGCGCCGTCGCTCCCGCGTCGCCAGCATCACGATGTAGAGCAGCAGGAAGGGGACCGCCGCCGCCGCGGCCAGGAAGCCGGTGGGGATCGCGTGGGCATCGAGCTCGCGCTGGGTGATGAGGGCGGCGAGGGCGAAGGGCGAGGCTTCGATCCGCTGCTTGAGCACGGCGATCACCGGGTCGTCGGCGAACTGGGGCAGGCCGTCCACGCGCAGGCTGGCGCCGTCCGCCGCGCGGGCGAGGAGGCGGGCCAGGGCGGTCTGCTGGAAGGCCGGCGGCGCGACGGGCGAGATCGGCTGGCCGGAGCTGGCGAGGACGATGGCTTCGGGGCGTTGGGCGTTGGTGCTGTGCAGCAGGCGTTCGACGCTTTCCGGCGGGCTGTAGGCCACCAGATGCCCGCGCAGGCGGCCCTTGATGAGCACCGGCTGGCTGAAGCGCAGCAGATGCTGCGGGTCGAGCAGGGTCACGCTGCGCGCCTGGGGCAGCAGGCGGGCGAGGGCGACGTGGTCCTCCTGGGTGTCGGGGGCGTCTCCGGCCTCGGCGATCGTCTCGCCCTGGGCGTCGAGGAGGACGAGGTGGCGGTAGATGTGCCGCTCGCCCAGGCGCTCCTGCTCGATCAGCTGGTTGAAGCGGTCTTCGATGTTCTGGATGTGCAGGCCCAGGCCGTACTCGATGCTCATCCCCAGGTCGCGGCCGGCGAAGTAGTTGGCGAGGGCGTCGGAGGCGGCCAGGTTGGCCAGGGAGTTGTGGCGCTCGGAGAAGTAGGCCGAGAGGGTCTCGGCCTGACGGGCCAGCTCGAGGCTGGCGCCATCAAGCACGTTCTGCTCGAGGCGCTGCTGCACGCTCAGGTTGTGGACGAAGAGCGCAACGGCGTAGGCGACGAACAGCAGCAGTGCGACGAGGTACTTGCGGGACAGTCTCTGTCGAGGCAGGTCGGCGGGCATCGGCGACCCGATCTCAGCGGGCCGGCGGCAGGTCGCGGAAGAACTCCGGCAGGTAGCGTGGGGCGACGCGGAAGTATTTCTTCACCAGGCGCATGTAGGTGCCGTCGGCCTTGAGGCGCGCCAGGTAGGCGTTGAAGGCCTTGCGCAGCTCGGGCGACTCCTTGCGGAAGCCGGCCGCCATGCGCTGCTCCTCGGAGATCGGGCCGACCACCTTGATCTTGCCCGGCCACAGTTCGAGCGCCACGAGCACGTCGGGGACGTCGAGCAGGGTCATGTCGCTCTCGCCCTTGAGCATCGCCGGCACCACGTCGTTAATGTTGGTGCTGCCCGTGAAGCGCTTGAGCTTGAGGCCCTTGCCCTCGAGATCGTAGAGGGTCGGGTCGAGGCAGGAGTTGTCCATCACGAAGGTGGTGCCGACGCCCATGCGGGCCTTGGTGGCCTTGATGTCCTGCTCCCGGTTGCCGCTGGGCTTGATCGGGGTGACGGCCACGTCGGGGCGGGCGAGCAGCCAGACCGCCGACGGGAAGGTGGGCTCGGAGAAGTCGAGCAGCTTGAGGCGCGGCGGGAGGATGGTCATGCCGTTGGCGATCACGTCGCCGCGCACCGGCCGCGAGCCGATCTCCTGGACGCTCGGCTTGTAGCGGATCTCCTTGCCGGTGAGGTCGCCGATGACGTCGTTCCAGTTGCTCTGCACGAACTCGTAGCGCACGCCCAGCTCGCGGGCGAAGCCCTGCATCAGCTCGACGTCGAAGCCGTCGCCGCTGCCGGTGACGAAGTTGGCGTAGGGCACGCCCAGGTGGCGCAGCACGCCGCGCTTGCGGACCTCGTCGAGGTCCTGGGCGAAGGCGGCCTGCAGGCACAGCATGAAGCCGGCGGCCAGCAGGGTGGCGCGGCAGATCAGGCGGGAGAGCGGGGAGTTCATGGTGAAGTCTCGTGCAGTGGTGGGCGGCGCAGGGTGAGCGGGCCGTAGACGGCCCGGGCCTGGCCCCCGCCGGTGGTGGGGCCGGGCCGCGGGGACGCTCAGGCGCGCATCGCGGCGGCGGCGATGTCGAGGGCGCGCAGGCGCAGCTCCGGGTCGTAGATGTCGCAGACCAGCATCAGCTCGTCGGCCTGGGTGAGCTCGACGAGGCGGGCCGGGCCGTCGTGGACCCGCGCGGGGCCGCCGATGACCGCCGCCGCCAGGAAGTCGGCGATGGCGGCGCGCTCCTCGGGGCGCAGGCCGGCCATGAAGTTGTCCACCGGCGGCTGCAGCCGGCGCCGGTTGCCGGTGAGGATGCCGAGCACGCGCTGGTAGTTGCTGCTGGCCAGGTATTCGGCTTCCTCGTCGGTGGGGGCGGCGATCAGCGGGACGCCGATGACCACGCAGGGCTCGGCCAGCTGCCCGGAGGGCTGGAACTGGCTGCGGTAGAGGTCGATGGCCTGCAGCACCTGCCGCGGCGCGAAGTGCGATGCGAAGGCGTAGGGCAGGCCCCGTTCGGCGGCCAGGCGGGCCGAGAACAGGCTGGAGCCGAGGATCCAGACCGGCACGTTGGTGTCGGCGCCGGGCATGGCGACCACGCGCTGGCCCGGTTGCACCGGGCCGAGGAGCTTCTGGACCTCGGCCACTTCGCGGGGGAAGTCGTCTTCGGTCTCGACGCGGTCGCGGCGCAGGGCGCGCATCGTGATGCCGTCGGTGCCGGGGGCCCGGCCGAGGCCGAGGTCGATGCGGCCCGGGTAGAGCTCGGCGAGGGTGCCGAAGGCCTCGGCGACCACCAGCGGCGCGTGGTTGGGCAGCATGATGCCGCCCGAGCCGACGCGGATCTTGCGGGTGCCGCCGGCCAGGTGGCCGACCAGCACCGCGGTGGCGGAGCTGGCGATGCCCGGCATGTTGTGGTGCTCGGCCACCCAGTAGCGGGTGAAGCCCAGGGCTTCGGCGTGCTGGGCGGTGCGCAGGGCGACGTGGAGGGAATCGGCGACGCTGCGGCCTTCGCGGATCGCCACGAGGTCGAGCATGGAGAGGGATGTGTCTTTGAGGGCTTTCATGGCGCTTATTGTAATGGCTTTGCCTGCTTCGGCCGCCCGACGCCGCGGGGTGCCGCCGGGTCGGCATGCAGGTCATTGAATATACTGCAAGTCTTCAACGGTCGGGGCTGGTGGATCTTTAGCGGTCGTGGGTGGCCGGCAGGAGGGCGGAAAGTCCGCGCCGGGCCTGCCTGGCGAGTGCCCGCGCGGTGGCCTGCAGGCCTTCGGGCGGGGCGGCCAGGGCGTTTTCCAGCGCCGCGGCGAGGCCGTCGATGGGTACCGCGCCGGGCAGCCCGGGGGCTTCCCAGCTACCCGTGTAGGCCTCGACCTTGCCCGGTTCGCTGGCCTGGGGGGCCAGCACGTTGAGGCGCGGGCGGGCGAAGGCCGTCGCGACGATGCGCCCGTGCAGGCTGCTGCCGCAGAAGCCGCGGCTGCCGGCGATCAGCGCGCAGATGTCCCACAGCTGCAGCGAGCGGAAGACCCGCACCCGGGCCGCCGACAGGCGCCGGGCGAGGCGCGCGAGGCAGTCCGGGTCGTCGTGCCAGGGCGCGCTGCCGGCCTGGAACAGCACGATGCCCAGCCCGTGGCCGGCTCGGGCGAGCTGGGCGGCGAGGGTGTCGAGGGTCGCGTCGTCGCCGAAGCCGGCATTGAACTGTACGGCGAGGTAGCCCTGGGGAAAGGCCCGGCCGATGGCGGCGACCTCGCCACGGGCGGCTTGGGCGGCGATGACGGGGCCGAAGTGGTCGGCCGCTAGCGCCGCCGGGTCGGGCAGCAGCCGGGCCGGGATGTCCGCCGCGGCGAGGCAGGCGAGGGTCTGGCGATCGCGCACGCCGACCGCGTCGGCCTGGCGCAGCGCTTCGGTCACCTCGTGCCGCAGGGCTGGCGGGCTGTGTGCCAGGCCGGCGCCGCCGACGCCGGCGTGGATCAGGCGTGCCCGGCGGAACAGCTGCCGCCCGGCCACGTAGGGGGCGAGGCCGCGGAGGCCCAGGGTCGCGCGGGCCCAGGCCAGGCGTTCGGCCGGCCGGGTGTCGAGACGGGCGACGAGGGCCGCCACGTCGGTGGCTGGCTGCAGCATCAGCGCGGCGTGCCAGGCTTCGCAGGTGAGGATCTCGCCGCCCACGTGGATCAGCGTGAGCGGTGTGTCGCCGAACTCGGCGGCGACGCGGGCGAGGGCGTGGGTGCGGTGGCCGCCGAAGGGGCGCAGGTCGCGCCCGGCGAGGCCGGCGAAGATCAGGCGGCGGCCCGGCAACAGGCTGGCAACGACGTGGGGCAGCAGCAGGTCGCCGAAGTTGTGGCGGTCGAAGGCGCCCAGCAGGATCGTCGGGGTGGTCATCGCGCCTTCGAGGGCAGCGCGATGGGGCGGCCCGAGAGCACAAAGTCGCCGTAGCTGCGGTGGTGCAGCGTGGGTTCGTGGGGCAGCTCGGGGTCGTGCCAGGCGTGGATGACCTCGAAGATGAAGAGGCCGTAGCGGGCCACCAGGCTGCGGTCGGCGAGCCGGCATTCGAGGTTGGCGAAGCATTCGCGGATCAACGGCGCGGCGACGCCGTGGGCGGACTCCGGGGTGAGGCCGAAGGCGGCGAACTTGTCGATGTCGGCGCCGGAGCAGTTGCCGCAGCCGACCACGGCTGGGGCCAGCCCGGCGGCGGGGACGTTGATGACGCATTCGCCGGCGCCGTCGATGGCGGCGAAGCTGTGGTTGCGGGCGCTGATGACGCAGCCCACGAGGGGCGGCTCGAACTCGATGAGGGTGTGCCACGACTGGGTCATGACGTTGGGCCGGCCCGCCGCGGCGCTGCTCAGCAGGACGACCGGCCCCGGTTCGAGCAGGGCGTGCACGTCGGACAGGGGGTAGGCTTGTCGGGCCATGGCCAGGCTCCTGGAATCGCAGGCCCGGCGGGCGCCGGGGCGCTGCCTCGATTCTACGCCCCGGCCGGGTTCAGGCGCGGCGGTGCAGGTTCTCGAGGGCGAACTCCCAGTTGATCAGCCGGTCGAGGAGGGCGTTGGCGTAGTCGACGCGGCGGTTCTGGTAGTCGATGTAATAGGCGTGTTCCCACACGTCGATGGCGAGCAGGGGGCGCAGGCCCTGGGTCAGCGGCAGATCGGCGTTGCTGGTCTTGACGACGCGCAGGCGCTCGCCGTCGGCCACCAGCCAGGCCCAGCCGCTGCCGAACTGGCTGGCGGAGGCGGTGGCCAGCTCCTTCTTGCAGGCGGCCACGCTGCCGAAGGCTTCCTCCAGGCGGCGCTTCAGTTCGGCGGGCGGCTCGCCGCCGCCCTGTGGGCGCAGGCTCTGCCAGTAGAAGTTGTGGTTCCACACCTGGGCCGCGTTGTTGAAGACCGCGGCATGGGTCGCGTGCCGGGCGCTGCGCAGCACGATCTCGTCGAGAGGCAGGCCGGCGAAGTCGGTGCCGGTGGTCAGGCGGTTGAGGTTGTCCACGTAGGCCTTGTGGTGCTTGCCGTGGTGGTAGGCGAGGGTGTCGGCCGACAGCACCGGGGCGAGGGCGTCGAGGGCGTAGGGCAGGGGCGGCAGGCCGTAGGGCGCCGCCGTGGCGCGGGTGCTGGTGGACAGGCTGCCCAGGGCCAGCACGAGGGCCGGGGCGCCGAGGAGAAAATTACGCCGGCCCGGCGCGGGTTGGGGGGTGTCGTCCTGCTTGAAGGCGTGCATGGCTGGATTCCTGCGGGATTCGAGTGATTCTGCGAGATTAACGCAATGGCGTAAATTTTCCATGTCAAGTTGTAGTTTTTTCAAGGTGTGACATTGTTCGCGGTTGGTTTTTGTTGTGCGGGCCGCCACGGATGGCCACCGCCGCGATGGGGTGTGGTGATAAAATTTCCGACTGACCAGTCAGTCAGTAAAACTCAGATGGATTTCACCGAAACTTCATCCCGCCAGCGCCGCAAGGAGGCCCGTCCCGCCGAGCTGGCCGCGGCGGCCCTCGCCCTGTTCGTCGAGAGGGGCTTCGCGGCCACCCGCCTCGACGATGTGGCGGCGCGGGCGGGCGTCTCGAAGGGCACGCTGTATCTGTATTTCGACAGCAAGGAGGCCCTGTTCCGGGCGGTCATCGAGGAGTCGGTGCTGCCCCTCATCGACGAGTGCGAGGCCCGGGTCGAGGCGCTGCAGGACCAGCCGGTGCGGCTGTTGCGCGAGCTGCTCACGACCTGGTGGGTGCGCTTCGGCGCCACGCCGCTGGGCGGCACCTGCAAGCTGATGGTTGCCGAGGCCGGCAACTTCCCCGACGTGGCGGCGTATTTCAACGAGGCGGTGATCGGGCGCTGGGGGGCGCTGCTCCGCCGGGTCATCGAGGCCGGCATCGTCCGCGGGGTGTTCCGCTCCGGCAGCCCGGAGCTGCTGCGCCAGATGGTCTTCCACCCCCTGCTGATGCAATCCATCCTCCAGCACTTGATGCTCGCCGGGCCGGCGGGCCGGCCGCTGCCGGAGCCGTATTTCGACACCTATTTCGACTTCATCCTGCGCGGCCTGGGCGCCGCCGTTCCCGACCCCTCATGAGCACACATACCGTTCTTGCCGCCGTTCTTGCTTCCGGCCTGCTGGCCGCCTGCTCCAAGCCCGAGCCCGTCGCCGAGGTGCCGCGACCGGTGATGGCCCACACCCTGGCGCCGGCGCAGGTGGCGCCCGTCGCGTTCTACACCGGCGAGGTCCGTGCCCGTTACGAGTCCGATCTGGCCTTCCGCATCGGCGGCAAGGTCGTCGAGCGCCGGGTGGATGTGGGCGCGGTGGTGAAGCCGGGCGACGTGCTCGCGCGGCTCGACCCGGCCGACGCCGGGCTCAACGCCGAGGCGGCCCAGGCCCAGCTGGCGGCGGCCGACAACGAGCTGGCCTATGCCCGCGCCGAGCTGCTGCGCTACCGCGACCTGGTGGCCAGGAACTTCGTCAGCCGCAGCGTGCTCGACGCCAAGGAGACGGCCTTCCGGTCGGCCTCCGCGCGGGTCGAGCAGGCCCGGGCCCAGGCCGGCGTGGCGGGGCGTCAGGCTGGCTACACGCGCCTGGTCGCCGACCAGCCGGGGGTCGTCACCGCGGTGTTTGCCGAGGTGGGCCAGGTGGTGAAGGACGCCACGGTGGTCATGAAGCTGGCCCGGGAGGGCGAGCGGGAGGTGCTGATCGCGGTGCCCGAGACGCGCATCGCCGAGCTCAAGAAGGCCGGCCGCGTCGAGGTGCGCCTGTGGACCCAGCCCGACGTGGCGCTGGCCGGCCGGGTGCGCGAGATTGCGCCGAGCGCCGATGCCGCCTCGCGCACCTACGCGGTGCGGGTCAGCATCGTCGACCCCGCGCCGGCGCTGCAGCTGGGCATGACTGCCAACGTGAGCCTCGCCGACGCTGCGCCCGGCGGCCTGCTGGTGCCGTCCACCGCGGTGTTCGAGCAGGGCGGCGCCAGTTCGGTGTGGGTGCTGCAGCCCGAGGGCGAGCTGGTGCGGCCGATGCTGCGCCCGGTGACGGTGCGCCAGTTCCGGGAGGACGGGGTGCTGGTGTCGGCCGGCCTCAAGGCGGGCGAGACCATCGCCGCCGCCGGTGTGCACAAGATCGTCGCCGGCCAGGCCCTGCGCCCGGTGGCGGCCCAGGCGGCGGCAAGGTCGGGAGCCGGCTCGTGAAGCGCTTCAACCTGTCCGAGTGGGCGCTGGCCCACCAGCCGCTGATCCGCTACCTGATCGTCCTGCTGGCGATCGTCGGGGTGATGTCCTACCAGAAGCTCGGCCAGTCGGAAGACCCGCCCTTCACCTTCAAGGTGATGGTGGTGCGCGCCGATTGGCCCGGCGCCTCGGCCCGGGAGATGGAGGAGCAGGTCACCGACCGCATCGAGAAGAAGCTGCAGGAGGTGCCCCACGTGGACATCCTGCGCAGCTATTCGC
>RRZU011214865.1_pt1 | contig 11886 bp, 10 predicted proteins | sample 2165561 | NCBI WGS metagenome assembly RRZU01 (sample SAMN10456909, study PRJNA506462) | wastewater metagenome | isolation source: wastewater sludge | place: USA: Moscow, Idaho | reverse complement strand
TCATTTTTTACTTCTGTTTCAGTTTTTGTTTCTTTCGATCCAAATAAATTACAAGATGTTAAACCAAATGCAGTTCCGATTACTCCTAATACGATTACGTTTAATGCTAATTTTTTCATAACTTTAATTTTTTAAATGTTTAATTGATTTTTTGTTTTTGTTGATTTTTTCAATCATTTTGTTGAACCAAAGTTAAGCTGATATCAAAGTTTTTCGAAGCAAAATAGTTGTAAGATGATTGTAATCCAATCATCAAATATTCAACAAATGTTTTACAACAAAAGAAATCATTTAACAACGCATTAATAAAGAAATACAACTCAACATATCAAAAAAATTATTTTATTTGTAGTTGTATTAAAAGACAATTTGTAAAATCGAAATTATTTTACAAAATACTGAAAACCAAATTTATAAATTTTATTTTTTGAGCAAATTTACAGATATAGAAATTTTCGAAATTCTGAAAAAAACGATTTCAAATCGATTTTTGGAAGAAAATTCTGCTCAATCCGAAAATATCTCCGATTGGAAGGGGCAAGAAATTACATCTTTCCAAGACGATTTATTCAATAAAACCAGATCTACCGTTAGCGAAAAGTGGTTTTATACGTATTTTAAGTCAGATTTTAAGAAGCTTCCGCGTATTGATATGCTCAATCTTTTGGCGCAATATTGTGGATTTAAAAATTGGGCGCACTTTCTTAATGTTCAAAAAATAGAACATTTAGGCCCAAATAAAGCTGAAGAATCGACGATTGAAGCAAGAGAAAACGAAGGTTTTTCATCAGAACATATAACTCCAGAAGAATCTGAAATAGAGATTCCAGCAGAAGTTAAACCATCAACAGAAAAAGAAATAATTCCTGCAAAAGAGGAACCTGTTAAAACAAAACCTAAGCTAAAATTGATTTCAATAATAGTAGCTGCAGTTGTTTTGTTGAGTGGAATTGGCGCAACTATTTATTATTCAATATTTGGTCAGCGCGAGTACGAATTTTGTTTTGTAGACTCGGACAGACAAGCTGCAATTACCAATTCTGTTGAGGTTACAATTATTAGAGATGGTTTTACGCCACTTTATTTATCGACCAAAACAGGTTGTATCAAATTTGAATCGCAAAAAGATACAATCAAGATGTTTGTGAGTTCGCCTTACTATAAACAAGATACGTTTAAGGTTAATTTACATCAATATAATCAGCCAGAAAAGCTTTTGTTAGAGCCAGATGATTATAAGATTATGCTGTATTATTATTCGAATTCAGCAAAAGATTTGAAACAACGAATTTCTAAGCTAAATCAAATGATTGCGGATGATGCGTTGATTTATCAAGTCTATGACAATGATTTTTTTGGTGTAGAGATTCTTTCTAAACAACAATATATCAATTTAGTTACAATGCCTACGACGTCGTTAAAGAATTTTTCTTTGATCGAATCGGAAAGGAAAAATGGAAAAATTGTGAAATTAAAATTTAAAATCCAACAAGATGAGAACGATAAGTAAAATAGTTCAGTTTAGCATGATATTGCTGATGAGTGTTTGGATGATATTTTCGTGCAAAGACGATAAATATAAAGGAGATTACAACCCAGAAGCGATAAAAGGTTACAAAAACGAAGCATCGACTGTAAGTAGTAAGATGGATTCTGTAGAAGCTGTAAATTTTATTGCAAAGCAGAAATTGCGTGAGTTTTTTGAGCTTTCGGCGTTGGCATCTAATACCAATGATACGGTTGTTGATAGCTTGTTGAGAGATCAATTGTTGTCTTATTTTCCTAAAAAAGATACGACTGAAATATTTTCGTTATTAAGAAATCTTCGTGCGAAAAAAGTAACCTATACATCGGTTTCTAAATTTGCAATTTTACCAAAAGATTCGATTACACCCGATTCTATCAAGCGAATTGCGTATACAATTAATTATTTCAATTCAGATAAAAAGTTAATCGAAACCAATAATCATGTTGGTGTATTTGTGCTAAAACAAGAGCCAATCAAATTTCAACGAGAGTTTAAATTCTATTTCAGAACATTAAATGAGAAACAAGACTCGATTCAGAAAGATTCAATTCCATCTGGAGTAATACAAAAATCAAGAGGAAAATCGCCGAAATAAGCGTCTTCAATATATTCGATAGGTCTAAAATAAGTTAGACCTATTTTTTTTGAATCAGGTCTACATCTTGCCAAAAATTTATCATAATATCCGCCACCGTATCCGACGCGATTTCCTTTTTTATCGGCAACAAACATTGGAATAAAAATAATATCAATAGCTTTAGAATCAATTTCTGAATACTGAGTGGGTTCTGGAATTTGAAGTGAATTTAATACCGTTTCGAAACTTTTTTCGACTTTACAATTAATCATATCATTGCCAACAACCAAAGGCAAAACCACATCTTTTTGCTGTTGAAATAGCCAATTTATGATTGGATAAGTATTGATTTCGTTATTTTTTTCGATAGGTAAGAAAATATGAAATGTCTGATCTGTAGAAAAATCTAACTGTTTGATGTGTTCAAAAATTTGCTCACTCAAGTCATTCACTTCTTCTTTAGTGAATAATTTTCTCAACGTTCGATAATATTTTCTAGCTTCAGATTTAGTCATTTCTTCGTAGTTTAATACGAAGTTAAGATCTTACTCAATAATATTATAATTTAAAGAAGTTTTTGTTTTGAGTTTATCCATTTGTTTTTTACTCGAAAAAGCATTTTTCAAAAGTTCTTTTGATAGACCTATTTTTTTAGAGAAATCGTTAAAAGTATCCTTTTTGTAATCAAACTCATCTTTCCATGTATAACCAGGTCGTATGTAACAATAGGTATAATTATAAACTAAACTTTCTACGTTTGTTGCGTTTACTAATTCATCGTAAGTTGAAGTTGCTAATAAAGTCATTTCTCTATTCTTTGATTCAGTTTTAATTTCTCTCAAAACCGAATCATAGCTATCTTTCAGGCTCGAAATATCTGTATCTTGATATTCGGTATCACCCATGCTTTTCATTGGACGAATTTGGAGAATATTTGGTTCATATTGTCCATACATCGCAAAGAAATCCATCAATTCCAAGAAATTATCTTTATTGAACGTATAATTGATTCTTAAAATAAGATTCGGATTATTTTTCTTTTCTTCATAAATTGCTTGTAAAGCTTCGTGAAATTTATCGAAAGAAGCTTTTCCCATAAAGTTTTCGTAAGCTTCTTGATGTACACCATGCAACGAAATAGTGAATTCATTCAATCCATTATCCACAAGTTCTTTTACCTTTTCTTTGGTTAACAAATTTGCATTCGTTGTAAGCGATATATAAGGAACCTTATGTGCTTTTCCTAACGAAACAATTTGCGCTAGATCTTTATACAAAGTAGGTTCTGTACCGCAACCAATTTGCAGTTTAAGAGCTCTGCCAAACATTTTATCAGCTAAAATTGATAAATCTTCTTTTGGAAAAATACCTTTAGTTTTCTTTACATAATTTTCATCTGTAAAATAACACATTTTGCAACGTAAATTACAAGCCATCACAGGATCAAAATTGACAGCAATATATCTTTGATTTGTTTTATGCAAAAGATACATTCCTAAAAATTTTATCCGATGATTTTTAATTAACCAATTTAATTTTAAAAGCTTATAAACGTTCATATCTTAATAGTGTAATTTGATTCTTACAAATATACTTTAAAACGAACGCGATGAAGAATTATTTCTTTTTCTTTGAAAGAACTTAATTGTAATTATTTTAAGAAAAATACGACAAAAATAAAACAAACGATTGCCATAAAAAGCAATAAGTTTATTGGTTTTACTTTCATTTTACTAAATATAGACTTTTTGTAAGTTTTGTGAATTCTTTTCGGTTTAGACATTTTCAATTTCATTACTAATTCTACAATATAGATGCAAATTTCTTAAAAAGGTTGCTTGTAAAAAAGTTAAAAAACACAACTAACAAGTATACTTCTGTGTCTCAATTAAATAAAAAATGTTTAAAAAATGCTTTCAGATTCTGAAAGCATTTTTTAAAGTTATCAACCAAACTTTTTCATTCTTTTTGCAGCCTCGTCCAACCAAGGTTGATAATTGCAATGTTTTTGTATTGCTTGATAAATTCCGTTGCTATTCGGATCTTTTGGATCAAGTTCATAAATTAATGAATTAATAAATCCATTTTTTATCGATTGACTTTTGATGTTTTCCAATAAAGCATCCGCAGAAAGACCTTGATATAATTTTTCTTGTAAGTTTGTTAAGACAATATTGCGGTAACTCTGATACGTTCTATAATCCTCGTCATTATCTAAATCGATTTCATCTAATTCTGTCAAAAAATTAACAGGTAATTGCTGAGAAGCAGGATTGTAATATGTGTACGAATCCTTGTACATGTACAACAAATTGATAAAATCGTAATTTAAATTCGTTTTTTCCGTTTTGATGAACGAAGAATTAACTTCTAATTTCTCTAAATCTTCGAAAACTTTTTGATGAAACTTTTTGATTTGATTTTTGAAATCTGGCGGAGCAAGTTTAAATAATTCGGTATGATCAGTTAAGAATTTATCCGTTTTAAAACTTTTGTCAACCAAATAATTGTTTCGATTTTTTCCTATTCCAGAGAATTTGAAATTATTCTCCAAATGTTTTAAATCTGTATTTAGAATCAAACTATCACCTGGAATCAAATAAATAGTAAATTCTTCTCGTTCGATTGAAAGTGTCTTGTAGCCTTCGTCAACTAACTGAACTGTATCCGAAAAGTTTCCATCAAAATCTAAAGCAAAAGCCTTTTCACGATTATTCAATAATAGGTAAATGCTATCTGTTTGCGCATTCGCGATTCGTCCACTAAAGTAGACAAGTTCACCTTTTTCTTTTTTTGGTGAACAACTGTAAATTGTAATTAAAATTAGTGGGAGAAATCTCCACAACGTCTTCATTTTCATTTTTCTCTCTGCCTCACAAAAGTAGAAAATTATTCTTCGTTTTGATGAATTTCGAAGTAAGAATCTATCTTAAAATTTTCGGGTTTATTTGCTGCCGCAACCGCCAATTTATCAGCTTCTTCGTTCCAATGATGTCCAGCATGACCTTTTATCCATTGAAATTTTACGCGATGAATTTTATAAACTTCTAAAAATCTTTTCCACAAATCAGCATTCTTCTTTCCTTTGAAATTCTTTTGCACCCAACCAAAAACCCAACGTTTTTCCACAGCATCTACCACATATTTAGAATCCGTCACAATAGTAATCTCCGTGTTGGTAAACTTTAGCGTTTCCAAAGCCGTAATAACCGCTAGCAATTCCATTCGATTATTGGTTGTTAGTCGAAAACCTTGAGAAATTTCTTTTTTGACTTTTTTCTCGGTTTCCAACAAAATACAACCAAATCCTCCTGGACCAGGATTTCCCAACGACGAACCGTCTGTATATGCTACAATCGCCATGTTTTATGGTTTGTAGTTTAACATTGTGTCAATTGTTTGACGCGCAACAAAATGATAATTTGGACGAGCATCTTTGTAAATATTCTTCGCTAAATCTAATTGATTAGATTCTTTTAAAGCTAAATATAAAGGCTCTAAAAATTTACGACGACCAACATTTACCAAGAATTCTTTCGCATTTGTGTTGACTTTATCGTAATGCATTAAAAATGCTTTTTCGTACCAAGCTGTTTCTATTTCTGGATTTTTAGAATTTGTAAAATCATAAATAGCATCCAAATAAGCTAAATCTTCTTTCGTATTTTTAGTTATATCAATTTGACGAATAAAATGAACCCATTCGTTAGTGGATTTCGTAGAAATCGCCACTTTTTTCGGTGCAACTTTATTTCGTCTGTTTGTAATATCTTGCTGTAATTGCGCTTCTGCTAAATCAAATAATTTAGACGTTGGTTTTTTGAAATCTTTTGGCCAACCTGTGTTATAAATCCATTCTTGAACAAATGAATCATCTCCATTTGTCAAATTAGCTTTTAAATAATCCACAAATTTTTCTGTCGTCATTGTTTGGAATGCATGCGAAGAAAAATATTGATTCAAAAATTTATCAAACTTTTCACGACCATATTTATCTTCTAACATTTTCAAAAATAAATAACCTTTATCGTATGGAACATCAGAAAAAGCATCATCAGGATTTGCTCCTGTCATATTTACTTTTAACGAAGTGTATTTTTCTGGAATGTTTTTCATCGACGTTTCCAAATCCTGAAAACCGATTACCGAAATCATATCCGCATAATCTTTTCCTTCTAATTCTTCCATGATTCGACGCTCAAAATAAACTGTAAATCCTTCGTTTACCCAGAAATCATCCCACGTAGAATTAGTTACTAAATTTCCAGACCAAGAATGCGCCAATTCGTGTGCAATCAAATTCGTCATCGAACGATCACCTACAATTGCAGTTGGCGTAGCAAACGTTAAACGTGGATTTTCCATTCCACCAAAAGGAAACGAAGGCGGTAAAACCAAGACATCAAATTGTTCCCAAGGATATTTTCCGTACAATTTTTCGGCAGCAGTTACCATTTTTCCCATATCGGCAAATTCCCACGCAGCAGCTTTTAACAAACCAGGTTCTGCATAAACACCCGTTCTGTTGTCGATCGGTTGATATTGCACATCACCAACAGCCAAAGCAATCAAATAAGGTGCAATTGGTTGTGGCATTTTGAAGGTGTAAACACCTTCGGCATTTTTTTCTTTCGGATTGATTGCACTCATCAAAGGCAACAAATCTTTTGGTGTTTTTACTTTCGCATCGTACGTTAAACGAACACTTGGTGTATCCTGAATCGGAATCCAAGAACGCGTTAAAATCGCTTGTCCTTGAGACAATAAAAACGGATGTTTTTTATCGTGTGTTTGTTGAGGATTTAACCATTGTAAAGCATTTGCATCAGGCGAAGTTTTGTAGAAAACTTTTACAATTGTATCATTTGGCGTAACATCAATGATTAAGGCTTGACCTTTGATCGAATCTTTTTCGCCTAATTTATAGGTTGTTTTTTGACCATTCGCTAATAAAACTGAATCAATTGTTAGTTTTTCTGTATCTAAAATCAATTGTTTTGCTTGATTATTTACAAATGTATAAGCAGCCGAACCTTTGATTTGATGCGTATTGAAATCAGTTTCGATATCCAAATTCAAATGTTTGATGCGAGCTTTATCTAAATCAGCAAAAGTTTGATTATCCTTTGCTTCAGTTTCTGTGGTAGAAGTGATTTGTTTATTGCAACTAACCGCCGTTAAAGCCGTTCCTAATGCGATATAAACTAAATTTTTCATTGTTCTAAATCTTTTAAAATCATGTTGAAAGCAGCTTCTTTCAAAGCAACTTTATCGTTTTTTACATTCAAATCTTTTGTTTCGAAAGTCGCTAATAATCGAACTTTTATTTTCCCCGGATATCCTCGAAACCAATTAAACGGAAACATTTTATTCAATCCATGAATCGCCAAAACAGCCAAAGGCGTTTGTGTTTCAATCGCAATGTTAAACGCTCCGTCTTTGAAAGGATCCAAATAAATCTTGAATTCTTTGTCGTTTGTTACGCCGCCTTCAGGAAAAATAAAAATACTTAGATTTTTGTCTAATTTTTTCTTTGCTTCGGGATAAACAAGTGCTTTACTACGTGCACTTTTTCGGTCGACAGGAATACAAATTCGTTCGAATATTCGTCCAAAGATAGGGATTTTGAGTAACTCTGCCTTGCCTACAAATACGATTGGATGATGTTTTAGAATCGTCAACATCAACATAATATCCATAATCGAAGTATGATTGGCTATAAAAACATAATTTTCTTTTGGATCGAGGGGGACAAGTTTTTTGTAATCTATTCTGAATCCCGTTCCATACAACACAAATTTGCCCCAATATCTAATTAACGGATAAATATATGGGAATGTTTTTTCGAAACTTGCCAAAGGTAGTACGATAAAAACGCCTATTGTTAGGACATAAATTGCAGCTAAAAATATCATCCAAATGCGCCAAATAAGGACAAAAAAACCTGTGATGTATTTCATTGATTTGGTTTAGTGGAGTAAAGATATGGAGAAAATGAAAACTAAACCTATGTTCCTATTTTTTCAAAAACTTCAAAATAGCTTCATTTAATATTTTTGGCTGTTCGAAAGGAACATAATGTGTCGAATTTGGAATAATCAATAACTCTGCTTTTGAAATATTTTGTTGAATTTCTTTTGTATGAATCTCTTTTACTTCATCTTTTTCACCAGCAATAACCAATACAGGATTCTGAATTTTATTTAGTTCAGATTTCGTAATATTTGGTTCATTTAACATCAATTCGATTAAGCGTAAATTCGCGTTTTCGGAAGGTTTATTTGCTAAACTTTTCAAATTCTCAATCAGTTCTTTGCTTACTCCATTTGGGTTAAGAACAGCACCAATTATTATAATTTTATTAACTAATTCAGAATGTTGAACGTTAAAAATTAAAGCTGTATTTCCACCATCACTCCAACCAACAAGATTGACTTTCTTTAGATTAAGTTTTTGAATGACTTGAAATAAATCGTTTGCAAATTCTTCGTAGGTGTATGGAGTATTTGTCAAATCGGTACTTCTTCCTTGCCCACGCGTATCAACAACAATTACTCGATAATGCTTGGCAAAAAATGGAATTTGTTGATAAAAATCTTCTATACTTCCGTTGTTCCCATGTAAAAATATCAAAGGCTCGCCTTGTCCATATTCTTCATAATAAATTTTCGCATCATTTATATCAATATATTTACCTGTCTTATTTTTTCCGTAAATCGACTTTTTAGCATCCTCTTTATGTTGGTAATATGATATTAATTCTTGCGTTTTTGTATCAATTTCTTCAGGCTTTTCCTCATTTATAGTCAATTTATCTTTTGAATATAAAATATCTAAGTTAGCTATAAAAACCCCTGCAGAAGCTTCCCAATTACCTTGACTTTGATATCTAAACAACAAGTCTTTTGCTAAAGATTTTTTAGCAGAAACACCAAAAACAAAATCTTCTTGAGCAAGCTTTTTATAATCAACTAATTGTAGTGTCACAGCTATTTTATCCACATTTTTGAATCGAAATTTATATGGTGTTAAATCAATTTTTTGCCATCCAGTTGTAGATGTTTTATAAATAATATTTTCATCTAAAAGCGATTCTGTTGGCAAACCATTTTTAACAACGTAAATATTAACTTTTAACGTGATTTCTTCATATTTGGAACTTGGAATAATATGAAAATTAAATGCATTTAGTTTTGTATTTGGGTAAATTTCAAAAATATTTCCTTGTTCAATTGTTGGTACATTTTGATTAAACATTTTAGAAAAAGTAAGCATTGGACGAGTTTTTTGACCAATAATTTTCTCTTTCATTTTTTCTGTTTTAAGCGTAACTTCTGACAATGAAATTGATTTTTCATTCAAGATTATAATTGAATTCTGTTGAACTTCTTCTATAGATTTTGAAATTTCATCATAACCTAATGCATCAAAAATTAATTGACTTTTAGATAGATTTTCTGGAATTTCGATAGAAAAGTTACCATTTTCATCTGTAATTGCTCCAACTTCTGAATTTTTTATTCCAATCGAACAATATGAAATTGGCAAATTATTACTGTCTTTTACACTTCCTTTTAATTTAATTTGAGCTTGAAGAATTGTACAAATTGTTACGATTAATATAAAAAAATAGTTGCGCATATTTTATTGTTTTGGTTATAAGACGAATTGTTTTTAAAAAGGTTACATGAGAAGATTGATAATTATTTCTTAAATTTTTGTTTCCTACAACGTTATCGTGACAACATTGATTTTGAGATGAAGTTGAAATGATTAAATTTGTTAAGGAAAGAATACTAAAAATATTATGGCTTTAAATACAATCAATCCAACAACTACAAAGGCTTGGAATGCTTTAGAACAACATTTTCAAACGATTCAGCATACATCAATCAAAGAATTATTTGCTCAAAATGCAAATCGTTTTGAAAAATTTTCAATTCAATATCCTTCATTATTAGTAGATTATTCAAAAAATAGAATTAATGCAGAAACGATTCAACTTTTGGTTGATTTGGCGAAAGAAATGGATGTTGATACGGCAATTCAGCAAATGTTTGAAGGAGATGTCATCAACGTGACAGAAAAACGAGCTGTTTTGCATACAGCTTTACGTAATCGCTCTAATGAAGAAGTTTTGGTTGACGGAAAAGATGTGATGCCTCAAATTAATGAGGTCTTATATCAGATGAAATCTTTTTCGGAAAAAGTAATTTCGGGTGAATGGAAAGGTTTTTCTGGTAAAGAAATTACAGATGTTGTTAACATCGGAATTGGTGGTTCTGACCTTGGACCTGTGATGGTGACGGAAGCATTGAAACATTATAAAACTCGTTTGAATATTCATTTTGTTTCGAATATTGATGGGACGCATTTAGCAGAAACTTTTAAAGAAATAAATCCTGAAACTACATTATTTATTGTTGCTTCAAAAACATTTACAACGCAAGAAACGATGACAAATGCGTTTTCGGCAAAAGAATGGTTTTTGAATTCTGATGCGCAAGAAGCTGATGTTGCGAAACATTTTGTGGCATTATCAACCAATGCAGAAGGTGTTGCTAATTTCGGAATTGATACGGCAAATATGTTCCAGTTTTGGGATTGGGTTGGCGGTCGTTATTCATTGTGGAGTGCGATTGGTTTGAGCATTGCTTTGGCAGTTGGTTTCGATAATTTCGAAGAATTGTTAGAGGGAGCGCATGAAATGGATGTTCATTTCAAGACAGAAACTTTAGATCAAAATATACCAGTTGTTTTGGCTCTTTTAGGAATTTGGTACAACAACTTCTTTGGTGCAGATTCGGTTGCTTTGTTACCTTATGAGCAGTATTTATCGCGATTTGCAGCATATTTTCAGCAAGGTGATATGGAATCGAATGGTAAATATGTTGGTCGAGATGGAAAGAAAGTTGATTATGAAACTGGACCAATTATTTGGGGAGAACCAGGAACAAATGGTCAACATGCTTTTTATCAACTAATTCATCAAGGAACAAAATTAATTCCAGCCGATTTTATTGCAGGTGCTAATTCGTTGAATGTTTTAGGCGACCATCATGCAAAATTATTATCAAACTTTTTTGCTCAAACAGAAGCTTTAGCTTTTGGAAAAGATGAAGAAACGGTTGTTGCTGAATTAGAAAAAGCAGGGAAATCGAAAGAAGAAATTGATTTCTTAACTGCTTTCAAAATTTTTGAAGGAAATCGTCCTACAAACTCAATCTTATATGAAGTGTTGACTCCAAGAGTTTTAGGGAATTTAATTGCGATGTACGAACACAAAATTTTTGTGCAAGGAGTTATTTGGAATATTTTCTCTTTTGATCAATGGGGAGTAGAGTTAGGAAAACAATTAGCAAATGTGATTTTACCAGAGTTAGAAAATGATGAGCAAGTTACTTCTCATGATGCTTCTACAAATGGTTTGATAAATGCTTACAAATACTGGAGAAAGTAATTGACAATTTTATATAATACAAGAAAGCCTCGCAATCGCGAGGCTTTCTTGTATATGTATTTTATGTAATCTTAACTATAATTGAAATAAAAAAAGCCTGTTTTGAGTAACAGGCTTAAAATTAACACATGAGGACAAAATTTACTCTACTAAATCTTATACACTTTGTAATATTTCAATATCTGTGCCAAAATAATTTTGCCGCAATAAAATTTTTATAAATTCATTAAAATTATGTTTTTATTAAGAATAATGGAATTGTTTGGCGTGATAAACTTAAATAATTGTGAAATGTGTAAAAATGAAATTAAATAGATAACT
>RRZU011093475.1_pt1 | contig 11886 bp, 12 predicted proteins | sample 2165561 | NCBI WGS metagenome assembly RRZU01 (sample SAMN10456909, study PRJNA506462) | wastewater metagenome | isolation source: wastewater sludge | place: USA: Moscow, Idaho | reverse complement strand
TCCAGATATGTCACCCCGGCATCCAGCTCCAGCGCCTCGATCTGGTCGCGGATCTCGTCCGAGCTGCGCGACAGGATCGACACGCCGGCATTGGGATGGCGGCGCAGAAACGGCCCGGTCAGCTCGGCAATGCGGGGCATGGCGGTGGGGATCACCCCCAAACGCAACAGCCCCGAAACCCCCTTGCGGCTGGCCGCCATCTCGGCCTGCATGGCGCGCGCATCGCCAACGATGCGCCGCGCCCAGTCCAGAACCCGCTCCCCCTCGGGGGTCAGCCCCTGATAGCGCGATCCGCGCCGCACAAGCTGGACGCCCAGCTGCTCCTCCAGCGCCTTGATCGCGGATGAAAGACTCGGCTGCGTGATCCCCAGCACCTCGGCCGCGCGGCCGAAATGCTCCTCACGCGCAAGAACCATGAACATCGACAGCCGATCGATCATCGGACCCCCTGCCGTCGTCTTTCATGCCCAAATATCCTGCGGGGGTCCGGGGGCGCAAAGCCCCCGGTCCGACAGGTCAAACGATCTCGACGGCGTATTTCTCGATCACGGTATTGGCCAGCAGCCCCTCGCACATGCGCGCGACCTCGGCTTTCGCGGCCTCGGCATCGGTCGAGGCCAGATCCAGCTCGATCACCTTGCCCTGACGCACCGCATCGACGCCCTGGAACCCCAGACCGCCAAGCGCGTGGCGGATCGCCTCGCCCTGCGGGTCCAGAACGCCATCCTTCAGCATGATGGTGACACGAGCCTTGAGCGGGGCTTTCATCGGCGGGCCTTTCAGTTGATCAGCGTCGGTTTGGTCAGATTGGTCGTATTGGCGGGCATCAGGCCCAGCCGGCGCGCGACCTCGGTATAGGCGTCGGTCAGATTGCCCAGATCGCGGCGGAACACGTCCTTGTCGAGCTTCTGCCCGGTTTTCACGTCCCACAGCCGGCAGCTGTCGGGGCTGATCTCATCGGCCACGACAAGGCGCATGAAATCGCCGTCCCAGATGCGGCCGATCTCGATCTTGAAATCGATCAGCTTGATGCCGACGCCGAAGAACACGCCCGACAGGAAGTCGTTCACGCGCAAGGCCAGCGACACGATGTCGTCCAGATCCTGCTGGCTGGCCCAGCCGAAGGCGATGATATATTCCTCGGAAACGAAGGGATCGCCCAGTTCGTCGTTCTTGAAGCTGTATTCGACGATGGGGCGCGGCAGGGGCGTCCCTTCCTCCATGCCCAGCCGCTTCGCGATCGAGCCGGCGGCAAAGTTGCGGACGATCACTTCCAGCGGAATGATCTCGACCTGACGGACCAGTTGCTCGCGCATGTTGATGCGGCGGATGAAGTGGTTCGGCACGCCGATATTCGTCAGGCCGGTCATGAAGAACTCGGACAGGCGGTTGTTCAGCACGCCCTTGCCCTCGATCGTGGCCTTTTTCTGGGCATTGAACGCGGTGGCGTCATCCTTGAAATACTGGATCAGGGTGCCCGGCTCGGTGCCTTCGTAAAGGATCTTGGCCTTGCCTTCGTAGATTTTCTTGCGCCGTGGTGCCATGCTGCGCGTCTCCCGTCTGCAAGGTGACCGTCTTCTCTCATGCGCCTATAGGCCAGAAACGGGGTCCGGGGCAATACGGGGCGCGAAATGCGCGCCCGCAACCTGCTCCGTGACGCACCGCCGCGATACGGGGCTTGCGATGCAGCGTGCCTGTGGGCATATCCTGCACTATAATCAAGGGGCAACCCAATCAAGGGACGCCCCACAGCCGGAGGCCGCCATGACCACCTTTGACGACCGCGAGCGCGCGCAAGAGGCGAAGTTCGCCTATGATGCCGAGCTGAACTTCAAGGCCGAAGCGCGGCGCAACCGCTTGCTGGGCGAATGGGCGGCGGGACTTCTGGGCAAACGGGGCGACGATGCCCGCGCCTATGCCCTGACCATCGTCAGCTCGGATTTCGACGAGCCCGGCGATGAGGACGTGTTCCGCAAGCTGAACCACGACCTTGCCGATTTCGCCGAGCCCGCCACCATCCGCCAGAAGATGATCGAACTGCGTGCCGTCGCCCGCCAGCAGATCGTCGACGAACTCTGATCCGCGACGACCGTCGCCAGCAGCACGCCCCGGCCAGCCCGGGGCGTCTGCATGTTCAGCGCGCCGCCTGCCCCCCTAGCGCGCAGCTTGCACGACCCTTGGATAAAGCCGCCACATGGTCAGCCCGCGCAGCGCGTTCAGCCCCATCAGCGCCGCCCATAGCCCGTTATTGCCAAGGACCTGCGGCAGCACCGCGACCATGACCGCATAGCAGCCGACCGAGACCAGCATGGCATTGCGCATCTCGCGCGTGCGGGTCGCGCCGATGAAGATGCCGTCCAGCATCCAGGACGCAATGCCGACCAGCGGCGCCACGACCAGCCACGGCAGGTAATGCCGCGCCTCGGCCCGCACGGGCCCGGACGTGGTCAGCAGGTCGATGATCTGCGGCCCGGCCAGCGCAAAGACCACCGCCAGCGCCGCCGCCCCCGCCACACCCCATTGCGAGGTCAGCGTCGCCGCGCGCCGCAGCCGGTCGGGACGCCGCGCCCCCACCGCCTGCCCGACCAGCGATTCGGCGGCAAAGGCAAAGCCGTCAAGGCCGTAGGCCATGATCTCAAGGAATTGCAGCAGCACCTGATTGGCGGCCAGCGTCACATCGCCCTGCCCGGCGCCCAGAAACATGAAGGCGGTGAACGAGCCCTGCAACAGCACGGACCGGATCATGATGTCGCCGTTCACCCGCACCAGCTCCGCCAGCCGCTCACGCGCCCAAAGCCCGCCCTGCCGCAGCGCCAGCAGCAGCGCATGGCGGGCAAAGACCAGCCCCAGCGCCAGCCCCGACCATTCCGCGATCAGCGTGGCCAGCGCGACGCCCGGCACGCCCCATCCCAGCCCCAGCACGAACCACAGATCCAGCGCCACGTTCAGCCCGTTCATCAGCAGTTGCAGCACCAGCACCGAACGCGTGCGCTCGATCGCGATCAGCCAGCCGGTGACGGCGTAAAGCGCAATGGTCGCCGGCGCGCCCCAGATGCGGATGGACAGATATTGCCGGGCCAGCGCCTCGACCTCGGCCGAAGCGGGGGCAAGGGAAAAGGCCGCCGCAAAGACCGGCACATGCAGCACGATCAGTCCCAGCCCGGCGGCCAGCCCGATCCCCAGCGCGCGGGCCAGATGCGCGCCGCTTTCGCCCGCATTACCCGCGCCATGCGCCTGCGCCACCAGCCCCGACGTGCCCATGCGCAGAAAGCCGAAGATCCAGTAGATCGAGGCCAGGATCACCGCGCCGATGCCGACCGCACCGATGGGCTCGGCCCGGCCAAGCTGGCCGACGACGCCGGTATCGACCGCGCCAAGGATCGGGATGGTGGCGTTCGACAGAACGATGGGCAGCGCAATCGCCAGCACGCGCCGGTTGGTGATCGCGCGCCCGCCCGCCCCGGTCGTCGCCGCCCTGGCCATGCAGCGTCCTCAGCCGTCCTGCGGCATCAGGAAATGCCCGGTCGCCTGCGCGAAAAGCTTGGTGCGATGGTCCTGCCACGCCTCGACATGGACGCTGGCATAGCGCCGCCCCGAGCGCACGACCCGCGCCCGCGCATAGGCATCGCGCGGCAGGCCGGAACGCAGGTAATCCACTGTGAAATCGATGGTCTTGGGCAGCCGCGGCAGGCTGTCGGGAACCGAGGCGTCCGGCGCGATGCGCCCTTCCTCCATGTCCTCCCAGATGGCGGTCCAGGTCAGTTCGACGATGGCCGTCACCTCAAGGAACGCCGCCGTCACCCCGCCATGGATCGCCGGCAAAAGCGGATTGCCGATCAGCTTTTCGTCAAAGGGCAGCACGGCGGTCAGTTCGTCCCCGCGCCGGTCGAACTGGATGCCCAGCCAGCGGATATAGGGCACCCCCGAAACCAGCGCGTTCAAGGCATTGTTGCGGCGGGATTTTATCGCGGCCAGCGGTTCGTTGCGCGGTGCCATGTCAGCGCTCCAGCGTGAAGGCGCCGGTGGCCGAGGCCACGGGATGGGCGTCGTCGTCGTCCATCGCCCAGGCGCGCACGAAAGCGACCGAGCGGGTGACGTGATAACATTCCGCCCGCGCCCGGATCACCTGCCCCGGCGTGGCGCCCCGCATGTAGTCGATGCGCAGGTCGATGGTCGCGGTCGAGCGCGGCCCGACCGGATGCGCCATGACCGCGGCGCCGCTGCATGTGTCCATCAGCGCCGAGACGACGCCGCCATGGATCACGCCGCTGCGCGGATCGCCGACCAGCTCGGCGTTCCACGGCAATGAGATCGCCGCCCCCTCGGGCCCGATATCGTCAAGCACCATCCCCAGCGCGCGGGCATGGGGGATCGCCTCGATGAATTGGCGCGCGATGCGCTTGCGCTGCTCGCGCTGCTCGTCCTGCGACTGTGGTGCCATCCGCGTCCGCCAAGCCTTTCGTTGCGCCATGCCCGTTGTTTCGCCGGCATGGTATCAGCCTGCCCCCGGCTGGCAAGTCCCGCACCAACAGGTTGAGTTTGACCAGCCGCCGCGCTAGGCTGGACGCCATGTGCATCCGACCGCAGAGATTTCCGATGCCCGATAGTGAGTATATCAATTTCAAGGATATGTGCGCCCGTTTCGACGTTACGCCCAGAACCTTGCGTTATTACGAGTATATTGAACTTCTCAGCCCCCACAAGGAAGGCCGTGCGCGGTTTTACAGCCCGCGCGAGGTTGCCCGGATGAAGCTGATCCTGCGCGGCCGCCGTTTCGGCTTTTCGCTGGAGGACATCCGGCAATGGCTGATGATCTATGGCGAAAAGGGCACGCGCGAACAGTATCGCGTCTGGATCGACCTTGCCGACCGCCAGCTTGGCGTCCTCAGCGAACAGCGCGACGAGCTGGAGGCCTCGATGACCGACCTGCGCGCGCTGCGCGACGAGACCTCGCGCCTGCTGACTGAAATGGACAGCGGCGGGTAATGGCCAGCCGCGCAAGAATGCGCTGATTTTATGTAATTTTTCAAAGACTGACTTTCCCTGACGCGACGTTCCCCCTTACGCGAACGTCAACCTTGCCTATATTGATCTGGCAAGTGAACATGGTTTGGGAGGGTATCGGCCATGAGCGCCGAATTGATGACCATCCGGCAGATGTGCGACGTCTTCGACGTGACACCGCGCACGCTGCGCTTCTATGAGGCCCGCGAACTTCTGTTTCCGGTGCGCCGCGGCCAGCACCGTCTTTACGGCCGCGCCGATCGCGCCCGGCTCAAGCTGATCCTGCGCGGCAAGCGCTTCGGCTTCTCGCTGGAACAGATCCGCCAGTTGCTTGAACTTTACGACCCGGCCGAACGCAATATCACCCAGACCGAGGCTGTCCTTGCCACCGCGCGCGAGCGGCTGGCCGACATGGAGCGCCAGCATGCCGAGCTGGGCGGCGCCATCGTCGACCTGCGCCAGCAGATCGCCGAGGGCGAGGGCCAGTTGCGCGCCCTGAAATCCGACGCCTGAAACGCAGACTTTGGGGGAGGACCCATGACCACCTATGCCGCGCCCATCCGAGACATGCAGTTCATCCTGCATGACGTGCTGGAGATCTCGAAACAGGATCTTCCGGGCTATGCCGAGCTTGAACCCGACTTCACCGACGCGATCCTCGACGCGGCGGGCAAGCTCGCCTCCGAGGTTCTGGCGCCGCTGAACGCCGTCGGCGACCGCGAGGGCTGCCGACTGGAAAACGGTGTCGTGCGCACCCCGACCGGCTTTCACGCCGCCTTCGACCAGATGCGCGACGGCGGCTGGACGGCGCTGGACTGCGACCCCGACTATGGCGGTCAGGGCATGCCCTATGTGATCGGGCTGGCGGTGGGCGAGATGTTCTCGGGCTCGAACATGGCCTTCACCATGTATCAGGGCCTGACGCATGGCGCCTATTCGGCGATCCACGCCCATGGCAACGACGCGCAAAAGGCGCTGTATCTGCCCAAAATGGTGTCGTGCGAATGGACCGGCACCATGAACCTGACCGAGCCGCATTCCGGCACCGACCTCGGTCTTCTGCGCACCAAGGCCGAGCCGCAGGACGACGGCAGCTATCTGATCACCGGGCAAAAGATCTTCATCTCGGCCGGCGATCACGACATGTCGCAGAACGTCATCCATCTGGTGCTGGCCAAGGCCCCCGGCGGCGGCGAGGGGACCCGGGGCATCTCGCTGTTCATCGTGCCGAAGTTTCTGGTGAACGCCGATGGCAGCCTTGGCGCGCGCAATGCCGTCAGCGTCGGCAATCTGGAAGAAAAGATGGGCATTCACGGCAATGCCACCTGCGTGATGAATTATGACGGCGCGAAGGGCTGGCTTCTGGGCGACCTGCACAAGGGCATGCGCGCCATGTTCACCATGATGAACGAGGCCCGCATCGGCGTCGGCCTGCAAGGCTATGCGGTGGCCGAACACGCCTATCAGAATGCCGCCGCCTATGCGCGCGACCGCCTTCAGGGCCGCGCGGTGACCGGCGACGCAAATCCCAAGGGGCCGGCCGATCCGCTGATCGTGCATCCCGATATCCGCCGCAACCTGATGGATCAGAAAAGCTTTCTTGAGGGGGCGCGGGCGCTGGCCTTCTGGGGCGCGAACCTGATCGACCGCGCGCATCTGGCGCAGGACAAGGACGCGGACGGGCTGATCTCGCTCCTGACGCCGGTGATCAAGGGCTTTTTGACCGACAAGGGCTTTGACAGCGCCGTGCAGGCCCAGCAGGTCTTTGGCGGCCACGGCTATATCGAGGAACAGGGCATGTCGCAGTTCGTCCGCGATGCCCGCATCACCATGATCTACGAGGGCGCGAACGGCGTGCAGGCGCTGGACCTGGTGGGCCGCAAGCTGGCAGCCGAGGGCGGCCAGCCGATCATGGCCTTCTTCGAGATGGTCAAGGCCGAGATCAAGGCCCATGAGGGGGACGAGGACCTGAAAGCCAGCTTCCTCGACCCGCTGAAAGCCGCCTCGAAAGACCTTCAGGCCGCCGCCATGTTCTTCGCCCAGCAGGGCATGAAGGACCCGAATGCGGCGCTGGCGGGCTCTTACGACTTCATGCATCTTTTCGGTCATGTCGCACTGGGGCTGATGTGGACCCGCATGGCGGCGGCATCCCGCAAGGCGCTGGCCGAGGGCACCAGCGATCCCGAATTCCATGAAAGCAAGCTTGCGACAGGACGCTATTACATGGCGCGGCAGCTGCCCGCGACGGCAACACATCTGGCGCGCATCCAGAGCGGCGACGCCCCGGTGATGGCACTCAGCGCCGACCGATTCTGAAACCACATCTCCGCTGGCACGGCCGGATGCCTCCGGCGGGGATATTTGAATGAAGAAGAAGGGGCGGCCCCGCCTCATACGCGGCCATCGGCATCAGTGGCATGACGCGGGGCTTTCTCCTTCAACGGTCATCGGCTTCCCAGCCTGTACCGTGACGTCAGGATAGCTCGTGAAAGGTTGCACAAGCGTTAACGAACCTCATTCTTCTTCAGGAAAATATCCCGCGGGGGTCCGGGGGCGCGAAGCCCCCGGTTGGCAGGCAGGAGGAAGCCATGACCGCACAACTCTGGTGCTTCGGCGAAAGCGGCAATGCCTACAAGGCGGCACTGACGATGGAGCTGGCAGGCTATGACTGGCGTCCCGTCCATGTCGATTTCTTCAATGGCGAGGCCCGCAGCGCGGCCTTCCGCGCCCTGAACGAAATGGGCGAGGTGCCGGTCTTTCGCGAAGGCGACCTGACGCTGACCCAATCGGCCGTCATCCAGTTGCATGTCGCTGACCGGACCGGGAAATTTCTTGGCCGCGACCGGAACGAGACCCTGCGCTGGCTGATGTTTGACAACCACAAGCTGTCGGGACAGGCCGGCCCGGCACGATTCCTGGCGAATTTCCTGCCCGAGGCCAAGCGGCCACAGGGCGTCATCGACTATCTGCAAGGCCGCCTGCGCGCCGCCTATCAGGTGCTGGACGGGCATCTGGCAACGCGCGACTGGGTCGCCGACAGCGCACCGACCATCGCCGATTTTGCCTGCTGCGGCTATCTTTATTACCCCGAACCCTTCGGTTTCGACCGTGCCGAATGGTCCCATATCGACCGCTGGCTGGACGCGCTTTCTGCCCTGCCCGGCTGGAAACATCCCTATGATCTGATGCCCGGCAGCCCCGCTGACCGTGCATCGAAGGAGGACGCATGACCGACGCCTATATCTATGATGCCGCCCGCACCCCGCGCGGCAAGGGCCGCCCCGATGGCAGCCTGCACGAGGTGACTTCGGTCGCGCTGTCGGCGCGGCTTCTGAACGTCATCAAGGAACGCAACGGCCTTGAGGGCCACGCGGTCGAGGACGTGATCTGGGGCAACGTCACGCAGGTCAAGGAACAGGGCGGCTGCCTTGCGCGCTCGGCCGTGCTGGAATCGGATCTGGACGAATCGATCCCCGGCCTTGCCATCAACCGCTTCTGCGCCAGCGGCATGGAGGCCGTGAACCTTGCCGCCAATCAGGTCAAGGGCGGCGCCGGTCAGGCCTATATCGCCGGCGGTGTCGAGATGATGGGCCGCGTCGCCATGGGCAGCGATGGCGCCGCAATCGCCGTCGACCCCAGCCTGACCTTCAAGACCTATTTCGTGCCGCAGGGCATCAGCGCCGACATCATCGCCACCGAATACGGCTTTACGCGCGAACAGGCCGACGCGCTGGCTGTCGAATCGCAGCGCCGCGCCGGGCAGGCCTGGGCCGAGAACCGCTTTGCCAAATCCATCGTGCCGGTGCGCGACCAGAACGGCCTTCTGATCCTTGACCGCGACGAATACATGCGCCCCGGCACCACCATCGAGGATCTGGCCCGGCTGAACCCCAGCTTCAAGGAGATGGGCGAGGTGATGCCCGGCTTCGACAAGGTGGCGATGCTGAAATATCCGCATCTGGACCATATCGAGCATATCCACCATGCCGGGAACTCGTCCGGGATCGTGGACGGGGCCGGCGCGGTGCTGATCGGCAACGCGGAATTCGGCAAGGCTTACGGGCTGAAGCCCCGCGCCCGCATCCGCGCCACCGCCAAGATCGGCACCGATCCGACGATCATGCTGACCGGCCCGGTTCCGGTGACCGAAAAGATCCTGAAGGACAGCGGCATGTCGATTTCCGACATCGACCTCTTTGAGGTGAACGAGGCCTTTGCCTCGGTCGTCCTGCGCTTCATGCAGGCGTTCCAGGTCGATCCGGCGCTGGTGAACGTCAACGGCGGCTCGATCGCGCTTGGCCACCCGCTGGGCGCGACCGGCGCCATCATCATCGGCACTCTGCTGGACGAACTGGAACGTCAGGACAAGAACGTGGGCCTTGCGACGCTCTGCATCGCATCCGGCATGGGCGCGGCCACCATCATCGAGAGGGTGTGACCCGGATGACCGCGGCCGCATATCACTTCTTCTGGTCGGGGCCGTTCAGCCAGTGGTTCGCCTGCGAATTCACGCTGGCCGGCCATGACTACAACACCGCCGAACAGGCGATGATGCATGGCAAGGCGCTGCTTTTCGGTGACGAGACCACGGCCCGCGAGATCATGGAGGCCGACGACCCCGCCCGGCAAAAGGCGCTTGGCCGCGGCGTCCGGGGCTTTGACCAGCCGCACTGGGACCGCGAGAAGATCGCCCTTGTGACGCGCATCAACCTTGCCAAGTTCGGCCAGAACCGGGGGCTTCGCCGCAAGCTCTTCCAGACCGGCGGCCAGCAACTGGTAGAGGCCAGCCCCCACGACCTGATCTGGGGCATCGGCCTTGACGCCAAGACCGCCAGCCAAACCCCACCCGACGCGTGGCCGGGTCAGAACCTGCTTGGCAAGGTTCTGACCGAGGTTCGCGAAACCTTGTCGTGGCTGCATCCCGAAGAAGCAGCAGCCTGCGCCCCTTTCGGAGGAAAACCATGACCGATTTCACCATGCAAAAGGACGCCGACGGCGTCGCCATCATCACCTGGGACGTGCCCGGAAAATCGATGAACGTGCTTAGCCTCGACGGCGCAGCGGTGCTGAACGGGCTGATCGACGACGCGCTGGCCGATCCGGCCGTCAAGGGCATCGTCATCACCTCGGGCAAGAAGGATTTCGCCGGCGGCATGGATCTGAACGTCATCGCCGGCATGCAGCAAGGCGGCGCGCAGACCGTCTTCGACGGCGTGATGACCCTGCACCACCTGCTGCGCAAGATCGAACTTGCCGGCATGGACGCCAAGACGAAAAAGGGCGGCAAGCCTATCGCCGCCGCCCTGCCCGGCACCGCGCTGGGGATCGGGCTGGAGCTGCCGCTTGCCACCCACCGCATCTTTGCCGCCGACAATGCCCGCGCCAAGATCGGCCTGCCGGAGATCATGGTCGGCATTTTCCCCGGCGGCGGCGGCACCACGCGGCTGGCCCGCAAGCTGGGCGCCCTGGGCGCCGCCCCCTTCCTGCTGGAGGGCAAGCTTTCCGACCCCGCCAAGGCGAAGGCGGCAGGCCTGATCGATGAGGTCGTGGCCGACCCGGTGGCGGCGGCCCGCGACTGGGTGCTGAAGGCGACCGACGCCGATCTGGTGAAACCTTGGGACGCCAAGGGCTACAAGATGCCCGGCGGCGAACCCTATCACCCGGCGGGCTTCATGACCTTCGTGGGCGCCTCGGCCATGGTGCATGGCAAGACCATGGGCGTCTATCCGGCGGCCAAGGCGCTGCTCTCGGCGGTCTATGAAGGCGCGCTGGTGCCCTTTGACACCGCGCTGAAGATCGAGGCGCGCTGGTTCACCGATGTGCTGATGAACCCCAGCTCGACCGCGATGATCCGCAGCCTGTTCATCAACAAGGAGGCCCTGGAAAAAGGCGCGAACCGCCCCGCGGCCCCCGATCAGTCGGTCAGGAAGCTGGGCGTCATCGGCGCCGGCATGATGGGCGCGGGCATCGCCTATGTCAGCGCGATGGCCGGGATCGAGGTCGTGCTGATCGACAACACCGCCGAGGCCGCCGACCGCGGCAAGGCCCATTCGGCCGAGCTTCTGGACAAGGCCATCAGCCGCCGCAGATCGACGCCCGAGAAAAAGGCCGAGGTGCTCGCCCGCATCGCGCCGACGACCGATTACGCGGCGCTGGCCGGCTGCGACCTGATCGTGGAAGCCGTGTTCGAGGATCCTTCGGTCAAGGCCGAGGTCACGAAAAAGGCCGAGGCCGCGATCCCGGCGGATGCGATCTTCGCGACCAACACCTCGACCCTGCCGATCAGCGAACTGGCGAAAGCCAGCGCCCGGCCCGATCAGTTCATCGGAATCCATTTCTTCAGCCCTGTGGACAAGATGGCGCTGGTCGAAATCATCAAGGGCCGCGAAACCGGCCCGCGCGCTGTCGCCAAGGCGCTGGATTTCGTCCGCCAGATCCGCAAGACCCCGATCGTCGTCAATGACGCGCGCTTCTTCTACGCCAACCGCTGCATCATCCCCTACCTGAACGAGGGCATCCGCATGGTCGGCGAAGGCGTGAACCCGACGCTGATCGAAAACGCCGCCAAGCTGATGGGCATGCCGCTGGGCCCGCTGCAACTGGTCGATGAAACCTCCATCGATCTTGGCGTCAAGATCGCCAAGGCCACCCGCGCGGCCATGGGCGACGCCTATCCCGACGAGGCGGTCGACGCGGTGATCTTCAAGCTGGCCGACCAAGGCCGGCTGGGGCGCAAGGCCAAGGCCGGCTTCTACGACTATGACGAGGGCGGCAAGCGTCAGGGCCTCTGGTCCGGCCTTGATAAGGAATGGCCGGAATCCGACGACCAGCCCGAACTGACCGAGGTACAGCACCGCCTGATGTTCGCCCAATCCCTCGAAG
>RRZU012234278.1_pt1 | contig 11888 bp, 10 predicted proteins | sample 2165561 | NCBI WGS metagenome assembly RRZU01 (sample SAMN10456909, study PRJNA506462) | wastewater metagenome | isolation source: wastewater sludge | place: USA: Moscow, Idaho | reverse complement strand
GCCCGCTCGGTGTCGAGCTGCGAGATCAGTTCGATCTGCTCGTCCTCGGGCAGCTCCTCGAGAGCCTCGGCGAGGGTCTCGTCATCGAGCGCCTCGACGACGGCGGCGAGCGACTCGGGTGCCAGGTCGTGCAACTCCTGGGCGATGTCTGCCGCCTTCATGTCGGAGAACTCGGCGATGAGGTGTGCGGGGGTGCGGCCAGTGCGCAGGATGAGCTCGGGGATCTCCTTCCAGGACACCACCTGGGCCTCACCACGGCCGCCGAAGCCGAATCGCCCGACGCGGGTGGAGGCGCGCAGCGCGACCGAGGCCAGCTCCCACTCACGGTTGCGGACCTGGTGCATCGACACGTCGAAGATCTTGGTGCGGCTGTCGCGTCCGATGCTGCGGTCGAACAGGTCGCCTGCGATCAGCACCTCCGTCTCGCGCCGCTGGAACCGTCGAGTGTCCACCTGGCCGAGGATCGCGACCTGTGCAGGGGAGATGTCGTGCACGCGCAGCATCGGTACGAAGATCCGGGCGCGCGCGAACAGCTCCGCGACGAGTCCCTTGACCCGCGGGGCGAGCCCGTCCGCGCGCAGATAGCAGACCACGTCTTTGACGCGACCCACCTGATCGCCCGCCGCATCGACGATAGGAAGCCCGATCACGCGCGAGATGAAGACCTCGGATTCCGATGCGACCATGCAGGCAAATCTAGTGGTTGGAAGGCGATCTGCGCGCGGCGCGCCCAGCGTAGAGTGGTCTCGTCAGCGGCCGAAGGTGGTGCCGCAGCGCAGATCCCATCCAGGAGGACCCCGTGAGCCAAGCCCCGAATCCGGCCTCGAAGTTGATGCGGCTGGAGTACCCGCAGCACGTGGCCGAGTTCTCGAGCTACGAGGATGCCCAGGCCGCCGTCGACTACCTTGCGGACCAGAAGTTCGCCGTCGAGAACCTGATGATCGTCGGCACCAACCTCAAGCTGCTCGAGCGCGTGACGGGCCGCCGCACCTGGGGCACCGTGCTCGGCGGAGGCGCCCTCTCCGGGATCAGCTTCGGCCTGTTCGTCGGCCTGATGCTCTACTTCTTCATCGGCCCCGACCTGATCATGTTGCTCGCCGGGCTCGCGCTCGGTGTCGTCTTCGGGCTGATCTCGGCCGGCCTCGCCTACGCCGTCAGCGGCGGAAAGCGCGACTTCAACTCGACCCGGATGACGGTTGCCACCAGCTACGAGATCCTCGCTGAACACAAGGTCGTCGGCCAGGCCCGCGACCTGCTCGCGCAGCGCCCGGGCGCGCGGGCGGCGATGTTCGAGTGACCTCCGAGTTCTGGGACGACCGGTACACCCATCCCAACTTCATCTTCGGCTACAAGCCGAACGACTTCCTCAAGGCACAGGCCAGGCTGCTCAAGCCCGGCTCACGCGTGCTGTGCCTCGGCGACGGCGAGGGCCGCAACGGGGTCTGGCTCGCCGAGCGCGGCCATGACGTCGTCAGCCTCGACTTCTCCCGCGTCGCCCTCGACAAGGCGGAGGCGCTCGCCGCGGAGCGCGGGGTCGAGATCGAGACGTGGCATGTCGATCTCGCCCAATGGGCGGACCAGAGCGATCCGGAGCGGCAGTGGGACGCGATCGTGTCGATCTTCGTGCATCTTCCTGCTCCCCTGAGGCGTCGGGTCGCGGAGACGGCCACCCGCCAGTCACGGCCCGGGGCGTCGCTGATCCTTGAGGCGTACACGCCCGCGCAGTTGGCGCTCGGCACCGGCGGGCCGAAACTGCCCGAACTGCTGATGAGTCGCGCCGACGTGCTTGAGGACTGGCACGACTGGCGGCTCGACGTCCGCATCCTCGAGCGCCGCATCTTCGAAGGCATGGGACACCAGGGGCTCAGCTCGGTCGTGCAGGCCCTCGGCTTGCTCTGACCCCCTGTCAGCGGCCAGCGGGGCTCCGGTAGGTTTGTCAGTGCAGGACCAGTCAGCTGAGGAGTTGTCCCATGGAGTTGCACACCACCGTCTACAACCGCACGACGCCCGCCGAGCGGGTGCTGCTGGTCGGCCCGAGCCTGGGCGGCAACGCCACCCACCAGTGGACGAAGGTCGCCGCCGAACTGATCCACGATGCGCGCGTCGTCTTCATCGACCTGCCGGGCACCGGGCTCGGCGAAGCCTGGGATGACGCGGACGAGCCGACGCTCGACACCGTCGCGGCCGCCGTCGCCGACGTGGCGCGCGGCCTCAAGCAGGAACTCGGCGAGGACGTCCCCGTCTACTACGCGGGCCTTTCCATCTCGGGCGCGATCGGACTGCACATCGCCCGCGACTACCCGGAACTCTTCGCCGGCGTCGTGGTCGTCGCGTCCGCGGCGACCGTCGGCGAACCCGCCCGCTGGCTCGAGCGCGCCGAGCAGGTCGAGGCAACCGGAACCCAGCAGTTGGTCGAGGAGACCACGAAGCGGTGGTTCACCCCCGCCTTCCGCGCCGAGCAGCCCGATGTGGTCGACATCATCATGGAGGGTCTCTCCGTCTCCGACGACCACTCCTACGCCCAGCTGTGTCGGGCGCTCGCCGCGCATGACGTGCGAGCCGACCTGCCCTACATTCAGACGCCCGTCATGATGATCGCAGGCGAGCGCGATTCCTCGACCCCCATCGCCAACGTCGAACTGGTGGCCGAGACGGCCCCCCGCGGTGAACTGCACGTCGTCGCCGACGCCGCACATCAGGTCCCGGTCATGCGTCCCGCGGAGGTCGCGCGACTGATCCGCCAGATGATGGAGCGGCCGCGCTGGAACCGCGTGGTCAGCGAGTCGGGCGACTGAAGCGCCACGTCACGGTCAGGACAGACGAAGAGGCCCCCGCTCGGCAGCGGGGGCCTCTCGCGTCTCGGGGGCTCAGGACATCAGCTGTGCCATCCACGCCTCGACGTCGTCGGGGTCGCGGGGGAGCGCCTCGGAGAGGTTGACCGGATCGCCGTCGGTGATCAGGATGTCGTCCTCGATCCGGATGCCGATGCCGCGGTACTCCTCGGGGACAAGCAGGTCGGTCGACTTGAAGTAGATGCCTGGCTCGACCGTGATCACCATGCCCTCCTTGAGCGTGCCGCCCCGGTAGAGCTCGGCGCGGGCCTGGGCGCAGTCGTGCACGTCGAGGCCGAGGTGGTGCGAGGTGCCGTGCACCATCCAGCGACGGTGGAAGCCGCCGTTGTCGGGATCGAGCGACTCCTCGGCCGTGCCGGGGAGGATGCCGAGCTCCTCGAAGAACGCGGCGAGCACCGCGATCGCGGCCTTGTGGGGTGCGAGGAAGTCGTTGCCGGCGCGGCAGGCGAGGATGCCTGCGGTCTGCGCGGCGAGCACCGCCTCGTAGACGCGGCGCTGGGCGGGGGAGAACTTTCCGTTGATCGGCATGGTGCGGGTGATGTCGGCGGTGTAGAGCGAGTTGACCTCGACGCCTGCGTCCATCAGCAGCAGGTCGCCGTCGGCGATGACCCCGTCGTTGCGGATCCAGTGCAGGGTGTTGGCGTGGTCGCCTCCGGCTGCGATGGTGTCATAGCCGACCGCGTTGCCGAGGTGGCGCGCGTTGAGGGCGAAGATGCCCTCCACCCAGCGCTCGCCTCGACCCCGGCGGGTGGCCTCGGGCAGTTCGCGGACGACCGCCTCGAAGCCCTCCTTCGTGGCCTTGCACGCCAGCTTCAGCTCACCGATCTCGAACTCGTCCTTGGAGAAGCGGGCCTCCGAGGCGGCGCGGGCGAGGTCGCCGTCGAGATCCACGCTGTGGCCGCCGCGCGCCTCGTCGACAAGAGCGGTGATCTCGGGGTCGGCCTCCCGGATGACCAGCTGGTTGCTTCCCGCCTCCTTGATCACCTCCGGCAGGTCGAGCACGGTGCGGCAGTCGAGCTGAGTCGCCGCGGACATCTCCTCGAGCGAGTCGCGCTGGCCGACCCACATCTCGCCGTAGCGGGCGTCGGCGTAGAACTCACGGTCGGTGCGCGGGGCGCGGGGGCGGAAGAACAGCGTCGCCGTGTCGTCCTTGAGCACGAGGACGGAGTCGGGCTCCCTGTCCTCGCCCAGGCCGGTGTAGTAGGCGAAGGCGCTGTGGGGACGGAACCGGTAGTCGGTGTCGTTGGAGCGCGTCTTGAGCGGTCCGGCGGGGATGATCAGGGTCGTGCCCGGGTACAGCTTCGTCAACTCGGCGCGGCGCGCGGCGGCGTACGGTGCCGACGCAAGCCGCTCGGGCAACTGGTCGGAGTACGGCTCCCAGTCGCTGACGATGAACGTCTTGAACGCCTCCGAAAATGGGTCTCGGCGGTTCTCGTTACGGTCCTCGGCTGCAGCAGTCATGGCCTCCACTCTACGCGCGGCCGCGTCGGGCCGACGCCGGGCAGGCGCGAGCGTGGGCGACCACCCGGGGCGCGGCACTAGAGTGTGCCGCGTGCGGCAGGGGCCGCGCGGCGGGGCCTTCCGGCCCGTGGTCGGCTGCGCTTCGCCCCGACGCCCCGACAGTGACCCACCGACACCCGAGGAGCGAACGTGAGCGAGTCCGCGTTGCTGGGGTTTCTGCAGTGGATCGACCTGATCGGGGTCGTGTTCAACGCCGTCCTCGGCGCGGTGATCGGCCGCGCGGCGCGGCTCGACGTCGTCGGGCTCGCGGTGCTGGCCATCATGTCCGGGCTCGGCGGAGGCATGATCCGCGACGTGCTGCTGCAGTCCGGTCCGCCCATCGCGATCACCGACTGGCGCTACATCACCGCGGCCCTTGCGGGCGCGGCTGTCGTGATGGTGGTGCGCGTGGAGGGTCGGTGGTGGGAGCGGATCTATCCGCCCATCGACGCGCTGGCCCTCGGCACCTGGGCCGCCGCAGGCTCCCTGAAGACGCTCGAGGCCGGGTTCGGGGTGCTCCCGGCGTTGATGCTCGGCACCATCACCGCGGTGGGCGGCGGCTTCGTGCGCGACATCGTGCTGCGCCGCATCCCGGGGGTGCTCGGCGGCAACACCCTCTACGCAACGGCGGCGCTTGCCGCCTCCATCGTCGCGGTCGGGTTCTGGCACGTCGACCTTACGGCCATCGGTTCGGTGGTCGCGACCGTCTTCGGTGCGGCGCTCGTTCTGCTCGCCAAGTGGCGGCGGCTCTCGCTCCCCGTGGGGGAGGACGCGATCACCATCGGCGAGGCGGTCGCGCGGGGGCTCGCGAAGTCGCGGCGCCGGACCGTCCGCCCGAAGGCCGACGGCGAGGAGGCCGCATAGGCGCACGACGACGCCCGCCCGGCGGCTTGAGCCGACCCGGGCGGGCGTCGATGCGGTGCTGAGGATTCAGCGGAGGGGGATCACTCGACGGTGACCGACTTCGCGAGGTTGCGCGGCTGGTCGACGTCGTGGCCCTTGACCGTCGCCAGCTCACATGCGAACAGCTGGAGCGGGATGATCGCGGCCATCGGCTGCAGCAGCGTTGAGATCTTCGGCAGCTCGATCAGCGTGTCGGCGACGGCCGCGGCCTCGTCGTCGTCACCCTCGGCGAGCACGATGGTGCGGGCGCCGCGCGCCTTCACCTCTGCGATGTTCGAGATCACCTTGTCGCGCAGCTGGTCGCGGCCCTTCGGCGGGACCACGACGAACACCGGAAGGTCCTGGCTGATCAGCGCGATCGGGCCGTGCTTCAGCTCGCCCGCCGCGAAGCCCTCGGCGTGGATGTAGGCCAGCTCCTTGAGCTTCAGGGCGCCCTCGAGCGCGCTCGGGTAGCCGACGTGGCGACCGAGGAACAGCACGGAGGTGGCGTCGACGAGCTCCTTGGCCAGGTCGAGCACGACCTGCTGCGAGTCGAGCATCTGCTGGATCGCCTCTGGCATCCGCTCGAGCTCGGTGAGCAGCGCGGCGATCTCGTCTCCGTACTTCATGCCGCGCACCTGGGCGAGGTACAGGCCGAGCAGGTAGCACGCGACGAGCTGGGTGGTGAAGCCCTTCGTCGAGGCGACGCCGATCTCGGGCCCGGCGTGGGTGTAGATGACGGCGTCCGACTCGCGCGGGATGGTCGCGCCGTTGGTGTTGCAGATCGCGATCACCTTCGCCTGCTGCTCGCGGGCGTGGCGGATCGCCATCAGGGTGTCGGCCGTCTCGCCCGACTGGGAGATCGTCACCACCAGCGTCATCGGGTCGACGATCGGGTCGCGGTAGCGGAACTCGGAGGCCAGCTCGACCTCGCAGGGGATGCGGGTCCAGTGTTCGATGGCGTACTTGGCCACCAGGCCGGCGTAGAAGGCTGTGCCGCAGGCCACAATGACGATCTTGTTGATGCGGCGCAGCAGCTCGGGGCTCATCCGCAGCTCGTCGAGCTGCAGTTCGCCCTTGTCGTTGAGGCGGCCGAGCAGGGTGTCGGCAACGGCCTTCGGCTGCTCGAAGATCTCCTTGCGCATGTACCAGTCGAAGCCCTGCTTCTGGGCGGCCTCGAGGTCCCAGTCGACGTGGAAGTCCTTCGTCTCCGCAGGCCCGCCGTCGAAGCTGGTCACGTTCACGCCGTCACGGGTCAGCTCGATGATCTGATCCTGGCCGAGCTCGATCGCGTCGCGGGTGTAGGCGATGAACGCCGCGACGTCGGAGGCGAGGAAGTACTCGCCATCGCCGACGCCGACCACGAGGGGAGAGTTGCGGCGGGCGGCGACGATCCGGTCCGGGTCGGTCGCGTCGACGGCCACGAGCGTGAAGGCACCCTCCAGCTTGGTGACGACCGAGCGCATGGCGGCGACGAGGTCCTTTCCGTCCTCGACCTCCGCGCGGAGCAGGTGGGCCGCGACCTCCGAGTCGGTCTCGGAGGCGAACTCGACGCCGCCGAGCTCACCGCGGAGCTGGTCGTGGTTCTCGATGATCCCGTTGTGCACGATCGCGACGCGTCCGGCGACGTGCGGGTGGGAGTTCTGGTCCGTGGGCGCGCCGTGGGTGGCCCAGCGGGTGTGGCCGATGGCCACGGTGGTGTCGGGGAGGGGGCGCTCCGCGATCTCACCTTCAAGGTTTGCGATCTTGCCTGCGCGTTTGCGCCATTCGATGGCCCCCTCGCTGGGGATTGCCACCCCCGCGGAGTCATATCCGCGGTACTCAAGTCGACGCAGGCCGTTCAGCACCACGTCGAGTCCGTCACGTTCTCCGATGTATCCAACGATTCCACACACGGCGAGAAATGTACATGATGATTGAGCACTTCTTGACATTGGCGCTCCGGGCAGTTGTGAACTTGCGTCATCGTCGATTCTGTGCACCACCCCTGCTCAGGCGCGTGGCCCCTCTCCGTTAGGCTTGCGCAGGTCCACATTGCTAGAAGGAGTGCCGGTGTCCGGACCCTACGTCACGCTGCAGCGCCGCGCCTGGGCTGAGCTGTCCGACGCGACCGAGATCGATCTCGACGAGGAGACGCTCGCAAGGCTCAGAGGCATCGGCGACCCGACCTCCGCGCTCGACATCGAGGAGGTCTACCGGCCGCTGTGCCAGCTGCTGCACCTCTACATGGTCAACACGGGGCGCCTCTACGCGCAGAACAGCAGCTTCCTCAACCTAGACGTGCGCCGCACCCCGTTCGTGATCGGTGTCGCAGGCTCCGTCGCGGTCGGCAAATCCACCGTCTCGCGCGTCCTGCAGGAGTTGCTGAGCCGCGCGCCCGGCAACCCGAAGGTCGACCTGATCACCACCGACGGCTTCCTCTACCCGAACGCCGAGCTCCAGCGCAGGGGGCTGCTCGACCGCAAGGGCTTCCCCGAGTCGTACAACCGACGTGCGCTGCTGCAGTTCGTGATGGACGTGAAGTCGGGCGAGCCGAAGGTGCTCGCGCCCGTCTACAGCCACATGGTCTACGACATCGTCGCGGACGAGCACATCGAGGTGGAGAGCCCCGACATCCTGATCATCGAGGGCCTCAACGTGCTGCAGCCGGCGCGCGTCGAGGCGGACGGACGCTCCGGGCTCGCTGTCAGCGACTTCTTCGACTTCTCTGTCTTCGTCGACGCGGAGGAGGGCCACATCAAGCAGTGGTTCCTGAACCGCTTCATGGAGCTGCGCCGCACCGCGTTCACCGACGAGCGCAGCTACTTCCGGCTCTACAGCGAGCTCTCCGACCAGGAGGCGCTGACGCTCGGCTCCCAGGTGTGGGACACCATCAACGGCCCCAACCTGCGCCAGAACGTGGCGCCCACCCGCGAGCGCGCCACCGCGATCCTCGTCAAGGGCGAGGACCACATGGTCGACTCGATCCGCATCCGCAAGGTCTGATCCGAGCACGCACCGTTCCGCGGACGCGCGGCCGGCCCACCCGCGAGTCAGTAGTGTGTCGCCATGATCGTTGGCATCGGCACCGACCTGGTCGTCATCGACCGCTTCGAGGAGATGCTCAAGCGTCGTCCGGGGCTGGCCGAGCGGCTGCTCACCGAGGGCGAGCGGGCCCTCTCGATCGAGTCGCAGGCGGCCCGCTTCTCCGCGAAGGAGGCGCTCGCGAAGGCGCTCGGCTCGCCGGGCGGGATGCGCTGGCTCGACTGCGAGGTCGTCAAGAGCGACGACGGCGTGCCCTCCTTCGCCACGACCGGCACCGTCTCGGCGAGGATCGCGGCGCTCAGGATCGGGCGCATCCACCTGAGCATCAGCCACGACGGGGGATACGCGACGACGATGGTGGTGTGTGAGAAATGAGGCAGATCCTCTCCGCCAAGCAGATCCGTGATGCCGAACAGCAGGTCTTCGACACGCAACCCGACGTCGACCTCATGGGCCGCGCCGCCGCGGCGGTGGCGAGGATCGCAGACGCCGTGGCCCCCGAGGGGACGGTGCTCGTCGCCGTCGGCCCGGGTAACAACGGCGGGGACGGGCTCTTCGCGGCCGCCCGGCTCGCCCCGCACCGCCCGGTCCTGCTCTGGCTCGCCATGGGGAAGGCCCACGAGGCGGGCCTCGAGGCGGCCGTGCGTGCGGGTGCGCAGGAGGTCGACGCCGTCGGCGCGATCGGCTCGCTCGTCGACTGCGCCCTCGTCATCGACGCCGTGACCGGACTCGGTTCGCGGCCGGGGCTCCCGGCGCAGGTGGCCACCTTCGCCGCTGCCTGCGAGGACGAACACGTCACCGTGCTGTCGGTCGACCTTCCCTCCGGGCTGGATGCCGACGCCGCCGAGCCGCACGAGAGCTTCCGGGCGGCCCACACCGTCACGTTCGCCGCGCCGAAGCCGTGCCACGTGCTCCAGCCGGCCGCCTCCCGCTGCGGAAGACTCCACGTCGTCGACATCGGTCTCGACGTCGAGGCGGGTAACCTGCGCCAGGCCGAGGAGTCCGATGTGGCGCGCTGGTGGCCGGTGCCGCACGAAGGCTCAGACAAGTACTCCCGCGGCGTGGTCACGGTCGACACGGGATCGGAGACCTACCCCGGCGCCGCGCTGCTTACCTGCGCCGGGGCGCTGCACGCGGGGGCGGGGATGGTCCGCTACACCGGACGGGCGCCGTCCGGGCTGATCATGTCGCGGTTCCCCAGCGTGGTGGTCGGTGACGGCAGATCGGAGGCCACCGTGCTCGGATCCGGCTGGGGCGACACGGACAACGCCGCCTCGCGGGTCGAATGGGCGAAGCTGCACCGGCTCCCCGCAGTTGTCGACGCCGACGCCCTCTACTCGCTGCCCAACGGCAGGCTGGAGGGCTGGCTGCTCACCCCGCACGCCGGAGAACTCGGCCGGATCCTCGGCTGCACGAGGGCGCACGTGGAGGCCCAGCCGCTCGCCTGCGCGCGCGAGGCCGCACGGCACACGGGGGCCTCGGTGCTGTTGAAGGGGGCCACCCAGTACATCGCCGAGCCGTCGGGGCGGGTCACCATCGCGGTCGCCGGTCCGGCATGGACCGCGCGCGCCGGCTCCGGCGACGTGCTCGCGGGCATCTGCGGTGCGCTGCTGGCGAGCGGACTGCCCGCCTGGAAGGCGGGCGTGGTCGGGGCGAGCATCCAGGCCATCACCGCGATGAGGCATCCCGGGCCGTACACGCCGGATGAGCTGTCGGCGCGGATGCCGCAGGTGATCGCCGAGCTGACCTCGGGGCTGTAGGCGTCAGGCAGCCAGCGCGTCGTCGCGCACCGACATCGAGATGGCCCGTGCGTAGTGCCCCATCAGTTCGGAGCAGACGTTGTCCCAGGTGCGCTCGAGCACGGACACGCGGGCCGCGCTGCCGAACGACTCACGCCGCTCGGGGTCGTCGACGAAGCCCTGCACCTCCGCGCGGAGCGCGCCCAGGTCGCCCGGCGTGTAGAGGCGCCCGGTGCTCAGGGGGTCGATCAGGTCGATCGGCCCGCCACGGCGCGGCGCGACGACGGGCAGTCCGGACGCCTTCGCCTCCTGGATGGCCTGGCAGAACGTCTCCATCTCGCCCGGATGGACGAACAGGTCGAGGCTCGCCATCGCGTGTGGGAGTTCCTCCCCGGTCAGCTGGCCGAGGAAGAGGGCGCCGGGCAGCCTCGCCTCCAGTTGGCCGCGCAGCGGGCCGTCGCCGATCACGACGAGCCTGGTGCCAGGGATCCCGCCGACGGCGGCGAGATCCTCGACCCGCTTCTCGCTCGCCAACCTGCCCATGTAGCCGATCACCGTCTCACCGTCGGGGGAGAACCGGCGGCGGAGGTCGTCGTCACGCTTCGCAGGGTCGAACCGCACGGAGTCGACGCCGCGGCCCCACACGCCGACCCGCGGGATGCCCTGACCGATCAACTGGTCGCGGGCGAATGTCGACGGCGCGAAGTTCAGCGACGCGAGGGAGTGCACCTGGCGAACCTGGTGCCAGAGAATCGGTGCGACATGCGGGAACCCGTAGCGGGCCGCATACGTGGGCACCTCGGTCTGGTAGATCCCCACCATCGGGATGCCGAGCTTCGCCGCCACCGATGCCGCCTTGTAGCCGACGATGAAGGGCGCCGCGAGGTGCACCACGTCGGGCCGGAAGTTGGTGAGCAGGCGCTCGATCGTGAGCGAGGAGGTCGTCACGACGCGGACCTGGTCGTAGAAGGGAAGACCGATCGAGGCGACCGACTCCACCGGGAAGCCGCAGTAGGTGGAAGGGGTCCGGTCACCGTCCTGGGGGGCGATCACCATGGCCTCGTGTCCATTGGCCAACAGATGCTCCAGGATGCGCAGCACCGAGTTGGTGACGCCGTTCAACTGGGGGAGAAAAGACTCCGCGACAATGGCCACTCGCACGCCCCCATGCTACTCCGAACGCCCTTTCCAGACCGCATACGCGGGGCCAACGCCTGGTGACGGGTGGATGACGTTTAGTCTTTTCGGGCTTCAGCGCGTAGACTCGTACGGCCCGGCCGAGGCGGTTTCACGCCCGCGTTTCACATTCCTGATGCGTTGTTTCATGAGCGGGCACCGGCCCGAGTTCACATCTGCGGGCCGTCACCCCAGTGCTAGGACACCTTTTTACATGAATGCACCACGCCGTAAGGCCCGTTGGTCGACCGAGAAGCGCGCAGCCAAGGGCCGCACGCCCCAGCGCCGCCGCACCGATTCCGCCCCCTCCGACGCCCCCATGAACCGCAAGCAGCGCCGCGCCCTCCAGTTCGGCGACCAGCAGGGCAAGTACAACACCGAGGCCCGCCGCGACGACGCACCGCGTCAGGAGCGCGACGAGCGCCGCTCGTCCGATCGCCGTGACGACCGCGGCTCCGGCTCGTACGACCGTCGTGACGACCGTGGTGGCCGTTCGTTCGATCGTCGTGACGATGATCGTGGTGGCCGTTCCTATGACCGTCGCGACGACCGTGGCGGCCGTTCCTATGACCGCCGCGACGACCGTGGCGGCCGTTCGTTCGATCGCCGTGACGATGACCGCCGTTCCGATGACCGTCGTGATGACCGTGGTGGCCGTTCCTTCGATCGCCGCGACGCTGACCGTCGTTCGTACGACCGCCGCCATGACCGTGGC
>RRZU011635422.1_pt1 | contig 11888 bp, 7 predicted proteins | sample 2165561 | NCBI WGS metagenome assembly RRZU01 (sample SAMN10456909, study PRJNA506462) | wastewater metagenome | isolation source: wastewater sludge | place: USA: Moscow, Idaho | reverse complement strand
TCTGATTAACAGTCAGATGCTCTAACCAACTGAGCTAAGAAGGAAACTGTATATTTTTATTCTTTTAAGGAATGAACGTTTTTAATGTGCTTTATTTTGATATGCGTTTCAGTTGTAAAGCGGTGCAAAGATAGGCTATCATTTGGTTTTTGCAAATAAAAATCGAACTTTTTTTATTTTTTTTTATCTGCCCACAATTGCCTTGTAAATATCGTTTCCGTTAGCAAATAATAGCAGTGTTATAAGTAAAACAAAACCAACCATTTGTGCGTTTTCAAGGAATTTATCGCTTGGTTTCTTCCCACTGATAATTTCATATAATAAAAACATAACGTGACCTCCATCAAGTGCTGGAATAGGCAATAAGTTCATTACTCCAAGCATAATTGATAATAAAGCGGTGATGGTCCAGAACGTTTCCCAGCTCCATGTATTAGGAAAAATATCAAATATGGCTTTAAAACCACCTACTTGTTTGTAAGCACCTGTACTTGGACTGAAAATCATTTTCAATTGTTTTCCGTAACCTAGTAATTGGTCTTTACCTTTGGTGATTCCCACCGGAATTGATTCTAGTAAACTAAATTCCTGTTTGCTGATTTTATAATACCCCAGTTTTTCTAGATTACTCATGCTTAATCCACCAACACCAATTCCTAGTTTTCCATCATTAGAAACAATAACAGGAACTTGAATTTCTTTTTGGTCTCTTAAAATCGTGGCGGGAATCGTTTTGTTCTTGTTCTTTTCTAATATTGCTTTTGCTTGATCAAAATATTTTGCCGGTTGACCGTTTAATGCTAGTACAACATCTTTTGGCTGCAAAGCAGTATTCTTTGAGCCATCAGAAACGGCTCCTACTACAAATGGCATTCTAATGCTTACTAGTGGTTCTTTTTCCTGTTTTGATAATTGGTCTACAAAATCTATTGGCATTTTGATGGCTTGTTGCGTCCCATTTCTTTCAATAAGCACTTCTTTGGCCATAACCACTTTCATATTGATGTCATTGTCAAATTTGACGATTTTTTCACCATCTACGGATACAATATGATCTCCAGTTTTGAAACCTGCTTTTTGCATGGCTTTATTTTCAATCAACAATCCATCTTTCAAATCTTCATTAGCAATGTAAATATCGCCATAAGCAAAAGCCATTCCGATGTAAATAATGAATGCCAAAATAAAATTCACCGTAACCCCACCCAGCATAATAATCAAACGTTGGTACGCCGGTTTAGAACGAAACTCCCAAGGTTGTGGTGGCAAAGCCATTTGTTCCTTGTCCATACTTTCGTCTATCATTCCGGAAATTTTCACGTAACCACCTAGAGGCAACCAACCAATACCGTATTCAGTTTCGCCAATTTTCTTTTTTATAAGAGAATATTTAACGTCAAAAAATAAATAGAATTTTTCGACTCTGGTTTTGAATAATTTTGCAGGAATAAAATGTCCTAATTCGTGAAGTATAATAAGTAATGATAAGCTCAATAAAAATTGAGAAAGCTTTATAAATATGTCCATTGTTTAATTTTAGTTCTTTTACAACTCGCAAAAGTAAGGTTTTCTATTTGTTTAATTTGCAATATTTATTCCATAACGTTTTAAATGTTTGTTAATTATTACAAATTCAATCTCTCGTTTAGCCACTCTCCCGTAACTTTACTTTTTCAAATGAATATTTTCTGTTAACCTCCATCTAAAATCATCAGTATGTCCTCAAAATTATTTTTTCCTCTTTCCATAAAAAGTATTACGCTCAAAAATAGGATTGTGATTTCTCCCATGTGTCAATATTCTGCAAAAGATGGGTTTGCCAATGATTGGCATCTCGTACATTTAGGTAGTCGAGCTGCCGGAGGAGCGGGATTAATTATTCAGGAAGCCACTTCGGTTTGTCCCGAAGGCAGAATTTCTCCTGGCGATTTAGGACTGTGGAAAGACGAACAAATCGAAAAAATGGAACAGATTAATCAGTTTATTGTCAGCCAAAATTCGGTTCCCGGAATCCAATTGGCGCATGCCGGTCGAAAAGCAAGCGCTGCAGCACCATGGAACGGAGGTAAGAAACTAAATGCCACACAAGGCGGTTGGGAAACCGTGGCGCCAAGTGCGGTGGCCTATCACACCAATGAAAAAGCACCAATTGCATTAGATAAAACGGGAATTCAACAAGTGATTTCTAATTTCAAATCAGCCACAAAAAGAGCCGTTCAAGCTGGTTTTCAAGTACTAGAAATTCATGCAGCACACGGCTATTTGTTGCATCAGTTTATGTCGCCTTTGTCTAATCTTAGAACCGATGAATACGGCGGAAGTTTAGAAAACCGAATCCGATTAACCCTTGAAGTAGTGGAAGCAGTGCAATCAGAATGGACGGAAAAATTGCCTTTGTTCGTCCGAATTTCCGCTACAGACTGGGCTGAAGGTGGATGGAATGCGGAAGAATCCGTACAGCTTTCAAAAATACTAAAAGAAAAAGGCGTTGATTTAATTGATGTTTCTTCTGGAGGATTGGTCTCACACCAACAAATTCCGCTAGGTCCCAATTACCAAGTTCCTTTTGCAGACCAAATTAAAAAAGAAACCGGAATCCTAACAGCTGCAGTGGGGTTAATCACCGAGGCCACTCAAGCCGAGGAAATTGTGGCTTCAGGAAAAGCCGATTTAATATTATTTGCCAGAGAATCCCTAAGAAATCCAAATCTTGGATTGACATTTGCCCATGATTTAAATGAAGATATGGCATGGCCAAAACAATACGAAAGAGCCAAAATATAAAAAAAACCTAAACACGAATTCCACGAATTGGCACTAATTTATTTCGTGTAAATTGTTGCAATTGGTGTTTAACTTCTGAAATTAGTACTAAATTACTCTTTTATGCAAAAAATAAAAACCGCACTACTTTCTTACGGAATGTCTGGAAAAGTATTCCATGCGCCATTTGTAAATTTTCATTCGGGACTTGAACTGATTGGTTCCTGGGAACGAAGTAAAAAATTAATTCAGCAAGATTTTCCTGAAGTGAAAAGTTATGCTACAATTGATGAGTTGTTGGAAGATACGGTCGATCTGGTTATTGTAAATACGCCAGTCGAAACGCATTATGAATATGCTAAACAAGTCCTTTTGGCTGGCAAACATGCCATTGTCGAGAAAGCGTTTACGACAACCGTTGCTCAAGCACAGGAATTAGCGGCTATCGCCAAAGAAAAAGGGGTAAAACTTGCCGTTTTTCAAAACCGAAGATGGGATAGCGATTTAAAGACTGTACAAAAAATTATTTCGGATGGGATTTTAGGTGAAATCGTGGAAGCTGAATTTCATTTTGACCGCTATAATCCGCTTTTGAGTCCCAAGCAACACAAAGAAAGCGTCAATTCTGGTGCCGGACTTCTCAAGGATTTAGGACCGCATTTAATCGATCAAGCGCTGTGTTTGTTTGGTTTGCCACAAGCAGTTTTTGCTGATATTCGCATAACTCGAGAACATTCATTGGTCGATGATTGCATCGATATTTTACTGTATTATTCCAATTTCCGTGTCCGGTTAAAAGCGGGATTTTTTGTCCGCGAAGCCATTCCTGCCTATGTGATTCACGGAAAAAAAGGCTCGTTCCTGAAACCACGCGCCGATGTTCAGGAGGACGAATTGAAGTTGGGAAACAAACCCAATTTAGGCACTTGGGGAACCGAATCCGTGGAGAAACAAGGACTTTTGCACACAGAAATAAAGGGTGAAATAGAAAAAAAAAGCATCCCAACACTTCAAGGGAATTATTATGACTTTTTTGACGGCGTTTATAATTCAATCCTACATAATAGTGCTGAACCAGTAACGGCGCAGGATGGCGTTCATGTCATGCAAATTATCGAAGCCGCCATTCAAAGCAGCGCCCAGAAAAAAGCAATTGATTTATAATACGTTACCCGCTGAATTTTCAGTGCTCTTATTAGTTTTCAAGGGCAAAGGAATTCAGTAATTAGGAGCACAACAATCACTTTTCATAAGAAATTATCACCCGCTGTACGCAGTATCTTTTTTATAAACGCAAGCTGTTTTGTGGTCAAAACACGGGATGCATTCAAGCGTTTATAAAAAAGGATACTTGCTGCCATCGGGGCTACAAAATCCGTTTATTTTTTCTAAGGACTTTTTGAAAAAGAGCAAAAAAATATTTTCATTGAAAATCAACAGCTTAGTGCTTTTTTTTATATATTTAACATTACAATTGTTTCAAGCAATTTCTTACTATGGGCTGAATTTCAAATACCACTTTCTTCAGCATGATATGATTTTAGGTTAATACCACTTTTCCAAAATTCAGTTTTAATTGTTTTAATGCAGTTATCCCATCCCGGATAATGCTTTCTATGCTTTTAGTTCAACCGTTACAATTCATTTCTAGTGGTTGAACTTCTCGTATAGGATAAAAATATTTCGACTACAATTTTCAAAAAGTGTAACCATTATCAGTTGAGTATATGAAAAAAATTTACCTTACTTTATTTTTTATCGTTCACATAGTATGCAGTACAGCACAAACCACCACGGGTTTTTTTGGAAAAATTATAGAGTCCAAAACCCAAAATCCGCTAGGATATGTGGTCGTAAGTATTCAAAATACAACTTTGATGCAACTCACTAAATCCGATGGTAATTTTAGTTTTGATACCGTTCCTACAGGTAATATATTGCTTCTTATTCACAGTCAAGGATTCAAAGACGGTTTGTATCCCATAGCAATCACCGAAGGAAAAATGCTGGATTTAGGAACCATAACTTTAGAAGAAGACCAATCTACAGAACAACAAAGCAGCATTATCACACTCGGAGAAAGTGATTTTAGTGATGAGAACAGCAGCTCCGAAAATACTTCGGGATTGTTGCAATCGTCCCGAGATGCTTTTTTGCAAGCTGCCGCCTTCAACTGGGGACAAGCGCGGTTTAGAGTTCGCGGTTTAGACAGCGAGCACTCCACGATGATGATCAACGGCGTTGCTATGAACAAAATTTATGATGGAAGACCGCAATGGGGCGGATGGGGCGGACTGAATGATGCGCTTCGCAATCAGGAATTCACACTTGGAACTGCGCCTTCGGATTATACATTTGGTGGGATTTTAGGAACACAACAAATCAATACACGAGCTTCTATTTACAGACCCGGTTCTCGAATCACATTTTCAGGAACCAATACCAATTACAGTTGGCGCACGATGGTCACGCATGCTTCCGGAATGAATGCCCGCGGTTGGGCTTTTGTGGTTTCGGCAGGAAAACGCTGGGCGCAAGAAGGCTATTTTGAAGGAACAAGCTATGATGCAAATTCCTTTTTCATAAGTCTCGAAAAAAAAATAAGCGAGCAACATTCGTTGAATCTAACCGGAATGTACACGCCTAATTCCAGAGCCAAAAACTCGCCTAACACCACCGAAGTTACCCAACTGACGAACGCCAAATACAATTCCTATTGGGGTTTTCAAGATGGAAAAAAGAGAAATGCCCGCATCAAAACTATTGAAGAACCTACGATAATGCTAAACCATTATTTTAAAATCAATGAGAAAGCCAATCTGAATTCGACTGTAATGTATCAATTTGGAAAAATTGCCAACAGCAACATCGATTATCAAAATGCGAACAGCCCAGACCCAACCTACTACAGAAAAATGCCCAGTTATTATAGCTCGCTTTATGCGCCAGATAATGGAGAATATTCGGGAGCATTTACGCCAGATTATGAAAATGCCGAGAAAAGCAAAGCGAAATTTCTAGCGCATCCTCAAATCGATTGGACGGCACTTTATCGAGCCAATCAAAATCCAATTTTTGATGGGAATGGAACAATTTCCGGCTATGAACCGGCAAAAAGCAAGTACGTTTTGTATGAAGATCAAGTAGAAGATGAAACGGCGGTAGCCACCACAAATTTGAGCGCGCAACTGTCAGAAAACATTTTTTTGAATGCCGGAGCGGCTTTCAAAAAGCTAAAATCACATAATTCTCAACAGCTTTTGGACTTGCTTGGCGGTTCTTGTTTTGAAGATATCGACGCTTTTTACAATGGAGATCAATCGCAGTCTGACCTCAATAATCCGGACCGTCAAGTGGGAGTTGGAGATACATACGGATACAATTATAATTATTTTGCCACTACTTTAGAAGCTTTTACCCAATTCAAATTCACGTACAACAAAGTAGATTTTTATTTGGCTCAGCATTTTGCCAGAGCGGATTATCAAAGGGAAGGTTTGTACAAAAACGGCATCTATGCAACGAATTCCTTTGGAAAAAGTGAGAAAGTAGTGTTTGAAAACTTTGGCTTCAAAGCCGGATTCAATTTGAAAATTTCGGGCAAACAGTTAGTGACTTTCAATGCGGCACATTTGACCAAAGCGCCTTCTTTGAGAAATACGTTTGCAAATTCCCGTTTGAATAATTCAATTGTAAATGATCTTGAAAGTGAAAATACAAGCAGTTTAGACGCCAGCTACATCTATCGTTCCCCAAAATTGAAAGCCAGACTAACGACGTATTATTCCCTAATTAAAAACGCGACTCAAATTTCATTTTTTTATGCCGAAGGGATTTTTGATGATGGCGCGGGTTATTTAAACACCGATGCTTTTGTGAGCCAAACAATAACGCAATTGAACAAGAAAAATTGGGGAGCCGAATTCAGTTTGGAATACCAATTGACCCAAACCTTTAAAACTACTTTATCCGCAGCTTTTGGGGAATATACGTATGACAGCAATCCAAAAGTGACATTGACAAATGATGCCGAGGCAACTTTAGCAAACACCAATCCTATTTTTGATTTTGGAACGGCTGCACTCAAAAATTACAAACAAGCAGGAATTCCACAACGTGCCTATTCCTTAGGAATTGAATACCGAGATCCAAAATATTGGTGGATTAGCGCCAATGTAAATTACCTCACCAATAGTTATATTGATATTTCTCCTATTTCCAGAACCAAAATATTTTATAAAAATCCTGCAAGCGGTTTCAATTTTCCAGAAGCTACAGAGGAACGGGCAGCAGAACTGATACAACAAGAAAAATTTGACCCTACGATGTTGCTTAATCTCGTGGGTGGAAAATCGTGGCGTATTTATGGGAAGAATGTTGGGGTTTTTGCCAGCATCAATAATGTACTTGATGTTACCTATAAAACGGGCGGTTATGAGCAAGCCCGAAATGCTAATTTTAGGCAAATCAATCAGGATGTTTCCAGTGGTACTCCTTCTTTTGGACCCAAATATTTCTACGGATACGGCCGAACGTATTTCGTGAACCTTTATATCAATCTTTAAATTAAAGCTTATGAAAGCAACATTTTACAAATCCTTTTTGTTTTTCCTGTTGGCCATTACATTGGGTAGTTGCGTGACAGATGAGGTTGCAGCTCCAAAACTGGTATGTACCCAACCCGATTTACGCACAAATACAACCGTTAGCGAGGTTCGCATTGCCGCAAATGCTATTGTAACGCAATATAAATATGACGATATAATCGAGGCGTATGTGGTTTCCAGCGATGAATCGGGAAATTTTTTCAAGTCGATTTCCTTTCAGACTTTGGCAACAGCCACCACACCAGCCATAGGATTTAGTGTTCCCGTGGATGCGACTAACTTATATATTGATTACAGGCCGGGCAATAAAGTATATATAAAATTGAAAGACCAGTACACGGATATTTCGTTTGGTGGAATGCGCATAGGAAGCATTTTTGTGAATTCCTATAATGAAGGCGGAGTAGGACGATTGTCGCAAAACGATTATAAAAAAGTATTGAATGCGTCGTGTACAAATCTAAAAGAAGCGGATTTAGTTCAGTCCTTAACCATGGCTGAATTGTTGAATGATTCCAATATAAATACCTTGGTCGAATTATCCGATGTTCAGTTTTCAGCTGCAGCTGTCGGTCGACATTATTTTGAAGAAACTAATAATGTAGGTGGTGCTACAAATTGGGGTCTGAAAGACAAATTAGGCAATCAAGTGTATTTTAGAACCAGTAGTTTTTCTGATTTTGCAACCAAAGTAGTTCCAGCCGGAAGCGGAAAAGTAAGAGGGATTTTAACAAAGTATGGAAATGATTATCAATTATTAGCGCGCTCTGAAAAAGATGTAGTCATGACCGGAACAAGGGCAGTTCCTTTTTTCTCTGAAGATTTTGAAAAAGTAGTGGACAAGTCAAACTTGAGTCTTCCTGGTTGGGCTAATATTGTTCAAAATGGTTCGCTTTTCTGGAAAGGAGGCGTTTATTCAGGAAATGGATATGCTGAATTTAGTATTTCAGGTACAAAGGTAGTTTCTAATGTAGCTTGGTTGATTTCGCCAAAAATAGATATGGATCTTTATACTAAAGAAATCTTGACTTTTAGAACTGCCCAGCATCATTTAGATGTTGATTCCCCATTAAATTCGTTGGAAGTATATGTTTCCACTAATTTTGATGGTTTGAATGTGACAAAAGCAACGTGGGTTCCACTAGTGGTTAATTTACCTAAACAAGCTACGCCTTGGTATCAATTTGTAGGAAGCGGCGCAGTAGATTTATCTTCGTACAAAGGCAAAATCAATATTGCTTTTAAATATATCGGTTCTGGGAAAAATTTGGCTCTAGACGGTGCTTTTCAGGTAGATGATGTTCAGATTTTTGGAGACAAATGATATTTATAAAAGGCATTGGTTGAATTTAGTATATTTGCAACCGTACCAATTAAATTTTATTATGAAATCTATTTTATTAGCATTAGTGTCGCTATTATTTCTCTCTTGTTTATCAGATGGCGGAGATTCTAAAGTTGTTGATTACACCGTTCAAAACGAAAAAGAAATCGTAGATTATATTGCAAAAAATAATTTGAATGCTCAAAATTCAAATTCGGGTTTGTATTACGTGATTAATGAAGCAGGAACCGGAGTTCAACCAACGGCTGCATCTAATGTTACAGTAGCATACAAAGGGTCTTTTACTAACGGAAATGTTTTTGATCAGAGTGATGCATCAGGTGTTTCGTTTGGTTTAAATCAAGTTATAAAAGGATGGACCGAAGGAATTCCTTATTTTAAAGAAGGTGGAAACGGAATTCTTTTAGTGCCGGCTCATCTTGGTTATGGTAGCGGTGGTCGACCAGGCATTTCTGGGGGTGCTGTACTTATTTTTGAGGTTAAACTGATAAAGGTAAATTAGTTCAAGACAATTATAAAATCACTACAGGCTGTCTAAATTTTAGGCAGCCTTTTTTAGTTTAATAAATTTACCGTGTAATGCGCGGATTTTTTTAGCCACGAATTTCACGAATCTGCAGTAATTTTTAAATTTAAAATTCAATTCGTGGGAATTGGTGTTTATTTTCTTTAATTGACTGTGTCGTATAACAAACAAATTATCATTAGTAAAAGCTTGTGATATTTTTATAAACTCATAACTCCATAAGTCGGTGACAAATCATTAAATTTGTAGCTTATTCAAAAATATGTTAGAAAAAGAAGTACTAAATTTCGAAAAAACGGCTATTGTAGGTATTGTAACTCAAAACCAAAGTGAAGAGAAACTAAACGAGTATCTTGACGAATTAGAGTTTTTGACTTTTACCGCTGGAGGCCAAGTGGTAAAACGTTTTTCACAAAAAATGGAACGCCCTAATCCCAAGACTTTTGTAGGTACGGGAAAAATGGAAGAGATTCATCAATTTGTAAAAGAAAATGACATTTCGACTTTGATATTTGATGATGAGTTATCGCCATCCCAGCAAAAAAATATATCTAAAATCATTACGGAATGTAAAATCCTAGATAGGACACACCTTATCCTTGATATTTTTGCACAACGTGCCGAAACTTCCTATGCAAGAACCCAAGTAGAACTGGCGCAATGCATCTATATGTTGCCTCGATTATCCGGACTTTGGACACACTTAGAGCGTCAAAAAGGGGGAATTGGGATGCGTGGACCTGGGGAAACGGAGATTGAAACCGACAGACGTATTGTGCGTGACCGAATCGCTTTGTTGAAAGATAAAATTAAGGCAATCGACAAACAAATGGGAACGCAACGTGGCAATCGTGGGGCTATGGTGCGTGTCGCTTTAGTGGGTTATACCAATGTTGGGAAATCAACTTTGATGAATGCCGTTGGTAAAAGTGACGTTTTTGTAGAGAATAAACTTTTTGCGACCTTAGACACTACCGTTCGTAAAGTGGTCATCAAAAACCTACCTTTCTTACTTTCTGATACTGTTGGATTCATTAGAAAGTTACCTACAATGCTGGTGGATTCTTTCAAAAGTACGCTGGATGAGGTTCGTGAAGCCGATTTATTATTGCACGTAGTTGATATTTCGCATCCGGAATTTGAAGATCATATCGCATCTGTAAATCAGACATTATTGGACATCAAAGCCAATGATAAACCAGTTATTATGGTTTTCAACAAAATTGATGCTTACAAACATTTGACCATCGATGAAGATGATTTAATGACCGAAAAAACGCCAAGACATTATACGCTAGAGGAGTGGAAATCGACTTGGATGAGCAGAGTAGGAGAGGAAAACGCTTTGTTTATTTCAGCAACCAACAAAGAAAATTTCGAGGAATTCAGAGCCCGTGTTTACGAAGCCGTACGACACATTCACATTACTCGTTTTCCATACAATAAGTTTCTTTATCCAGATTATAAAGACGCTGTAGAGAAAGAAGACAAAGAAGCGGATGAAATCGAATAATTTCCCCAAGCTATAACACATCAATCCCTTTTGAAATTTCAAGAGGGATTTTTTTTGGGCGTAACAAAGCTTCCTCTTGGCTACAGCTGCGTTATGCTGTATGCTGCAAACAAAGTTGACTGAACTCCTATAAAAAAATACTACTAAGTGAAATAATCTCCAGAATAGAAATCGGGAGGATTTTCCTTGCTATCCCTCATGTAAATAAGCAATAACGAACAGTAAAACAATCTTGATGCAAATTCAAAATGCTTGCTGTAAATGAAAGCGTTTTTGATAATTTGTAAAGAATTGTTTATATATTTGAAATCAGCTAAAGTCTGACACCGTCAGACCTATCTCTCTAAATTTGGGGTGATAGGTCTTATTTTATTGGACCTATGAAGTAGTTAGTGGCAATTTTACCGCAGAATCAAGAAAATTGAAAGAATATTCAAAGAAATAAAAAAAAATAAAGATGATAATTGGACTATTTGTTAGACATTTTAAAATTTATAAAGGCGCAAAATATATTCCATTTGGAATAAACCAAAAAGAAATGTTTAATTTATTTATTGGTCAAAATGGAGCTGGTAAAAGTTCAATTCTAGAAGCTTTAAATTGTTATTTTAACAATTCAGAATTTATATATCATACAAATGAAAAAAGATCTGAAGCTTTTGTCTCTCCTCTTTTTTTAATCGAAAAAGGAGATATAACAAATTATGATAAAAAAGTACAACAGATAATTCCAATAATTTCAGAAGTTTTATTGAATCTTTCTTTTTCCTCATCAACAAATTTTAAACCTTATGAAAGTTTTTTTGAACAACAAAAATTTTTGAAAAGTATAAAAGAAACACACTACGTTTTTACAAATGCATTTTGGCCTCAAACTGATAATAGTAATCAGTATTTTATAACTTTTGATAACATCATTAAAAGGAAAATTCAAGAAGTTGAAGAATTTAATGACGAGAAAATATACTATTCTGTAATATCTAAACTCAAAAATGATATAATAAAAAACTATTCATTTTTATATATCCCTGTAGAAACATCAATTGATGATTTCTTAAGGTTAGAGTCCAAAGGAATGCAGGATTTAATGAGTGAAGATGTTAAAATATTGTGCACTCAGATTATACAGAGTGT
>RRZU010964048.1_pt1 | contig 11889 bp, 12 predicted proteins | sample 2165561 | NCBI WGS metagenome assembly RRZU01 (sample SAMN10456909, study PRJNA506462) | wastewater metagenome | isolation source: wastewater sludge | place: USA: Moscow, Idaho | reverse complement strand
CTGGGCCTGCTTCTTGGTGCCGACGAAGAGGATGTTTCCACCGTGGGCGACGGTCTCCTTGACGAAGTCGTACGTCTTGTTGATGTGATCAACGGTCTGCTGCAGATCGATGATGTAGATCGAGTTGCGATCGGTGAGAATGAATCGCTTCATCTTCGGGTTCCAACGGCGGGTCTGGTGCCCGAAGTGCACGCCGGCTTCAAGCAGCTGGCGCATGGTAACGACTGCCATGGTCGTCCTTTCTGGCGCGCACGGCTCTCGTGCGCGAATCGGTTGCCGCGCCCGGCGGAATTGCCAGACGCCCTGATGCCCCAGCCTGCTGTTTTCCCGATGAATCCTGATGATTCGCCGGGACCGGAACAGCCGCTCCGTTCGTTTCCGAGCGGTGAGAGCACGCGAAGTCGGCCAGACCGTGATCCGACCGCCCACCAAGTGTAGCCGAGGCCACGAAGCATGGGCCACCCTCGTGACGTTGCGGAGGGGTGGTTTTGGCAACATTCCGCGCATTTCGGCGGGGTTCCCCACACCTCCGCTTCGTGCACGACCAATCCACAGGAGCAGCCGGACCCGATGCGTGCCTGCGCCGGCCATCCCAGACTTGATTCATGAAACCATCCTTCGCCGCCGGAGCCGCCGCCCTGTTGCTCAGTTCGATCGTTGTTCTCGGGCCTCGGATCATCGATCCGTATGACGATCCCGGTCACGGGCCACCGGTACCCACGACGTTCGCAACCGCGGCCGACGACGTCGTCGCCAAGCAAACCTACGATTGGCCCTCCGGAGGCGAGGTTCCCGTTGTCCGGGACTTCTCGCCGCCCGAGGAGCGCTGGCTCACGGGCCACCGCGGTGTTGACCTCGCCATGGACGAGAGGGCGGAGGTCCTCGCCGCCGGTGACGGGCGAGTCATCCATGCGGGGCGGTTGAATGACAGGAACTTGGTCTCGATCGAGCACGCCGACGGGCTGCGCACCACCTACGAGCCCGTCTCCCCCACGGTGGCGAAAGGAGACGCGGTGTCGAAGGGGCAGCGCATCGGCACTCTGGAACTCGGGCACGCCGGGCCGCTGCCCGTGCTGCATTGGGGAGCGAAGTACCCCGAGGATCGCTACATCGATCCGCTCAGTCTGCTCGAGCGCGTGCCGATTCGGTTGTGGGAGTAGGTGGTGGGGCGGGAGATCCTGGTGGCGCACATGGAAACCACGCTGATGTCACACAGTAAATCACCGCATATACCCCGCACGGTTTGATAGCCTCAAATCCGTGCCCATTTCGGGGCCACATAGAAGGGACCCACCCATGAATCGTCGTATCGCCGCGTGTGCCATTGCTGCCGCCACAATACTCGGGCTCACCGCGTGCGGTGGAGGCTCGGACTCGTCATCGGACTCGTCGACCACCAGCGCACCCACAACACCACCCGCTCCAGCAACGAGCGCTCCAGCGGCGCCAGCGGCAACCACACCTGCCGAGGAGCCCGCCACGGGCCAGACCGTCTCCGAGGCCTGCATTGCCATGTCCGGACCCGTCGCCGAAGCCGGCGGCAAGATGGTGGAATTGGCGCAAGCACCGACCGATGCGCAGAACGCGGTCGATAGCTGGACTGCCCTCGTTGACGCATTCGGAGAGATCTCAGGCTCCGTCACCAACGAAGAGGTGGCGGCCGCGGCAACCACGGTCTACGAGGATACAACGCGTTTCCGTGACTCCCTGCAGAAGGTCTACGTTGAAGGGGACATGACCTTGATGGACGAGTACATCGAATCATCCCAGGACTGGTCGGCCTCCTATACCGCCCTCATGGAGCTCTGCTCACCAGCCACAAACTAGAACTCTCGTTCGTCAAGGCACGAACGATCGCGACTCCACAGCACCTGCCGAGTGTCGGACCACCGACCCGGCAGGTGCATTCTTCTGCATCAAATGGCCCACCCTTTCAGAGCATTTCAAGAGCTCGGGCAAAACGTGTCGGAGCGGTGTTCTAGACTTAGAGTATCGAACAAACATTCGTACGAAAGGAGGTGGGAATGTGGATACCGAACTGACCGAGCTGTGCCATGGCTTGGCTGACGTGTGCGAGAAACTCAAGGTTGAGGAGGTTGCGCCGGAGGCATACGTGGGAATGCTCGATCTCCTCGGCAGGGCACAACGCCAGCTCGAAGGAGTTCGCCTTGCCCTCATTGCGCGGCTCGCCGCAGTTGAACGCCAGCGCAAGAAGGAGGATCGGGGCCCGGACGGCGTTGCCGGCAAGGGGCACCCGTTGGGAGAAGCACATTCAGTCTGGGAAACCGTTGAACGCACCGGGAAGCAATCTCCCGAGAGTGTTCGCCAGGAGGTGCGCCGCGCAATTGCCGCCGAGGAACTCTACCCGAAGTTTGGGCAGGCCATCCGCGCGGGCAGGCTCTCCGGTGACTACATTGACGTTCTGCAGTCCGCGCTGCGGCAGGAGGAATTACGGGAGCGTGCCCGTGAAGCCGAGGACTGGCTGCTGGAACGGGCACTGAGCGAGCCAGTGGACTTGTTTCGTAAAACCGTGAAAACGTGGAAGTTCCGCAACGCCCCACGGTCTGCGGAGAAGCAGGCGCGCCAGGACAAGCGGGATGAGGTCTTCAGGGTTTCGCCGGAGAACGGAGGGTACCGGTTGTCGGGATGGTTGTCGGCTCTCAACGGGCAGGTCGTGCACCGCGCGATCGATCAGGCCATCGGAGTTCCTTCGCGAAATGACAACCGCTCGCCCGGCCAACGCGGCGCCGAAGCTTTGCTGGATCTCGTGAATCTGGCCGTGACGAGCGAACAGAAGGAGGCGATGGGCAGTACTTCTGGGCGCGGCACCTCCATCTTGTCGAAGGTGGGAGCACGCCACCAGATCCTCGTTCACGTCCCCCTCTCCACGCTGGTGCAAACCGAGCACGAGATCCAGACGGGATGCGGCCATCTTCACCACGTTGGGAGTATTGCGAAGGATTCGATGGAGGCTGTTGCGGCTGGAAGCCAGAAATCGTCCTCGGAACGGCGTTCGCCGCGCGAGCACTCGCCGCAGGATCACTCACCTGTGCCCATCATTCCGCCCTGTCCGGTGACCGGCACCGGGATCGGCGGTCAGGGCCGGTGCCTCGACTCACGAACGCAGGTGACCGAAGAGCTCGAACGAGAGCTGGGGAGAGTCAAGGGTCTGATCAAGTCGGGGACCTGTCCTGATGCCGTGGAAGGCTTCGAGCCAGCCCGGCTCACCGATGGCACTCCGCTGGCGCCCAGTCAGCTTGCCCGCTTGATGTGCTCGTCGGGCATTTCGCGGGTGGTGTTCTCCGCCCACGGTGAGCCGCTCGATGCCTCCCGAGCTCAACGAAGATTCTCCGCCACTCAGGAGAAGGCGATCATCGGACGGGACCGAACGTGCCGGTATCCCGGGTGCGGGAGGGGCTTGGAGCTCTCCGAGATCCACCATGCTCACGAATGGAGCGCGGGCGGCGCCACAACCACTGACAACGCGGTGTTGCTCTGCTTCCATCATCATCAGTACGTCCACTCGGAACGAATCGTGATCACCCACCACGCAGGTGGATTCATCTTCACCAGCAAGGACGGGCGCATCATCGGCATTCGCCGTCACGAGAGCGCGTGCGCCAGCGATGATTTCGAACCACAGGAGGGACTCTTCGATATGACTGGGTGAGAAGTCACGCGCGAGGATGGGACTGCGTGAACGCCTGTCGCAGCCGCTCGGGGCTGACGTGGGTGTAGCGCTGGGTCGTTGCCAGCGAGGTGTGGCCGAGAATCTCTTGGACGGTGCGAAGGTCCGAGCCGCCCTCCAGCAGGTGCGTTGCGGCGGAATGGCGCAGGTCATGTGGCGAGATCTCCGGGACTCCGGCCTGCGTGGCCAGCCGGTGGACAACGTCACGCATTGAGCGTGGGTCCAACCGTCCGCCACGCACGCCGAGGAAGAGGGCCCTCGTCGGGGCTTTTGCGAGCGCCGAGCGCACGGGCAGGTATCGCATGAGTGCTCTGGTGGCCGGAACGCCGTAGGGAACGATGCGTTCCTTGTCCCCCTTGCCGACCACCCGCACCGTGGAGTCCGCGCCAAGCGAGTCCACGTTCAATGAGCACAGCTCGGAGATGCGCAGGCCGGCCCCGTACAGGAGCTCGAGGGCGGCCATGTTGCGAACATGCACCGGGTCCTCGTCCGCAGCGCGTTCGTGGGCGTGGTTGAGCAGTTGGCGCGCTTGGTCCTGGGTGAGGACGTGGGGCAGCGCGTTGTCAGCGCGGGGCGCCTTCAAGCGGCCTGCGGCGTCGGCGTCGGTGAATCCCGAGCGGTGCATCCATGAGGAAAAGGTGCGAATGGCCGCCGAGTGGCGCGCCAGCGAAGAGCGCGCCTGCCCCTGCATCTGGGATTGTGCCAGCCATGCGCGGATGTCCGTCAGAGTGAGGAGGGAGAGGTCCAAGGGGTCCTCGGGCGCCGCGCCCACGGAGCGGCCGAGGAACTCGAGCAGGGACCGCGCTTCGTGCACGTAGGCGGTGACTGTGTGGTCGGACAGGCCTCGCCTCAGCGCGAGCTCACGCCTGTAGAGTTCGACCACGTCCGCCGTGAGTACTTCTTCCGCCATTCGTCCAGCATAGGTCACTGCCTGCGGCTGGGGGCCAACCGCCAACCGTCGCGCACGTTCTCGGCCACTCCCTCCATCTCCAGCAATCCGAGGCCCCTCATCGCCTCGGGCACGCTGACCCCGGCGGTCGCGGCTATCTTGCGGACTCCGCAGGGGGTACGAACTGGCAGCGCATCGCGAACTCTCACTGCGAGGGGGTGCCCCGCGAGAGGATCATCAAGCTCCAGGGTCAGTTGCCGGTTGATCTGGGGGCCTGTGCTGAACCCCAGCAGCTCCTTGATCTCGCGGGCGTTGGTCACGCACACCGCGCCTTCTCGCAAGAGCCGATGGCAGCCCTCCGAGCGCGGCGAGGTCACGGGCCCGGGAACGGCGCCCACCACTCGATTGATTCCCAGCGCATGGCGCGCGGTGGAGATTGCTCCCGAGCGAAAGGGGGCCTCCACCACAAGTGTTGCCAGCCCCAGCGCTGCGATGATGCGATTACGAGAGAGGAAGCGATGCCGCAGCGGCTGGGTTCCCGGAGGATGTTCGGACACCAGAACGCCCCCGACCGCGAGAATCTCTCCGAACAGTCCTGCGTTCTGCTTGGGATAGGGCCTGTCCACTCCGCCGGCAAGCACTACAACGGTCTGCGCTCGGGCCGCCAGAGCTCCCCGATGGGCCGCGGCATCAATGCCGAAGGCGCCGCCGGAAACCACGACGATCCCGGCCTCGGACAACTCGTGCGCGACGTCGCTGGCAATGCGGGTGCCGTAGGGCGAGGAGTCCCGCGAACCGACGATCGCAACCGACAACTTCGCCAAAGCCTCCGGATTGCCGTGATACCACAGCCCCAGAGGGCGTTGATCGTCCAAGTCCATGAGGCTCTCGGGCCACAGGGGATCGCCGGGCATGAGGAACCCGCCCAGTCGCGCCGCCTTGAGCGCGTCGCGCTCGAACACCGCTCTGTCGAACCGCTCCGCCCATCGCGGCGCCCGTGCAGCAAGATCGCCCGTCACCGGGGCGCCCTCCCGAACCTTCTCCAACCAGGTGAGGCCGCCGCGATATCCCAGATCCGCGACCAATTTGGTCGCATACACGTCCTCTCCCTCCGCCAGGCGCGTCCACGCCATCGCCGCGAGGCGCTCGCTCTCCTCCTCAGTCATGTCCGACCCTCCTCTCACGCAGTGCGAACGCCTGATGAACGTCACCCGCATCGGGCCTCTGCCGCCCCGCCAGGTCGGTAAGAGTCCATGCGACACGAAGGATCTTGTCCACCGCGCGCAAGGACAGTTCCCCGTTGGAGAGCACGGTATCCAGCAACCTCTCCACATCGCCGGGAAGCGACGTATTGGCTCGCAGCCACGCACCGGTGACCTGACCGTTCCTCGTCCACGGAGTCTCACGAAGCCTCACGAGTGCCCGATCGCGCGCTTCCAGGACTCTCTCGGCGACAGCCGAGCTCGCCTCCTGGTCCCCACTCATGCTCAGTTCGGCGCGAGTGGGCCGCGAAAGCAGGATGTTGAGATCGAATCTGTCCAGCAGCGGGCCGCCTATGCGCTGGTAGTACTCGCGCCGGTCGCGCGAGCCACAGGTGCATCCTCCATCGAAGAAGCGACCGCAGCGGCACGGATTCGCGGCACCGACGAATTGGAACCGAGCAGGGAAGCTGACGCTGGCGCGGGCACGGTGAATCTCCACCGTGCCCGCCTCCATGGGTTGGCGCAGCGCCTGAAGAGCTCCACGTTGGAACTCGGGAAGCTCATCAAGGAACAGCACGCCATTGTGTGCGCGTGACACCGCCCCCGGCCGCGGATGTGAACCGCCACCGATCAGCGCGGCCATGCTCGCACTGTGGTGCGGAGCGGCGAAGGGCGGAACCCGCGAAAGGCCTCCCGTCAGGTCACCGGCGGCCGAGGCGATGCTGGCCACCTCGACGGCCTCCTCCAGGCTCAGCTCGGGCAGGATGGTGGGCATCCGGCTGGCCAGCATGGACTTGCCGATTCCGGGCGCCCCCGTCATGAGCAGGTGGTGCCCTCCGGCAGCCGCGACCTCCAGGGCCCACTTGGCCTCCTCCTGGCCGCGCACCTCGGAGAGGTCGCACGCGGGTACGGGAGCCACAGCCCCGGCGCTCACAGGTTCCGGCTCAGGGGGAACGGAGCAACACGCAATTCCCACGGCGGTGGCAATCTGCGAGAGGTGCCAGACCTCTTGGGCGGCCACCTCCGCCAGGTTCGCCTCCGGGCCGCATCCCCACGGCACGACGAGAGCACCACCCACCGCGAGTGCGGCCGGCAGCACGCCGCGCACTCGCCGCACCGTGCCATCCAATCCCAGCTCGCCCAGAAACGTCGAAGCACCACACGTGCCGGCCCCACTCATCGCACCCAGAATTGCCGCCGCGATACCCAAATCGAATCCCGTTCCCGATTTCGGCGTATCGGCTGGCGACAGGTTCACGGTGACTCGCACCTGCGGGAACAGTATTCCCGCAGCGGCGAAGGCGGCCCGGAGGCGCTCGCGCGATTCTGTCACCGCCGTATCCGGCAATCCCACGATGGTGAAGGCCGGCAATCCGGACAGCAGCGCCACCTCGATCCTCACCGGGTGGCCCTGCACTCCCACCACGGACACGGAGTGGGCAATTCCGATTCTCATGCCACACCTTCAATGTGGCACAGATGCCAGCCGTCGCCCACCGTGATGGCGACGAGATCGATGGTCACCAGCGGCGCAGTGCGCCCGTGAACATCCATCCATTGGGAGATGAGCCTGCGCAGTCGCGCCAGCTTTGCCCGGGAGATCGATTCGATGGAGGGGACTCTCCCGCCCTCCCGGCGCGTCTTGACCTCGCAGGCGAACACTGCTTGGCGCCGCGGATCCCAACACACGAGATCGATTTCGCCGTGTGTGGTGCGCCAGTTGCGATCGAGGATCTCGATCCCCCGCGCCTGAAGGTGGTGGGCGGCAAGGTCCTCCCCCCATCGCCCCAAATCCTGATTGTTCGCGTCCTCGCGCAAGGGCTGCGCAAATATGTGTGAGTTCATACCCAGCAGTCAAGCTGCGAAGCAGCCACGGCACCACGCCGGGCGCCACCGCTGTGGACGGGCGGCGCACGAAGCCCCGCTGTGGGGAAAACCTACTCGGGGAGGTCGATCTCCCGGGTGATGTCCTGTTTGTTGAGCTCCTCGACGTTCACGTCCTTGAACGTCACCACGCGTACCGAACGCACGAAGCGGCTGGTGCGGTAGATGTCCCACACCCAGGCATCGACGAGGTTCACCTCGAAGAAGACATCCCCGCCCTGAGAAGCACGCACTTTCACGTCGACGTCGTTCGCCAGATAGAAACGGCGTTCCGTCTCCACCACGAACCGGAAGATCTTGATGACATCACGGTACTCGCGGTAGAGCGCCAGCTCCTGATCCGACTCGTAGCCTTCAACATCGCTCATGCGCTCACTCCTGGTAGATGCCATGACCTTCTGTGCATCGGCGAAGGCCCGAGGGTCCGCAGTCCATCGACATGGCGGGCAGATGCGTAGCCCTTGTTACTGGCCCAATCGTAGCCCGGATACTGTTGGTCGAGCATGACCATCATGAGGTCGCGCTCCACCTTGGCGGACACGGAGGCGGCGGCAATGACACAACATGAGGCATCGCCTTTCACCTGCATCCGCACAGGCACCTGCGGCAGGATGGAATCGCCGGCCCACCAGTCGTGCCGCCCGTCCAGCAGCACCGCGTCGGGTGTGTACCCGCGCGCAGCGAGTTGGGCCAGGCCGGCAGCGGCCGCGCGGCGCAGCGCCACGATGATTCCCTCCGCGTCGATGACCTCCGGGCCGGCATGTCCCACCGCAAGATCCATCCCCCACCGCCGGCATTGCGGATCGAGAACCTCGCGCCGGGCCGGGGAGAGCAGCTTGGAGTCGCGCAATCCCGCGGGAAAACCGTTGCTCGTGCTCGCGTCGATGAGGCAGATGCCCACGCTCACCGGTCCGGCAAGCGAGCCGCGGCCAACTTCATCCACTCCGGCAAGAATTGCCCGCGGTCCGAGCCCGGCAAGAACCTCTCGCTCGAGATCGCGGGTGGGGTGAATACCTCGCGCCACGTCTGCTAGCCCTCAACCGCGTCAAAGGCGTCCGTATGCCCCAATCGCCCGAAGTGCGAGAAGGGGTAGAAAATGGCCCAGGCGCGCCCCTCGACGTTGATCACGGGGACGAAACCATTGCCGTCCTCAAGCTCGTGATAGCGCGAGTCCCGGGAATTGGATCGGTTGTCCCCCATCACCCACAGATGATCCTGCGGAACGTTCACCGAGAACTCCTGCTGGGAGGGAATCTCGCCCTCCCTGAGGTAGGGCTCCTCGATCGGCTCGCCGTTGACGGTCAGCAGGCCCTTGTCAGTACAGCAGGCAACCCGATCCCCACCGATTCCGATCACTCGTTTGACCAGATGATGCCCCGTGTTCTGCGGCAGCAAACCCACGGCCTGCAACACACTGGAGGTGGCCTTCTCGAAACCGGAACGCGTGTCCGGCTGTTCGGCCAACCAATCGCCCGGATCCACGAACACCACGATGTCCCCTCGGTGGATGTCCTCGGAATCGCGCGCCATCCGGTTCACGGCAATGCGATCGCCAACCTGCAGCGTGTTCTCCATCGAGCCCGACGGAACGTAGTAGGCCTGCAGCAGGAACGTCTTGATGAGCACCGAGATCAACAGTGCAACGATCAGGATCGCCATGAACTCCAGCGTGTTGCTCAGCCAGGAGGATCGCTTCTCCGCCTCTTCCTCGGCGGCGTCGTCCTCGGCTTGTTCCGGGTCGACTTCTTGATCGACGTCGGCGTCGCTCCGTTCGTCCGCCCTGTGCTCCGGAAGAAAGGCAGGGGGCATGCGTTCACCATCCCCATTGGGGTGAGTGGTGGGATCTGTAGCCATATGCTCCTCCGTAGCGGTGTGCCCCTGAAATATTAGCTCAAATCAGCGGCACGGGGATCATTGCGGCCAGCGTGGAGGGGGTCAACGAATGTGGGGTCCGCCTTGGGCGGACCCCACATTCGGTACAAGAACTGGGCTCAGGCGCGCTGATCGTCGCGGCGCTCCTTGATCTTCGCTGCCTTGCCGTGGCGCTCGCGCAGGTAGTACAGCTTGGCGCGGCGAACGATGCCGCGGGAGACGATATCGATGGACTCGATCGACGGCGAGTGCACCGGGAAGGTACGCTCAACGCCCACGCCGAACGAGATCTTGCGCACGATGAAGGTTTCGCGGATGCCTGCACCGGAGCGGCCCAGAACAACGCCCTGGAAGGCCTGGGTACGGGTGCGGTTGCCTTCAACCACGCGCACGTTCACGCGGACGGTGTCGCCCGGACGGAAGCTGGGGACGTCATCGCGCAGCTGGGCTGCATCAACAAAATCGAGAGTCTGCATTTGTCTTCTCTTTCCACTCGTGCACGCAGGTCACAAGCGTTCTCCGTGGCACCACGAATGGATGCCGGCCTTCATTGACTCGCCGATGCGCGACCCCCTGCGGCAGGTTCAGCGCAAAGTTGCGGCGAGAAAGCTTAACAATTATGGCACATGAAGTTCACGGGCCAGGACGACGTCGAGGTTGTCTTGGTCACCCACCATGAAATGCCTGCTCCCAACCTTGGCGAAGCCGAGCTTCTTGTATGCCTTGATGGCGCGGCGGTTCTTGGCGTTCGTGCCCAGATAGATGAAGGGGTTGGCCCAGGCGCGCGTCCGGTTCGCGAGCTCGGCGCGCGTGGCCTCCCACAGCACTTTCGAGGCGCCGGTTCCACGCCAGGGCCGGTCGATGTAGTACTTGGACAGGTAAATGAGCGGCCCGGTGCGTTCGCGCCCGTCGATCCGGCAATCTGCCGGCGCTCCCTCCCCGGCCACGCCGGAGCCCTCGGGGACCTCGCTCAACGTGTAACCGATGAGCTCCCCGGCTTCCGCCACGACGCACACCCAGCGCGGATCCGCCACGTGGCGAGCGAACGCCTCCTCGCACAGGTGCTCCTCGATGAACGCCGCAATCGCGGCCTCGCCGAGTTCGGCGGGGGCGGCGTCCGGGAAGGTTCGCGCGGCCAGAGCGGCGAGTGCGATGACGTCGTCGTTCCCCGCGAGCCGGGTGCGCACCGCAATCGGGTGCTCACGCACGAGATAACCGTGCTCGGCGAGCGCGGCCCGGTCCAACTTGTCCAACTGGGCGGCGTCGAGGCGGCGAATCATGTCCGGGCGCCGCGCGGCCGTTGCTCCGATGGCCCGATCGCGCCGCCACCGTGCCACGGCGCCGTGATTGCCCGAGGTCAGCACCTGCGGAATCTCCAGACCCCGCCACTGCGGGGGGCGGGTGAACACCGGGTATTCCAGTAGTCCCGCCGCGCCGTGCGATTCCTCGATGAGGGACTCGGGGTTGCCCACCATGCCCGGCAGGAGCCGGCCAACCGCCTCCACCAGAGCGACCGCCGCGACTTCCCCGCCGTTGAGGACATAATCGCCCAGGGAGTATTCGAACACCTCGACGCCGCGGGACGCGTAGTGCTCGGCCACGCGCGCGTCGATGCCCTCGTAGCGCCCGCAGGCGATGACCACGTGGTCCGCCGCGCCCGCCAGCCGCTCGCATTCGCGCTGGGTCAGCTGCGGGCCGGAGGGGGTGGGAATTGCCAGCACCGTGCCGGGCGTGGGCGCGCCGAGCAGCTCGTCCAGCGCCCTGCCCCAGATGTCCGGGCGCATCACCATGCCCGCGCCGCCGCCGGCCGGGGTGTCGTCAACCGTGCGGTGCGGGTCCTCCGTCCAGTCACGCAGATCATGCGAACTGATCCGCAGGATTCCCCGCTCCTGGGCCTTGCCCAGCAGCGAGAGGTTGAGTACCTCGAAGAACTCGGGGAAGACCGAGATGATGTCGAAGCGTACGGTCACAGCTCTTCCTCGGAGAACAGCCCGGCCGGGGCATCGACAACCACGCAGCCGTCGGCAAGATCCACGGCGGTGACGATCTCCTTGACGAACGGAACACGGGTGATGATGCCGTCCGGCTCGCGCACCACGAGCAGATCCTGGGCCGGCATGGGCTCCAGCGCAATCACCTCTCCCAGCGTGTATCCGTCCGGATCGAGCACTTCGAGACCCACGAGTTCGTGACGGTACCAGGCGTCCTCCTCGACAAGCTCCTCCTCGTCCGTCTCCACGATCAGCGAGATCCCGCGTAGCGCCTCGGCGCCGGTGCGATCCCGGCACTCGGAGAACAGGACGTAAGTGGCACCCTTGTACTCGCGGGAGCGTTCGATGGTGAGCGGGCCAACT
>RRZU010514740.1_pt1 | contig 11890 bp, 12 predicted proteins | sample 2165561 | NCBI WGS metagenome assembly RRZU01 (sample SAMN10456909, study PRJNA506462) | wastewater metagenome | isolation source: wastewater sludge | place: USA: Moscow, Idaho | reverse complement strand
GCCCGATCATGTCGGGGCTGATCATCGAACGGCGCGACCAGGTCTTGATGACGTTCTTGCTTCCCGACTCGTTTTGCACGTCGACCTTCTTGGCCAACGACGCATCGATGAAGGGACCCTTCTTCAGGCTGCGTGGCATTTTTTCCTACTCCCCGATCAGCGCTTCTTGCCGGACTTGCGGCGACGAATGATGAGCTTGCTGCTCGCCTTGTTCTTGTTGCGGGTGCGTCCCTCGGGCTTGCCCCACGGGCTGACCGGGTGACGGCCACCGGAGGTACGACCCTCGCCACCGCCGTGCGGGTGGTCGATCGGGTTCATGACGACACCGCGGACGGTCGGGCGGATGCCCTTCCAGCGGTTACGCCCCGCCTTGCCCCAGTTGATGTTGCTCTGCTCGGCGTTACCGACCTCACCAACCGTGGCGCGGCAGCGAACGTCGACCATGCGCATTTCACCCGAGGGCAAACGCAGCGTGGCGTGACGGCCCTCGCGAGCGACGAGCTGGACGCGGGCGCCAGCGGAGCGGCCCATCTTGGCGCCGCCGCCGGGACGCAGTTCCACGGCGTGCACCACGGTGCCGACGGGGATGTTGCGCAACGGCAGGTTGTTGCCGGGCTTGATGTCGGCGCCTTCACCGGCCTCCACGGTCGCGCCCTGGGCGAGACCTTCGGGGGCGATGATGTAGCGCTTCGCGCCATCGGCATAGTGCAGCAGCGCGATGCGAGCGGTGCGGTTCGGGTCGTACTCGATGTGAGCGACCTTGGCCGGAACGCCGTCCTTGTCGTACCGCTTGAAGTCGATGATGCGGTAGGCCTGCTTGTGACCGCCGCCGATGTGGCGGGTGGTCACGCGACCCTGGTTGTTGCGTCCGCCGGTCTTCTTGATCGGGACGGTGAGCGACTTCTCGGGGGTCGAGCGCGTCAGTTCGGAGAAATCCGAAACCGAGGAGCCGCGACGGCCCGGAGTCGTGGGCTTGTACTTACGAATAGCCATGTGTCAATCAGTCCTTCGTCGCCCCGACTCAGTTGCCCTGGCCGAAGATGTCGATCCGCTGGCCATCGGCGACCGAGACGATCGCGCGCTTGGTGTCGGGACGCTTGCCGACGCCGTAGCGCAGCCGGCGGCTCTTGCCCTGGCGGTTGATGGTGTTGACCGCGGTGACCTTGACGCCGAAGATCTTCTCCACGGCGATCTTGATCTCGGTCTTGTTGGCGTCCGGCGCGACGAGGAAGGTGTACTTGTTCTCGTCGAGCAGGCCGTAGCTCTTCTCGCTGACCACAGGCGCGAGCAGGATGTCGCGGTGGTCGTGGATCTTCAGCTCGTTGCTCACTTGTCAGCCTCCTTGGCCTCAGACTCGGTCGCGACCGCCTTAACCGACTTGCCCTTGGCAGGCCCGGCCACGAACGCTTCCAGCGCCGCTGCGGTGAAGACGACATCATCGGCCACGACGACGTCGTAGGCGTTGAGTTGGTCCACAGCAATCACGTGCACGGAAGCCACGTTGCGCAGGCTGAGCCATGCGAGCGAGTCGTCGCGGGTCAGCACCACGAGGACGCGGCGACCCTCAACGGTCTCCAGCGCCTGCAAAGCGGTCTTGGTCGACGGCTTCTCGCCGGTCACGAACGTATCGACGACGTGGACGGCGCCTTCGCGGGCACGGTCAGACAGGACGCCTCGCAGCGCGGCGGCGACCATCTTCTTGGGCGTGCGCTGGGCGTAGCCGTGGGGTTGCGGGCCGTGGACGATGCCACCACCGGTCCACTGGGGCGCGCGGCGCGAACCCTGGCGGGCGCGGCCGGTGCCCTTCTGGCGCCACGGCTTCGCGCCACCGCCGCGGACCTCGCCGCGGGTCTTGGTGGAGTGCGTGCCCTGACGGGCGGCGGCCTGCTGCGCCACGACGACCTGGTGGATCAGCGGCACGTTGGTCTGGACATCGAAAAGCTCGGCGGGGAGCTCCGCAGACTTCTTGGTGCCGATCACGGCGACCTTGCGGGTCTCACTCATGCTCAGGCTCCCTTCTTGGCAGCGGTGCGCACGACGACGAGGGCACCCTTGGGGCCCGGGACCGAACCCTTAACGAGGATCAGACCGCGCTCGGCGTCGACAGCGTGGATGGTCAGGTTCTGCACGGTCACCTTGTCGACGCCCATGCGGCCGGCCATACGCATGCCGGGGAACACGCGCGACGGCGTCGAGGACTGACCGATGGAACCCGGGGAACGGTGCTTGCGGTGCACACCGTGGGTGGCGCGCAGGCCATGGAAGCCGTGACGCTTCATGACACCCGCGGTGCCCTTGCCCTTGGTGACGCCGGTCACGTCGACAACCTGGCCAACCTCGAACGCGTCGGCGTTCACTTCCTGGCCGAGGGTGTACTCCGACGCGTCAGCGGTGCGCAGCTCGACCAGGTGACGCCGCGGCGTCACGCCAGCGGCCTCGAAGTGGCCGGTCGTGGGCTTGTTGACGTTCTTCGGCTTGACGGCGCCGTAGGCCAGCTGGACGGCGTTGTAGCCGTCCTTCTCCGGCGTGCGGACCTGCGTCACGACGCAGGGGCCCGCCTGGATGACGGTGACGGGGACGACCTTGTTGTCGGCGTCCCAGAGCTGGGTCATGCCGAGCTTGGAGCCCAGGATGCCCTTGACGGTGCGTTGGTTGTTCATGGCAGCGGACCTCACGGAAGCTGGAGCTCGATGTCGACACCCGCCGGCAGGTCGAGCCGCATGAGCGAGTCCACCGTCTTGGGGGTCGGGTCGAGGATGTCGATGAGCCGCTTGTGGGTGCGCATCTCGAAGTGCTCGCGGCTGTCCTTGTACTTGTGGGGGGACCGGATCACGCAGTACACGTTCTTCTCGGTCGGCAGCGGCACCGGGCCGGCGACCTGAGCGCCCGTACGCGTGACGGTGTCGACGATCTTCTTCGCCGACGTATCAATGACCTCGTGGTCATAAGCCCGGAGTCGGATCCGGATCTTTTGTCCTGCCATGGATGTCCTTACTTCATCGTGGGCCGACTAGCATCATGCCGCCCCAGCTCGGGCCTCTCGGTTGAAAAACCCCTTGTCACTCCGACCCCCGAGGTCGGGCGTGTCGCGCCTTGCGGGCCGCGCAATCCCCTCAAACAGGGGACGTGGTAGGGCCCGGCGTGTTACCGCCCGAGTGCTCCGGGGTGGCGAAACTGCGGAACCCGTCCGACGCTCGCGACGGACGGCCTTGCCGCAACCAGCGTCAAAGCAACCCCACTATTCTGGCATCGCCCGCCCTCAGGGGCAAATCTGGGGCGGCGCACCCCTGCGGCCGGGGTCGAGCCCCGTCGGCGGATCGCCCTCGCGCGCGATGTCGATAGCGCCACAGCGCAGATCGATTACTACGGAACGTAGGAGAAATCGACCACTGCTCGACAAACACCACCCCTAAGGGGCCTCAGCGCACTACTGTGGACACATGTCCGGCCTCGCCCGGGGCCGGCGGACAGCGATGCAGAGGATAGGTTCGCATGTCGGTTGACCCCGAACAACTCACCTTGGCCGGGGGCTTTCCCTCGGTCACCGACGAACAGTGGGAGGCGGAGGTCCTCAAGGTCCTCAACCGTGGCCGCCCCGAAGGTAAGCAACTCACCGTCGAGAAGGGCCTGAAAAGGCTGACGACCACGACGTTGGACGGGCTGCAGATTGCGCCCCTCTATACCGCCGGGGATTCCCCCGCGGAACTGGGCTACCCCGGGGCCATGCCGTTCACGCGGGGCGCCAGCGTGCGCAACGGCGACGCCGTGGCCTGGGGTGTTCGACAGCTCCATGAGGATCCCGATGTCGCCCTGACTCGCCAGGCCATCCTGGACGACCTTGAGCGCGGCGCCACGTCGGTGTGGCTGCGTCTGGACCCGGACGCCATTCCTGCCGATCGCCTCGCCGACGTCCTCGCCGACGTCCAACTCGACCTTGCGGCCGTGCGCGTCATCAGTAACACCGACCCGGCGGGTGCCGCCACGGCACTCATCGAGGTCTTCCGGGGCTCGGGTAATGACCCCGAAAACCTCAAGGGCAATCTCGGCATCGACGCCCTGCGTTACGCCGCCCTCAACGGCACCACGCCGGATCTGTCGGCCCACCGCGCATTCGTCGCGGAGGCGACTGAATCCCTGCCCGGGGTCGTCGCGTTGACCGTGGATGTGCTCCCCTACGTCGGAGCAGGGGCCGACGACGTCCAGGAACTCGCCTTCGCCATCGCGACCGGCATCGAGTACCTTCGCGACCTCGACGATGCCGGGATCTCCCCCGACCTCGCGGTCACCCAACTCGAGTTCCGGGTCTCGGCCACCGCTGATCAGTTCATGACGATTTCACGCCTGCGCGCTCTGCGTCGCCTGTGGGCCCGCGTCACCGAGGTGTCTGGTGTCACTGAGGCCTTGCGTGGTGCGCACACGCACGCCGTCACCAGCCCGCGGATGTTCAGCACGGTGGATCCCTACGTCAACCTGCTGCGCGCCACCATCGCAACCTTCGGGGCAGCAACCGGCGGGGCCGATGCCATCACGGTGCTGCCCTTCGACCACGCCGCAGGCCTGCCGAGTTCGTTCTCGCGTCGCATTGCGCGCAACACGCAGGTCATCGCCGCCGAGGAATCCAACCTCGGACGCGTGATGGATCCCGCCGGGGGTTCCTGGTACGTCGAAGCACTCACCGAGGAACTCGCTCAGGCGGCCTGGGTGATCGTCGGGGAGATCGAGGCCGCTGGCGGTATGGCTGCGGCTCTGGCCTCCGGCGACATCGAGCGTCGGATCGGGCAGACCAACGAGGCACGCGCCGCCAAGCTGGCCACCCGGGCTATCGAGCTCACCGGCGTCAGCATGTTCCCGCTCGCAGGCGAGGTGAAGTTCGAAGCCAAGCCCCGTCCCGAGGCTCCCGTCCTGGGCGGACTGACGCAGATTCGCGACTCCCAGGTCTTTGAGGAGTTGCGTGGACAGGCATGGGCCTACCAAGCCGAGCATGGCGCCCCGCCGGAGGTCTTCTTGGCCTGCTTGGGGCAGCAGCGCGACTTCGGCGCCCGCCAGGGCTTCGCCTCCAACGTGCTCCTCGTGGGTGGCCTCCACCCGGCAGAGAGCCACGGAGGCACGCCTGCGGAGATCGCCGAACGCGCCGCACAGGCTGGCGCCAAGGTCGCCGTCCTGGCCAGCAGCGCGAAGGTCTACGCCGATCAGGCCGTTCCGGTCGCCGAGGCGCTCAAGGCTGCCGGCGTCGAGAAGGTCTACCTCGCGGGCCAGCTCGCGGAGGCAGGCGAAGCCCCCGACGGGCTCTTCGATGGCACGATCGCCTTGGGCATGAACGTCGTTGATTTCCTCAACTCCACCTTCACTACTTTGGGAGTGACCCGATGATTCCCCGTTTCGATTCCGTTCCTCTCGGCGACGCCACGCCGGACAAGACGGCGCATCACCTCTACGACGATGCGCTGGCCGAAGCTGGCGGCCAGGGCGCAGTGTGGGAGACGCCCGAGCAGATTCCGGTTCCGCCGCTGTTCACCGAGGCAGATCTCGCTGGCCTGGACTTCCTGGACACCCGTCCAGGGCTTCCCCCGTTCCTGCGCGGCCCCTACGCCACGATGTACGTCAATCGTCCCTGGACGATCCGTCAGTACGCGGGCTTCTCGACTGCCGCCGAGTCCAACGCCTTCTACCGGCGCAACCTTGCGGCTGGGCAAAAGGGCCTCTCGATCGCCTTCGACCTGGCCACGCACCGCGGCTATGACTCCGACCATCCCCGGGTTTCCGGCGACGTCGGCATGGCCGGTGTGGCCGTCGATTCGATCCTCGACATGCGGCAGCTCTTCGAGGGCATCCCGCTGGATCAGATGTCAGTGTCGATGACCATGAACGGCGCCGTCCTCCCGATCCTCGCTCTCTACGTCGTGGCGGCCGAGGAGCAAGGCGTGGCACCGGAGCAACTGGCCGGAACGATTCAGAATGACATTCTGAAGGAGTTCATGGTCCGCAACACCTACATCTACCCGCCGGCCCCGTCGATGCGGATCATCTCCGACATCTTCGCGTTCACGAGCGCGAACATGCCGAAGTTCAACTCGATCTCGATCTCCGGCTACCACATGCAGGAGGCGGGAGCCACCGCCGACATCGAGATGGCCTACACGCTGGCCGACGGCATCGAGTACATCCGTGCCGGTCAGTCCGTGGGCCTGGATGTCGACAAGTTCGCCCCCCGCTTGTCGTTCTTCTGGGCGATCGGGATGAACTTCTTCATGGAAGTGGCCAAGATGCGTGCCGCACGCATGCTGTGGGCGCGGCTGGTGAAGGACTCGGGCGCGAAGAACCCGAAGTCGATGTCCTTGCGGACGCACAGCCAGACGTCCGGATGGTCGCTCACGGCCCAGGATGTGTTCAACAACGTGACGCGTACCTGCCTGGAGGCCATGGCCGCCACGCAGGGCCACACGCAGTCGTTGCACACCAACGCGCTGGATGAGGCCATCGCCTTGCCGACCGACTTCTCGGCCCGCATCGCCCGTAACACTCAGCTGTTCATTCAGCAGGAGTCGGGCACGACCCGCCCGATCGACCCGTGGGGCGGCTCGGCGTACGTCGAGAAGCTTACGGCCGAACTCGCGGAGAAGGCCTGGGCTCTGATCCAGGAGGTCGAGCAGGCTGGCGGTATGGCCAAGGCCATCGAGGCAGGCATCCCCAAGATGCGCATCGAGGAGGCGGCCGCCCGTACGCAGGCGCGCATCGACTCCGGTCGTCAGCCCGTCGTCGGCGTGAACAAGTACACCCTCGACGAGGACGAGGGCATCGAGGTGCTCAAGGTCGACAACGCGCAGGTGCGCGCGGAGCAGATCGCGAAGCTGGAGCAACTGCGCGCCGAGCGCGACGAGGCCACCACTCAGGCTGCCTTGGAGAAGCTCACCTGGGCGGCTGCCAACCCCGATCCGACCGATCCGGAGCGCAACCTGCTGAAGCTGGCCATCGACGCTGCGCGTGCGCGGGCGTCCGTGGGCGAAATCTCCAGCGCGTTGGAGAAGGAGTTCGGGCGCTACACGGCGCAGATCCGTACGATCAGTGGCGTGTACAGCAAGGAATCCGGGAACACCGCCTCCACCCAGGCCACGAAGGAACTGGTGGAGAAGTTCGAGGAACTGGAAGGCCGTCGTCCCCGTATCTTGGTCGCCAAGATGGGTCAGGACGGTCACGACCGTGGGCAGAAGGTCATCTCGACGGCCTTCGCCGATCTCGGCTTCGACGTCGACGTCGGCCCGCTGTTCCAGACGCCGGAGGAGGTCGCCCGTCAGGCGATCGAGGCGGACGTGCACGTGGTGGGCGTGAGCTCGCTGGCGGCTGGCCACCTCACCCTCGTTCCGGCGCTGCGGGCCGAGTTGGACAAGCTCGGCCGCGATGACCTGATGATCATCGTCGGCGGCGTGATCCCGAGCCAAGATTTCGAGGAGCTTCGCGAGCACGGTGCGGACGCGATCTACCCGCCCGGAACGAAGATCCCCGAGTCGGCGCATGAGTTGCTCGAGTTGCTGATCAAGCGCCTGGAGGAACCTGCGGCATGAGGCAGACACTGGACCCGGCAACCCTTGCAGAGCAGGTGGTTGCCGGGTCTCGTGCACATATCGCGCGCGCACTGACGCTCGTCGAGTCGTCCCGGCCCGACCATCGCGAGAAGGCACGAGAACTCTTGGAATTGCTGCGGCCCTACACCGGGCGCGCAGTCCGCGTCGGTATCTCTGGTGTCCCGGGGGCTGGCAAGTCGACCTTCATCAACGCGATGGGGACCCGACTCATCGAGCAGGGTCACAAGATCGCCGTGCTGGCTGTGGACCCGTCCTCCTCGCGTTCGGGTGGCTCGGTTTTGGGTGACCGGACGCGGATGGCCGATCTGGCCGAGACGGACGCCGCCTTCATCCGCCCCTCCCCTTCTGGAACTCAGCTCGGCGGCGTGGCGCGCGCCACCCGCGAGGGGATGCTCATCATGGAGGCCGCGGGGTTCGACACCATCTGGGTGGAGACCGTCGGCGTCGGGCAATCCGAGGTCGCCGTGGCGGGGATGGTGGACACCTTCTTGCTGTTGATGATCGCCCGCACCGGGGATCAGCTCCAGGGCATCAAGCGCGGGATCTTGGAGATGGCCGATGTCATCACGGTCAACAAGGCCGACGGCGACGGCGCCGGGGAGGCCCGCGTGGCCGCTCGGGAGCTGGCGATCGCCATGCGGCTGATCAAGGGTGCCGATGAGCCCCGCACCCCCGTGCTCACGTCCAGCTCCTACACCGGAGACGGCCTGGACGACGTCTGGAAGGCCGTCCTGAACCACCGGGCCATTCTGGAGGCTGACGGCTCGCTGGACGCACGCAGAGCTGCCCAGCAGCGCGACTGGATGTGGGCGCTGGTGCGCGATGACCTGGAGACGGCCCTCATCCGTAATCCTGCGGTGAAGGCGATCGCGGGTCCGTTGGAGATCGACGTTGCTGGCGGGCAGGTGAGCGCCGTCGAAGCTGCAGCGCAGATCATGGATACCTTCCGGGCTAACTTCTGACCTGGCGGCAACGCGGTCGGGGTGGCAGGCACATACCTGCCACCCCGACCGCGTTGTGAGTGCAGGGCAGCCGCCAGGCCTTTGCTGGGCTGCTGGCTACGTCAGAGTTGGTTCCGCAGCCGTCGGAGGCGCTCCAGAGTGGACGCCTTCCCGAGAATCTCGAGCGACTCGAACAAAGGCGGGGAGACGCGCGACCCGGTGACTCCGACCCGCAACGGGCCAAAGGCGAACTTGGGTTTCACGCCGAGGCCTTCCACGAGCACGCTGCGCAGCTTGGCCTGGATCTCGTCGTGGCTCCACGTCAGGAGTTCGGCCAATGCTTCGATCGAGGCGTCCAGCACCTCTGCGGCATTCGGCGGCAAGGTCGCCCGGGCGTCCTCGGCAATCTCGATGTCGTCGTCGGCCGCCAGCAGGAACGCGATCTTGGCTGGCGCCTCCGACAAGAGCGTCAAGCGCTCCTGGATGAGTGGGGTTGCGGCCCGCAAGACGCGCACCTGCTCCTCGGTGGGCTCGGGCCACACCCCGGTGAAGGCAAGGTGTTCCAGGATGGCGTCGGAGAGTTGCTCAGGGCTGAGGGAGCGGATGTAGTGCCCGTTGAGCCAGTTCAGCTTGTCCAGATCGAAGACAGGCCCGACCGTGTTGACCTTGGACCACTCGAACCCGGCCACGAACTGGTCGAAGTCGGCTACCTCTTGCTCGCCCTCAGCCGGGGGATAACCCAACAACTGCAAGAAGTTCACCAGCGCCTGAGGAAGGTATCCCTGCTCCCGGAACCACATCAGGCGCGCGGCAGGGTTCTTCCGCTTGGAGATCTTCGATTTGTCGGTGTTGCGCAGAAGCGGCATGTGGGCGAACGCGGGAACCTGCCACCCCAGCCAGCGGTACAACAAGATGTGTTTGGGCGTCGAGCTGATCCACTCCTCTCCCCGCACGACGTGCGTGATCCCCATCAGATGATCGTCCACGACGACGGCCATGTGGTAGGTGGGGAATCCGTCGGCCTTCAAGATGACCTGGTCGTCGGGGTGGGGGGCGGACACCGGCCCGCGAACAAGGTCGTCGAACGCTAAGGGAACATCGTCGGGGATGAGCATTCGTACGACGGGGGTCTCTGAGAACCCGGGAAGTTGCGCACGCTCCTCGCGGGTCTTGCCCAGGCACAGCCGGTCATAGCCGGTGACGGCCTGCTTGGAGGCCTGCTGTTGGGCGCGGAGCTCAGCGAGGCGTTCGGTGGAGCACCAGCAGTAGTACGCGTGCCCGTCGGCGATCAGTTGATCGACGAAGGGCCGATAGGTGTCGAGGCGTTCTGATTGGCGGTAGGGAGCGTAGGGCCCGCCGACATCGGGGCCTTCATCCCAGCCCAGGTGTAGCCAACGCAGTGTGGAGAAGATCTGTTGCTCAGATTCGGGTACGTAGCGCTGCCGGTCGGTGTCCTCGATGCGCAGGACGAACGCTCCCCCGGTCTTGCGCGCCCAGGCCAGGTTGAACAACGACATATACGCCGTGCCCACGTGGGGATCTCCGGTGGGTGACGGGGCGACGCGCATCCGCGCAGGCATCAGGGGCTCTTCAGTCATGATGTTCCCAGCGTATCGCCCCGCCTAGTCAGCAAGACTCCTGTACCGGCCTCGTACGTGGGCCCAGGGCGTCGACGTCGTCAGGTGGACGGTGTCGATGGTGGCGACCACCTCTAGCGACCAGCCCATCGTGTGTTCTGATTCCCACGTCACGCCCACCCAACTCCGGTTGGGCAGTACTGGGCCCCACGGCGTTTGCTCAAACTGCGCACGCGAGAACGGCCCGCCGGGCGCGGGTGCGGCACCGGCGAATGCCTCGGCCAGATACCGATCCGGTTCTTCGAGAACGGTGATCGCCATGCGGGTCTCACGGTCAAGGGCGAGATCACTGTCCGGATCCAGGAGAGCGATCAGGCGTGCGGGCTGCCCCAGTGCCACCAGGAGCGAACTCACGGTGAGGCCGACGCGGCTGGAGCCTTGCCCCGAGGCCCACAGGGTGACTGGGGCGACGAGGCGCCCCCGGAGTTGGCGTGCCGCGTCTCTGTCCTCCGGCGGGAGGGCGAAGGGGTGCTCGGAATGGACGCTCACCCTCACCAGAGTAGAGGGGGCCCGGCGGCGGCCTTCCGGATCCTGAATGCACGAAGGTGGGTGGCGCCCCATGTCACCACCCACCTTGCGTGAAGCGATCAGACTGTAGCGTCCTCGGCGACCGCAACCGCGACCTTCTGGCTGCCCACCTTCGTGAGGGCCCAGCCGATCACCAGCAGGGTCAACCCGACGCCGATGGCGAACAGGCACACGCCGAAGGACAGCACGGAGGTGAACAGGGATGCGCGAAGGAAGGAGCCGTTCATGACGGTCGTGCGCTGGGCGTTGAGCTCGTCGGCCTTGGCGGTATCGCCAGCGTCTTCGCAGCAGTGGCCGCCGCCCCGAGCTCGGAGTAGGTCAGCCCCTTGCTGGCCTTGAGGGCGTGGGTGCTGATGATGTCGGCCTGCGCCAGCGCGGACACGGGCCCCGACACGAGCGCCCCCTGCATGAAGTGTGCGTCGTTTGGCACGGTGATCTTCTCGGCGGCGAGCTGCGAGCTCACCACGCCCCAGACGACGCCTCCTGTCAACGTGAACAAGAGACCGATGATGATGGACACGAGTCCTGCGATCTTGAGGGGCTTGACGTTCATGGTTGCGGTGCTCCTTTGACGCTGCGAGTCGGGCCCAATGCGGGCCTCATGGATGAAAAGTTTACTACTACGCAGTGTAGAAGTCGAGGGCCAGTATCGTGCTCCTCCACTCAGAACGTCCCTCCGGGCCCTGCCACCGCCCCCTCCGGGCATGACAAGGGGCCCGCACCGTAGCGGTGCGGGCCCCTTGTTCTGCTTAGCGCAGCAGCGTCACTTCAGGATCTTGGTGACGTTGCCGGCGCCCACGGTGCGTCCACCTTCGCGGATGGCGAACTTGAGCGACTCCTCCATGGCAACCGGCTTGTTGAGGTGCACCGTCATGCCGGTGTTGTCACCAGGCATAACCATCTCGGTGCCCTCGGGGAGCTGGACGATCCCCGTCACGTCGGTCGTGCGGAAGTAGAACTGCGGGCTGTAGTTGGAGAAGAACGGCTTGTGACGGCCACCCTCTTCCTTGTTCAGCACGTAGACCTGAGCCTCGAAGTCGGTGTGCGGCGTAACCGAACCCGGCTTGCAGATGACCATGCCGCGCTCGACATCGTCCTTCTTGGTGCCGCGCAGCAGCAGGCCGACGTTCTCGCCAGCGCGACCCTCGTCGAGGATCTTGCGGAACATCTCAACACCGGTGATGGTGCTGGTCTGCTTGGCCTC
>RRZU012647501.1_pt1 | contig 11891 bp, 10 predicted proteins | sample 2165561 | NCBI WGS metagenome assembly RRZU01 (sample SAMN10456909, study PRJNA506462) | wastewater metagenome | isolation source: wastewater sludge | place: USA: Moscow, Idaho | reverse complement strand
GCTTGTGCTTTAGGTACTCTACAAATCAATGAATACTTTCCGCTAATAGCTTTTACTATGCTGGAATCAATAGATTTACTTACTAACATTAACAGTATTTTTGCTCAACATATAACTGGAATAAAAGCTAATCCCGATATATGCCGTAAACATTTCGAAGAAAGTATTATTATAATTACGGCATTTTTACCATATATCGGATACGAAAAAGCCGAGGAGTTACTCAATGAATACAAGCTCAATCATCAAGGTACTAATGTAAGAAATTATTTAGCAAATAAATTAGGTGAGAATCTAACTAACAAAGTATTGTCTTCTGCTAATCTCATGAGTCTGGGGCATAAATAAAAATCACAGTTATTAAAGCGTTGACAACTAATTTGTTAAGATTTATATACTGTTTACTTCAGAGTCATCAATTATTTTTTAGGAGATAAAAACATAAAAAGTATTTCAATACTTTTATTTACGCAATTTTTTCCATAATTTGCGTTTTATTTTATAATAAATTAAAGAAATACAAGCACTGTGAAATTTTTCAAAAATCATATAAAATATACTTTAATACTATTGCTTACTCTATTTGTGTTCGCTTCTATCGAAGCACCCAATACGTATGGTAAAACTAAAAAGAAAACAACTGCCAAAGTTTCAAAATCGAAAATCAAAACGAAACCCAAGCAAAAATCTAAATCAATCTCCAAATCAAAAACAAAAAAAAAGACTTCAAAAAAGCGTAGAACTACTCTAAATAAAGTGAGAGTACCCTTATTAAAAGAAGAGTCCACCATAGAAATTACTTCAGTAGATACTCTCGCACCGGGTGTATTATATAAAAAGCTATTGATAGGTGATGCAAAATTGAAGTATTTTGTTCATTGTGTCGAAGCAGATTTATCAGATCCACAAAATGACATAGCAGTATTAAAAGCGAAGCACCAAATATCCGAAGTAGAAAAACTACAGACAATGAATCATTATTACGATTCGACAAACTCAGACAAGCAACTATTAGCATCTATTAATGCAAATTTCTGGCGAGCATACTCAAATTTTCCTATTGGACCGGTAGTAGTAAGAGGCGAAATAGTAGAGATGAATTCATATAAGAATTGGTCATCTGCATTTTTTGATTCTCGTAATCGAATGTATATTGACAGATTTCGTATTAACGGTACTATTCGCTCTAAAAAAGGCTTGTTTTTAAATATTGATGCTGTAAATCGTCGATTGGATTCTACTCAAGTTGTAGTTTACAATCAATACGGCGGTGATAGTATCCCATATATTCCCCAAAAGAGTATGAGTAAAGCATTAGATTTCGCATTACAAGAGATTGAAATGAAGGATTCTACCGACATTGAGTTAGATACATTAGAGTTAAGAAAGCAAATACAATCAGCTCGCAGAATGGAAACATTAGAATACAGTATGCCCAAACTTACTTTGAAATATTTGACACCACCGGCTATCAATAAAAACATCAATTGCATCGTGGTTTCACTCGATTCATTTGCCGTAAATACCACTCCTCGTACATGCATACTATCATTTGGAAGGCAATTTCCTTCATACGATTTACCTGCTATCGGCGATACATTAGTGCTAAGATACGAGACAAACGTGATGAGCAACACAATCTTTACTGAAGCTGTCTCAGGTACTCCTCGTTTAATTCGGAACGGCAAAGTAGGTCATGAAGCTGAGATTGAGGGATCGCGTGCCAGACGATTTATTTCATATCCACTCCCACGAACTGCAATTGGCACTGATGAAACTAAGAATAAAGCTTGGTTGGTAGTCGTTGAACCGTCTAACTCCAGTAAGCAAACTGTAGGAGCTTCATTATCTGAATTAGCGAAAATAATGAAAATGATTGGTGCTTACAATGCAATGAATTTAGATGGTGGTGGTTCTTCTATTTTAGCGATTGATGAACAAAATCAATTATTCCCAAATAATCCGGATATTTGTAGACGACTCTCGGTAGGTTTAGCATTTATACGCAAAGAGAAAAAAAAATACATGAGAGCTATCCAAAAACAACTAATAGAGTCAAAGATTACTGAATAACAAACATTAACTCTATCCACTTTCTATCATAATTACAGATTTGACTCTGTACGAATAGAAGCTTAAAAGATAAACATAATAAATTTAGTCGCATAAAAAAAGTACCCGATTTTCAATAGCAAATACTATCGTGGAAAATTCAGGTACTCTAAGTTATTATACTCTATATAATTAAATTATTTTACTTCGGATACTTTTTTAATCTGCTCAAATAATTCGTCCTCATCGCCGGGAGCAAAGCCTATATGTTGCCATACTAATTCGCCTTTACCATTGAATAAAAATGTATGAGGTGGATTATTAACATTCATGGCACGTTTAAAATCACTATTTTCATCTAATAATACATCAAATCCGATTTTCCTTCCTTTTACGAATGGGGCTACGTTTTTGGAACTTTTAGAATCATCAATAGCAATTGCATAGATTTTCACGCCGGTCTGTTCTTGCCATTCAGGATATAATTCATTGATAGCTTTCATTTCTGTGATGCAGGGTTTGCACCAAGTAGCCCAAAAGCTCAGCACAAATGGCTTCCCATCGTTAATTAGTTCAGAAGTATTTACCAATTCGCCCTTTAAATTCTTAATTTTAACTGACGGAATAGTTTTAGCAGCTTCTTGAGCATTTATTACTGTGCCAATGCTTAAAATGCACAGAAATAAGAATATTTTTTGGAAATAGTTTTTCATTTAATCAATTCCTTATAATAGTTTAAAATATACTTTGATTTCTCGATTAATTTTCGCAATTTTGTAATTACGATATTTGCAAAATAACAAAATGTAAGTAAAAATAAAAATTTTAATAAATAATTTGGAGAAATTCTGTATGAAAAATATTTTACAAATTCTATCATTAGCAATAATCGGTGTATTCTTGGCAATAGATTGCTCTTTGGCTCAGTCGCTTGAACTAATTAGTTACGAAGCAACTGTTCAAGGAGTACCTGAAAAAACTTATAAATCACACGCAGAAGTTAAAAATATTTCCGGAACAGAAAAAGAGGTATTTGTGCGTGTAACTCCTATCAAATTAACGCAAGGTCATTCTTTCTACGCTTGTGTACCCGGTGTTTGTTTACCGGAGAAGACTGAAGCTTTTGACTCTCCTACGTTTAAATTAGCTAATAACTATACTATAACAGAAGATGACTTTTACGTAGCGGTTAATCCAATTGATCCCGTGTTTGAGACAGAAACAGAAGGGGAAACAATCTTGAAAGTTGATTTTATAATTTCCGGGAAAGAATCGGATTTCATTACTTATAATACAACTTTTCAATTAAAAGCAGCCTCTGTGATTGAGACTTGGAATCGCAACTCTGAAATATTTCCTAACCCAAGTACAGAATACGTAATTGTTAGGCTTAAAGATGTTCCTACAACTGAATCATATTTAAAAGTTTATGATGCAGCAGGTAACGCTATCTACAATTCATCTATACAACCAAGCGTTAATAGTGTAAATATAAACACTGCTACTTGGAATGGCGGAAGTTATTACTTCTCTATTGAATCGAATGGTAATGTAATAAATAGCGGTAATTTTACTGTAGTAAGATAATTGCATTATTTACAACTTCAAAGGCAGTGATATTCGCGATATTGCTGCCTTTTATTTTAGCCCTAATTCATAGATTTCTTTTAATTCCTTGTACAATAGATTATCATACAGTAAAAATATATCCAAATTTCAATTCAATACTGATTTAAATCATTTTGCACTTTGATTTTACATAAATTGCAATTATATTTGTAGTTACTTGTTTAACTATTATTTAGAAATTATTATCAACTCAGACAAAGACATATCGATAAACGAAAATAGCTACATTAGGCAGTTAGAGATGTCGGTTGAGTTATTGCAGCGTGAAATAGAACATTTACGTGGCAAACAAAAACCAAAGTCTCGCAAGGCTAAATCAGGTCATGCGGAATCCTTAGTAGCGAATTTATTTGCTTCTGCTACTTCCGAGCAAGAAGTTTTATTACTTGTGATAGAGCATGTTCTGTCAGAAATATACGTATATGAAACAGATATTTTTGTTTATGATTCATCGCATCATTTAGTCTCCACTACCGCCAATCAAACTAACGACAAACTTGGTCGTTATGTGAAAGATTTCGAAGAAAATGGGATTTGCGATTGGATTTCTGAAAACAAAACCGCCTCTATAATTCCAAACTTAGATGATATAGGTAATGATAACACTATTAGTTCGTTTCTGATAATTCCTCTGATGATAAGAGATTCAACATTAGGCTTTACAATTGCTCGCACGAACATACAATCCTCTCAATGCGATCCGAACATTCTAAATTCTGTAACCGAACAGTCCTACTATGCTGCTTTGGCGATTGATAATTTAAGAAGTCAAGCAGAAATCAGTAAAATGAATGCTAAACTTCAGAATTTCAGTAAGAGTTTATCAACACCTCAAGAGGCTACTTCTATAAGCGAGATTACTAATTCAATTTCAGAAGAAATTGCTAATTCTTTAAAAATTGTGAATGCAAACATTGCATTAATCGAAAGTGGAGTAGGCAATTCAAAACAGCGAATCAATACTATTAAGCAGCAATTTGATTTAATCAATCTTCTAAATAATAAACTAATTAAAATTTCCGCACATACATCCGAGCAGGCTAAGGAAACATTTTCATTTGCCGAAGTTGTAGAGGATGTACTTTTATTCTCGAATTCTCAACTTCAGCGAGATGGAATAATTGTATATAAAACAATTGAGCCTGAAAATATTATTATAAATGGGATAAAAGCTAAATTAGAACAAGCTTTACTTAATATATTACTGTTTTCTCGAGATAAATTAGAAGAAGGCGGTAAGATAGAAATTACTTTATACTCCACAAGAAACAAACGAGCAAATTTAATAATAACAGATAACAGCATCGGTCTTAATGCATCCGAAGAAGCTACTATTCTAGAGCATTATGTAGTGAATCCAAATAAACAACAAAGGATAAATGGACTATACTTAGCGAACAAAATAATCGAGAACCACAATGGGAAATTAGAAGTAATATCTGAATTAGGGAAAGGTATTACCTACAAGGTGGCTCTGCCTATTTATCAACCGAAAGGATAGCAATTATGCCTCTAAAGTTTCTCTATATAGCATTAGTATTTGTATTCTCTTCGAGTTATATATTGGCTCAAAACAAATTGCATTCTATTACTGTAAATCCGCTCAATCGTGCTTTAATAGTTATTGACGGACCGGTTAGTAATTTCAAATCGGAATTAAGCTCGGACAAAATGGCTATAAATCTAATTTTGCATAAATCTTCGCTCGGTAACCTAAAATTTCCAATAAAATCTAACGGAGTTATTAGTTCAATAACTGCTTCATCGCAAAATTCTAATTTCCTAACGCTACAGATAAAACTTACGGACAAGCGAGGCTATTCTGCATTTTTTCTACCGATGTCTAATTCAATCTGCGTCGAAGTATTCGATTGGTCAAGATTAACCCAAAGCGAAGATAACTATAGAAGTGCCTTATTAGCACTTGAAGAAGGGCTATATCCTTCGGCTAAAAGTTATTTGGAACAATCGGTAAGTAAGGAACAGCCAAATTCTGCCGCTATATTAGGTATCATTAATATGATGGAAGGAAATATCGACGAGGCATTGAAGAATTTACACGTAGCCTCTGAAAATAATTCAAATATTCCGGATGCGTATTCTGCTTTAGCACAGTATTATTCTTCGAAAAACGACCAGCAGAAAGTAAATCATTATAAGAATTTATATCGTCAACACTCAGGACTCAACTTTTACAAGCCAATAATTATAGGCTCGCTCAAACCGGAAAGAATTTCGGACAACGATTCCTTGTCATTTCTGAGTTATGGCGTAGCTAACGACACAGCTCAAACGGCTTCGGTATCGACTGATTCAATGGATACTCTAACGAAAACCACCAAAATTACTCCAATGAATAGAAAAAACGAAAATTACAAAGATTCATCGTGGACTGATTATTTATATCAATGGATATCTCCAACTTTATTCTATGTGGTATTCGGTATCGCAATATTAATGATAATGATTATATCATCTTATCTAAAATGGCGAAAGCAGCAAATTGCAATTTTAAACCAAATGTCTGATACGATACAGGACAAACAAGCTACCAAGAATAGTAAATTCAAATCTGAACTAAACAAAGCCGAATCCAAACCTCAGGCACCACACCAAATAGCAATAAATAAATACAAGGCTAATGACAATGCCGTACAGCAAAATTCGACAATAAAAAACAGCAATATTCAAAATAAATTCTCGGATACCTTCCCTGAAAATTCTGAACAGGTGCAAGATTTAGCTCGAATAATATTAGAAAATCAAAACAATGCTAAAAGCAATAATTCATTATTACCTAAAGGATTCGAAAAATCCAAGAATCCCAATTTAGATTTAGCCTTATCACTTCAAAAAAAACAACAAAATTTAAAATCAAAAAATATTGAAAAACTGAATTCCGACGATATTAAGTCAGGAAATGATGACGAATTATCCAAAAAGTTCGGAGTACCTACCTCTGCAATTGACGCTAAGAAGAAAATATCCAAACTTCAATCCGACCAAGATGAATTGAATAAATTAGCTGGTAAATTTAAACAAAAGTAGCCAGCGTGAACAATATTAACCAAATCTTACTTTTAGAAACTTTTTGTTGAATTCTTTCGTTTATATGTTTTTAAACATATATTAGTATAGAAATGAAGCATCTAAAAATCACCTTATACTTCGGATTTTTATTAATCCTGATATTATTATCACTTGACACACTATTTGCTATAAATCAACAAAATCAAGCAACAATTCGCCAAGCAAATACAATTAAAAATACTAATACGGTCTCCCCTATTATCAAATCAGCTTACGATCAGACTAATGGCACATTTATTGATAACAATAAAGAGACTAAAGAATTAAAGTACATAATATCAAAAAACAAGCGGATTATAAGTGACAGCTTAGAAATACAAAACAAACTTGATATTTGGGAGAATTCTTTTGGCGAAATAATTATAAGACTAAAATTGAAAGAAAAAGATCAACGAATTAAAATAACTATATGGAATATGCTTGGGAAAGCTGTGGTAGAGGATTTCGAAGGAAATTATAAAGATTTAAATGCCGAGCATACCATTAAAAATTCAAATTCTTTGAATAGAGGTGCTTATTTGATTCGAGTTCAGGGCGAAAAAAGCAAAATTGATGCTAAGTTTATTAAATCTAGGTAAAGAATGCTATTTGTTAAACAAAATATTACAATGTTAAATACAGTAAAAACAATAATCCTTTTATTTGTTTCTGTTGTGTTTATAAATCCTGATTCGCTTTTATATTCTCAGACAACAGGTGGAGGGTATTCAAATGCATTTCTACTAAGAGATGTTGGGGCTAGAGCAATATCAATGGGCGGAGCATATACCGCAATTGCAAATGACCCTACCGCATTGTACTTTAATCCTGCTGGATTAGCTGATTTATCCGATAGACCTGCGTTCGTATCCGCATTTTCGATTTTAGAACACATGCGAACTCATTCGGCTCTGTGTTGGGGTCAAAAGATTACTGATGAAATTGGATTAGCCGCAGGTATTAATGCTTTTACATCAGGTTCTTTCATTTCTCGAGATATTAGGAATACCCATATAAAACATATAAGTGCATTCGATTATTCACTTTCATTCGCAGCATCTTATAATTTAGAATACGCAGCAACCGGAGTAACATTAAAGTACATTGCAAATACTTTACAAGGAATGGATTACGGTATGTCTGGATTTGCTGTAGATTTCGGCTCCAAATTCAATATTTTAGACTTATTTTCATTTGGATTAGTATTGCAAAATGTCGGCAGCTATACTTCTTGGGACGGCACACCCGAGGAGAACAACTATTTACCATTTACTATTAAGACAGGTCTCGCCTTCGAAATCGCTTTAAACGAAAACGAATACAATACTCGTTCCACACTAACCGGAGAAGAAGAAACATTATTGGCTCCTGCCACTCGATATGCTATTATTGATTTAGATGCAAAATTCGTGCAATATGAAAAATGCCCAACAATATCAGTCGGTATTGAGATAGTACCTCACGAAGTAATTGCCTTTCGTGGTGGTATAGACATTTTCGGAAGTAATCTAGGGGAAAATCAATTATTTCCACTTAATCATTGGGGAGCAGGAGTATCACTTAGACCTCAATTAGAGGAACTTCCTTTCGTTAGCCACATTGACTATGCAATCACTTCTGATTATCTTTCCAACAAAAAAATATCGCATAATATTTCATTGTTTTTCGAGTTCTAATATTATATTTTCGTTTTTTTAGAAAAATTTCTATCATCCTTCCCCATTCTTTATCTAAAAGCAACTCTTTTATTTTAAATATCTTAAAATATTTCATATCAACTATACGTTACTAACTCTGAATAAGGCTAAAAATATTCCTTTTATATTTGAATTAAGAGTTATATTTTTGAAGTCTGTAATTTATTTTTAGCAACAATATTAAAGGGGAAAAATGGAAGTAACACTTATTGTAGCGACGATAATAATCATAAGCTATATTCTTGGATCTTTCCCGACAGCAGTAGTAATCAGTAAAAAATTCTTCGGGTTTGACATCCGAGAAAAAGGTAGTGGCAATATGGGCTCTACCAACGCATTCAGAGTATTGGGTTGGAAGTGGGGATTAGCAGTACAAATTATAGATTTACTTAAAGGTATTTTAGCGGTAGTCTTAGTAGCTAATGTAATCGGCAATGGTCTCGATTTGGGTAGTCATACTTGGTTTGAGGATTCTACTTTAATCAGATTAATTGCTGGAGTAAGTGCTGTTGCCGGGCATATTTGGTCTTGCTTCGTTGGATTTCGCGGAGGAAAAGGTATAAACACAGCAGCCGGTATGCTTATCGGGATAGCACCGATAGATGTAAGTATAGCATTGGCAATTTTCTTATTAGCATTGATTTTCTCAGGCTACGTTTCTTTAGGATCGATTATGGCTGCCATAACAGTCCCGTCCTCTATGTTTTTGAGATACAACGTACTAAACGACTCTATTCCAGGATACAATATAATGATAATTTTCTTCTCAGCATTGAGTTTGTTATTGGTATTTACCCATCGGAAAAATGTAGTGAGGATTCTAAAGGGTACCGAAAATAAGTTTAGTAAGCTGCAGTTAATAAAATTCAACAAACGTAATAACTCATAAAGCTCAACAACAACAAAGCAGGAAATTAAATAGTGAAATTTGGAATAATTGGTGCAGGGGGCTGGGGTACAGCCCTCTCTTGTGTTTTAGCAGAAAATGGATTTCATCCATTAATCTGGGCTTATGAAGCAGAAACAACTAATGATATAAACATCAATCGTTGTAATTCTGTATTTTTGCCCGGAGTAAAATTACATTCATCTATCAGAGCGACGTCGTCATTAGATGAATTATATTCATGCGACACTTTACTACTTTCCACTCCTACGCAAAATATACGTTCTGTAGCCTCTTCTGTACCGGAATTGTTTAAGAACAAAAAAATAATAAACGTAGCTAAAGGTATTGAAATAGGGACAATGTATAGAGTGTCTCAGATACTGAAAGATGTATGCTCTATCGACCCTGAGCAATACTCTGTATTGACCGGTCCGAGCCATGCCGAAGAAGTAGCGAGAAAAATCCCGACGACTATTGTAATTGCATCGGAAAATAGTGCATTTGCTCAGGAAATTCAAACAGCCTTTAATAACTCATATTTCCGTGTTTACACTTCAAACGACGTGATAGGTTGCGAAATAGGAGGAGCTTTGAAAAATGTAATAGCTGTAGCTGCTGGAGTAATAGACGGAGCAGGATTTGGTGATAATACTAAGGCGGCATTAATTACTCGCGGATTAGCAGAAATGACTCGATTGGGTATGGCTATGGGTGCAATGCAGAATACTTTTTTCGGTCTTTCTGGGATTGGAGATTTGTTTGTTACTTGTGCAAGTAAGCTAAGTAGAAATCGCCAAGTTGGAGAGCAAATCGGAAAAGGAATTCCATTAGCTGAAATATTTAGAAACATGAAAATGGTCGCCGAAGGAGTGCATACAACGCAATCGGCTTATGAACTATCGAAAAAACACAATGTAGAAATGCCGATTACTGAGCAAATGCACAAAATATTATTTGATAATTATTCTGCTCAAGACTCAATGAAAGAATTAATGTCTCGCAAATCAAAAAGTGAATGGTTATAAATATGAGTAAACCTAAAATTTCCATTGTTACTATGGGCTGTAATAAAAACTTGGTTGATTCGGAAAGAATAATTTTCGAGCTATCAAATGACTACACCTATACGGACAATCCAGCTGATACAGATGTTTTAATTCTAAATACATGCGGATTTATTGATTCGGCTAAAGAGCAAAATATAAATGCAATATTAGAAGCCGTACATTCCAAACAGAGTTTAGGCATAAAAAAAGTGATAGTTATGGGATGCCTGACAGAAAGATATTCAGAGCAAATTAAAGCACAAATCCCTGGTATAGATGCTGTTTTCGGAGCAAATGACCATCAGAACATCATTAATTTCTTAAGAATCGAGAAAAACACTACTTACTCAAATTCAATACTGAATCGGCATTTATTAACTCCTCGGCATTATGCATATTTAAAAATATCCGAAGGTTGCAGTCATAAATGTTCATTTTGTGACATCCAGACTATTAGGGGTAGGCATCGCTCTGTACCATTCGAGCCACTAATAGAAGAAGCAAAGTTAATATCGAAACGAAATCCCAAAGAATTAATTCTAATAGCCCAAGATACGAGCTATTACGGAACTGATTTGTATGGTAAAAAGCGATTGGGCGAGCTACTACAAAGCCTTGCTTCTTTAGACTTCGAATGGATCAGATTAATGTACGCCTATCCTACCGGCTTTCCTGATGATGTATTAGACATAATGGCTTCGCATGACAATATCTGCAAGTATTTAGATATTCCTCTTCAACATATTTCTGACCGAATACTAAAGTCTATGAAAAGAGGTATTTCTAAATTAGAGACGATTAAATTAATTGAAAAAATCAAAAACAAAGTACCGAACATTGCAATCAGAAGTACATTTATCGTCGGATATCCCGGAGAAACTCAATCAGAATTCAATGATTTATTAGCATTTCTAAAAGATGCAGATTTAGACAGAGTAGGTGCATTCCCTTACTCAAAAGAAGAAGACACTTCTGCGTTTGATTTAGAAGACAATATTAAAATAAAAACAAAAAATTCTCGTTTAGAAAAATTGATGATGCTTCAAAGCGAAATATCATTAGCTAAGAACAAAAAGAAAATTGGTAGCGAAGTTAAAGTGTTAATTGAAGAAAGCGATGAGACACATTATTTTGGGCGTACCGAACACGATGCTCCTGAAGTAGATAATTTAGTATTAATTTCAAAACGCGAAAAACTGAAGATTGGAGAGTTTTATAAAGTAAAGATTTCTGATGCTTCAGAATACGATTTATACGCCAATTAATGCTAATATTATGTTATTTTACGATAATATGCTATTTTATTGAAAAAAATAAAAAATATATTTTGCAAACTTGTCGCTTATTAATATTTTTGCGGTTCGTAAAATTGCACAAGTATAAAATATAATAAAAAATATGGAAAGGTAAGTTATGTTTTGGACACCGGAACTTGCGAAGTTTTTAGAAGATGCTCCTTGGCCCGCAACAAAAGAAGAGCTATTGGACTACACAAATAGAAATGGAAGC
>RRZU010560268.1_pt1 | contig 11891 bp, 10 predicted proteins | sample 2165561 | NCBI WGS metagenome assembly RRZU01 (sample SAMN10456909, study PRJNA506462) | wastewater metagenome | isolation source: wastewater sludge | place: USA: Moscow, Idaho | reverse complement strand
CTGCATAATTTTTTCAATTTGTGTTTCTGCCTCTTCTAGTTGTCGCTCACTTAACTCCTGTGCCACTAGCTGTGCTTTAAGTTCCGATTCTTCCCAAAACGAACCATTGAACACAATAAATTTTGTTGATGGTGAATATCGCATTTTATCTTGGTAATGCTCCACTAGAACCTTGGCTTGTCCGACATCGGTAAAATCAGCAGGAACAAGTTCAAGACCTAGATTATATTTCTTGGGTTCAATATAGCCATCTTGCTTTTGCACTTTCTTGCCAAATGAGATGGCCGACTGCCATATTTTCCTCAGTTCAAAATCTTCAAGTGGTGGGTTGCATTTTAACGATTCTTTTAGGAACAGCCGATGAGCTTCATCACTATTGCCATATCGTTTGATAAGTTTTCCAGCAATTTGACTCATGGTATTGTTACGACCACCTTCACTAATTTGTGCTTGCTCTTCATCCCACAAAACAAAATCATCTGTACCAATGAAACTATCAACAGTCTGATTTCCCTCATAAAATTCCACTTGAGGACTACTTGTACCAAATAGCAATCTGGCACTGTCCAAAGCATTGTTATCAAAATAAGGAAATTGCTCGGCTACCTTATTCTTCAATTGGGTATAACTTGATGAATCGTGCATTTTGTTAATTGGAAAATAAATATGGAATCTTGGACGTGCTGACTTGCTCCCTTTAACCTTGTTGTGATTACGTGAGTACACAACAGCAAATTCCACATTAGGAAAAGCAAAGGCAACTTCAAGTGGAGTTACCCATTCCTTTTCATCATCTGAGTGGTCATTGTCACAATCCATGGGGATACAATCTGCCCATAAGAAGTTTGCATTGCTGCGATGGTGATTCTGGTATTCTGCAGTCACATGGTCAAATGTTGTGCCTTGGATAAGTGATACTTCATCCTTTACAACCACTTGATTGGGATAACGTGTATTTGTCAGATTCCCTGTTGAGTTAGAAGTAAAAAGAGTAAATTGCATTATTTGAATACCTCCTTGCACCCTTCATCAAAATAGCGAATCTTCTGGTGTCGTAATTCTGCGAGAGCAATCTCTGCTGCCATTCCCTCAGATACATGACTACCAAATACCCAGACTTCTTGGCATTTTCCTTGGAGAACTTTGTTAAAGAACATCGCCAATTCACGCTCATTTGAATCTTCATCATTCATGAACTGTGGGTACAGCAAATGTGGTGTTAGTGGAATTGCACCGTTATCTACGGCAAAGCGAGAATAAGCTCTTGCAGCAATCGTGTTCTTTTCGATATTCCCTGAATAAGGTGAACAAACATACACCAATGGTAAGAATGGCTGCTCTGCCTTTTTTGTTAGCACTTGTGTTGTTTCAAACATTTAGATTTCCTCTCTTTCTATAACTGGCAATAATCCTTTTTCACTTTTTAGCAACGAGTACAAGAACAAACGACCTTTTTGAGTCCAGTAAGTATGCATAGCACTTCTTTCATCATCGATGGCATAAGTCTTGGATTGGGTATAACCATTTGATGCATAATCTTGGTAAAGTAACCATGTATCACCCATCTTGAATTGGACACCTAACTCATGAAGCAACTTATTCAAGGCACGACCAGACAATCCATAATCTTTAGCAATCTTAGAAATTGGCATCAAGGAGCGGTTTTGTAAAATCAAATCGTAATAGCTTACTTTTGGTGTCATTTCTGCAATCTGTTGATTCTTCATGGCGATAACATTGTTCTTTTCTTGAAGTTGTTGTAATACTCCAATCGCCCATGCAGGATCTTGGATTGATTTTTCTAAGAAATCATTTGTAGCAAATACTCCGTGTTGACGAATAGATGGCAGAACTTCTGATGTCACCCAACGCTTAAATGCTTTTGCTTGTGGTTTTTTACTTGATAGAATCAGTGAGTAAAGACCACTTTCATTGATTACAACTAATTCTTGAACTCCTCCGGGGGTGTCCATTTCGGTCATCCCTTTATCCTCACTATCTACATGAGTACGAATAGCTTTCTGAGGATTGATATATCCAAGAATATCTGCTACATCTTTCCCAACAAAATGTGGAATACCTTCCACAACCACTGTGCGTACAGAGCCTAACTCTGCATTTTGAAAAATTCTTAATTGATTCATCCTGATGAACCTCCTGTATTTTATTTGGATGACTTTTTGCCTTCCTAAGTTACAGGCGAAGAAAATCTTGAAAAATAACCCCCCTTTTTAATTTTTTTATGGAAATTACAATCAAAAAATCCCTTGCCTATTGATAAGCAAGGGAGAATTCAAAATCGAACCTATTATTTGAAAATTTCTTTTAATCTTTTTGATAAAACATACATTCATACCCATCGGCATCTAACTGCAAGTCATTAGCCCACGATGGTCGTTGGCACATTAAGTCACTGACTTCTTTAACTGAAGTTTCCACATCTGCTTCAATAATGATTTCATCATGAACATGAGCTACAATACGATAATTCTTTAGTTGCTCTATGGCATAGCACAAAATATCTCTGGCGATGGCCTGCACAATATTCTCAACAAATTTCGGTCCGTAGCTATCAATCCGTTCCCACTTTTTCATTAATCCAATCCCCTCATAAGTAACAGATTCCCCACCAAACTTGTTCATGCCAATCTGTGGCTTCACATAAGCAAGTCTGCGATTAGATGGAAGTTGGATAAATAAGAACCCACTTTGATAAATAAACTTGATGCCGTGTGTATTTGTGACACCTCTTGATTTAACACAATCCTTAACCGCTCTATCTACTGACCACCATAGTTTGGTAATGTTGGGATTAGTTTCTCTCCAAGAAGTAACAAGTGGTTGGAGCTCACCTTCTGACAAACCCATATCTAATGCCCCCATAGCTGTTAACGCACCAACAGAGCCACCGTAGCCAAGTGCCAATTCTGCAACCTTTCCTTTTTGCCTTAGTTCTCCATTCACTCCATGCTTTACAACAGGAACTCCAAACATCTGACTGGCCGAGGCACAATAAATATCTCCACCATTTTGAAAGACATCTAATCGCCAATCTTCTCCAGCCAACCATGCAATAATTCTTGCTTCAATAGCTGAAAAGTCAGCTACAATAAATTTCATCCCATCTCTTGGAATAAAAGCTGTTCGTATCAGTTCTGATAAGACTTTAGTGGTAGAATCGTAGAGTAATTCCAAGGCTTGATGATTTCCTTGTTTGACTAGACTTCTAGCATCTGCTAAATCAGACATATGGTTTTGTGGCAAGTTTTGAAGTTGGATGCCACGACCTGCAAAACGCCCGGTTCGATTTGCGCCCATAAATTGAAATAAACCACGAGCACGATTATCACTCCCAGCATAGTTTTCCATTGCCATATATTTCTTTACAGATGATTTTGCCAATTCCTGTCGTAAAGATAAAACTTCATGGACTTGACCATCGGTAGATTTTAATAGGTCAACAATAGACTTCTTATCTAAACTTGGTGTCTCACAACCCTTGCCCCACAGCCATTCTCTTAGTTGTAATACTGAATTTGGATTTTCTAAGCCAGTAAGTTTTTGCAACCTTGATAAACTCGCATTTCTTGACAGTTCATCAATTCTAATGGCTTCATCCGCAAAGACCATATCTACCAAAATCCCTCTATCATTGATGGCTTGATCCAGTTGATACTGATTCCAAATTTCCATGAGTACAGGAAACTTGGCTAATTTATTTTGAATAGAAAGTTCTACTTCTACATCACGGATATTGTAAGACTTAAACTCTGCCCACTTGTCTTCGTCATGATGTGGCAGATTTCTTGTGCGACCTCCATTTATTTTCGTTGGTTGACATGGCACACAAAAATATCGAATGAGACTTTTACCCTCTGATAGCTTTTGCTTGTCTAACCCTAAGACTGCACCCACTCCTTCAAGGGATAATGGCAATCCTAATGTTGCAGCCCAAATCATGGAACAACGCCATGAACTGGAATCAAGATATGTTCCTGTCGGTAGCCCCAAGTAACGTGAAAGGCAGACTCGCTCAAAAGTTGCATTAAATGCCCATTTAATTACATCATCCAGAACAATAGCTTTTAGGATTTCATCTGGAATAGTTTCTCCACTAGCTAGGTCGATTACGTCTACTGGGCCACCATCCACGGAATAAGCAAATAATAGAATTTCAAAATCATCACTTTCTACATAGCGATACACCCCACTTTTTTGCAGATTAACACTGCTGAATGTTTCAATATCCACTGATACTGTTCTCATACATTTCCTCCAATCATTAAAATAGCGATAGCAGTTGCCCACTATCGCTAAGGTATTTTATGCTAAGAAATCTTCATCTTCTAAAGTTGAAAAATCATCTGCTGCATTAGCACGACCACCTAATGGCTCTCCGTCACGAATCTTCTGGATGTTACCTAACCCACAAGCGACTCCTTTATTCCCATTTGAGTTAAAAGCATAAAAGCTAAGTGAAACACGACCGTAGCAACCACTATAAACTTCATTACGGTCAAGAATTGGTTTGACTTGCTTGTCCACGATTTGTGGTGGAGTGATTGAGTTGGCATTGACAAAATAATGTCCTGCATAGGCTTCATCATCACGCTCTACATCACCATCACGCAATGGTAACTTCAATGCACCCTTGTTTGGCTTCTTCCCACCAAATTTCCCTACACCTTCCGTGATAGCAGCATCAATCGCTTTTTCGATGGCTTCAATAGTTTCAGTATCATCTTTTGGAATCAAGACTGATACGCTGTACTTTTCTGCTCCACCGTTGATTGAGACAGGGTCCCATCCGTGGAAGTATGAGAATCGAGTGTTAATACCTGTGACTACTTTTGTTGTGTTTTGTTTTGACATGTTAAATGCACTCCTTGATTTCGTTAAATTCGTTTTTGACGTTGTTTACTTGTATTGCCTTTCTTTTATCTGATACTGGAACAAGGGAAGGCTTACCTTGTGGCTTGATAATCAATTCGCCAAGAATTTCATCAAACTGCTTTTTACCCATGAGCTTGGTCATTTCAGTCAAACCAATCAGACTCTTCTTGTAAATATCTTCATAACCATGAGCAATAGCTGTTTGAGCAACTTGTTCCTCATTGGCATATTTTCTAACTGAACGACCTGCGACTAATTTGTAGCCCGTCCATTCTTTTCCACGATTAATTGCCATGTCTAAAGCATAGGTTTGAACCTCACCTGCCCATTTGGTTAAGTCATTGATAATAGCTAGAACTTCTTCGATTTCTGAATCTTCAAGTAATGGAGCTTTTTGAAACTCCATTTGAGCCAATTTCAAATTTGCTTCTGCCCTTGCCCGACATTGGACTTTGGCTTTACAAAATGTGCAATGGCTCCCGGGATGAAAGTCACCTTTACCTTGAATAGCTAATTGAGCTGTAGGCTTCACAACTTCTTCTGCCCATCGGCAGAGTTCTTCCACCGAAATCGTCCAAGTGGAGATATTTTCTCTTCTAGGCTGGAAAATGGTCATGCTCACTTCTTTAATATCATATAGGACACCATAAGTAGCTAATGCACCAAGTGCATATAACATCATCTGAGGATTTTCTTCAGCTTCAACTAAGACTCCCAAGCCATATTTCAAATCAATAATTTGTAGTTTATCATCTGAAATAATCACACAGTCTCCAGTACCAAATCCATCTGGCACATATTCCGTGAAATCTAATCGTTCTTCTAAAAGAACTAATGGGTCAGAACAGCTTTCCTTTGCATTTTGGATTTGCTCAATGACAAATGCGACATAGTCATCGGTGTAGCCTTCCATCTCTTCGTTGTCGTAAATTGAAGGTTGGTAGACAGATTTATGATGCAAGTGAAAATTCAACTTATGTTCTGCCATTGCATGAGCAGCCGTTCCTTCTTCTGCAGCACTGCTTGTTGTATCTGGAAACTCACGTTCCAACAACGCACTTGGCGGGCATTTCAACCACCTGTGTGAACTTGATGCCGATAATGTAGCGTGTTTAGTCATTGGACAATTCCTCTGCTAAAAGCATAATTTCTTCATAAAATTGTGGCTGAACATCACTCAGTTTTTTCGCATCAAATCGCTGAATGATTGATTGTACTTGTGCAGTAAATCCTGCTTGCGATTGTCTTGCTAAAGCTGACCTAACCTCTTCAAGTGTTACTTGTGGTTTTGATGCCTTCATATCCGAAGTATCAAATGGCAAATCATCCTCTTTAATGATTTCTTCTGGTTGTTCTCCAGCCATTAGTGCTTCAGCAAGCACGTGTAGAGAATTGCCTAGTGCTTGAATATCTTGTACGACTTCAAGCAACAATTTAGTTCGACTCATCACTTCCACCTCCTATTTCTCTAATTTCTACTGATTCAATCGATTGCCCCGGTGTCAAGACAAGGATTTCAGTATTTTCTCCAAACAGCCATTTAGCAATCTTTCGTGGTAAATAACGAATTCCTCCTTGAAGAACTATTTGCTTGTTTCCGACATCATCTGTCACATTGATGCGAACTCTGTGCTTTAATTTCATTGCACTACCTCCGTTTATTTTTTATAAGGTTTTCTCCCTTACAAAGTACAGGCGAAGAAAATCATAAAATATAACCCCCCATTACGTTTTTAGAAAAGTTTTTTTAACCGACTATGAATTCTAGATAATCGCTTGGTAATAGATGGAGGAGCAATACCAAGTTCTTTGGCAATCTCAACCTGCGAAGCACCCTCAAAATAAATTTTTTGAATCAACCAACGTTGTTCATCTGTCAGCATTGGTAAAATTTCATGTAATCTATCAACTCTAGGATTTTCATTACTAATCATAGAAAAATCATAAATCTCTTTCTGGATTGGATTTTTACCTTCTTCACATTCATCATCATATGTATTGAGAGATAGATTGTAATTTCTTGGAAATTGTTCATTAACTTCAGCTTTTACATCTGATGGATGAGGTTCGTAGCCATGTCGCTCCTTAAAATCTTGGACATATTGTTTCTCCCATTTTTTAATTTTTGCTTTTTCTTCCTCTGTTCTCTTTGGACGAGCATTTTTGTAGTAATTATCAACATCTCTGTCATCCATTTTGTGTAGCATATGGATGTACGTATTAGTGTTTGACATATCTTCTAGTTCAAACTCATATTGAGTCCCATCGCTGTAAGTTTTTATAGCAATGCCGTTGTTCCTTATCTCAAGTTTTGAGCCATCAGCATGTACTTCAATAAAATTATTTCGTTTATTTAGTGGTGTTTTTCTTAACTTAGTCATCTTCTATGACTCCTTTCGCTTGTGGTTCACAAGAACGAAAGAAGACAAATAACTGTTACGACAATTTTAGTTGCAAAAAAGCACACTGAAATAGACGATTGAACAATTTAAAGCATCATGAAAATTGATTCATTAATACTTTCACTATTTGTTCTTTCGTTCTTCAATGTGCCGGCACACTTATATGAACAAAAATATAGGCAGATACATGTTTTTGTTAACCTTGTATCTACCTATATTCTATTAAAATCATTAAGTAACAGATAGTCATAAAAATAACTATTACTTTTCTACATTAAACCCTAATATAGTATATTAATAGTTACTATAATATGCTATAATTATGTTGTTATTAGTTTTTGTAGTTACATAAATTATTGATTTAAAATATCAGTTATTTTTTATATTATATTTAGTGAAGCAGGAGTTAGAGATATGACGAAAATTGAAACAAATTTTTTAGAAAATAATTTATTTATATTCAATAGTTACACTTGTAATTCTGTTGAAGATATCCAACATGGAAATCCTGGTGAATTAGAAACGAAAACAATTAAAGCTCATCAAGATGCAAGTAATCCAATTAAATTTGCTTTTGCTAATGATGGAAAGGGACTTGTTAGAATTTCTGATAACGGAAAAATAAAAGAGGAAAATTTATTAGGAAAATTAATATCAATTCCACTAGGTGATTCACTTTCGTTGAGAGAATTTTTTAAGAGAAATGGTTTTTTCTTTGACATTAGTTTTGATGAATATGAGGGAATAGATACAGGCAAGTTATTCGAAGTACTTACACGAATAAGAGCAACTGTTGAATTGCTTAATCAAGTAGGTGAACTAAATCCAGAAAGAAAAAACTATGACAGAATTTTAAGTCTTGTTATGTACCTGTTGAGTGCAGATACTATTTCAATAAATTCATCTACTGGATTTTCTTTTTCCACTTGTGAACATGCGTTCTTTGAGGAATTAACACAAACAGATTTGTCACAAGATAAGGATTACAATGCTGAGATTTTTACCAAAGGGACATTTTCTGTAGCTGATTCAATTTATGGTAGCTATGAATTCGATGATGTTGAGTATAAAAATATAATGAATGGCTACAGTACTGTCAAAGGTAGAGACGATCTTTACTTTAAGAAACTGATTCATTTTTACGTAAACAATACGTCTACACTGGAAAATCATCGTAAACTCGTAGATTTTCTATTCCACTATCAAATGAATGTTGGAGTAATAAAGAATTTTAGAAAATATAATAGTTTGGAATATTTTTCTGTACCAAAAAAAGAGCAATTTACATCAAAGTTGAAAACTGCTCTTATTGAAGTAGCCAAAATAGTGATTGGAGAAGAAATAAATTCCAATATAATCGGTGTGTATCCAGAGTATGACATTTCTTTAATGTCTCCTAAGTGGAGAGTGGATTCATTAATGTCAGCAATATATTTTTCATTGTTTTATTTAAACCCTAATCAGGAACTTTATCGACAATGTGCAAACTCTAATTGCCAAAATTATTTTGTCGTAAAAACAACAGCAACTAATAAAAAATATTGCAGCGATGAGTGCAGAAATCGTACGCAACAAGCTAATCATCGTAGAAAGAAAAAATCACAACAATAAAAAAACACCACTAGCGTTAGCCAATTTATTCTGGCTTATGTTAGTGGTGTTCTATTTTAAATAGGATTATCTATTCCATATTCTATTGCATCTGCTAATTGTTTAATCGAATCAACAGATTTTCCAAATCGATGATGCATTAAATATCTAACATCTACAACTATTCCTTGAATTTTCTCAAATGCTTTGGGATTTGGTATCCATTCTCCAGTAGCTTCTCCCACATTTCCAAAATACTCTGTAATTCCAAATTGATTTTTCCCAGAATTAAACGGCATTATAAATGCATTAAACAATTTATCTTCTTCAGTTCTAAGAGAAGGGTCTGGATGTTTATTAATAAACTGTCCATAGGTAATTTGCTTATTGATATCTGAAGAATGCGGCAGTTTAGATGCCACAGGTACATTCATAGCACCATAACGATATAATTTGGCATCAAGCACATAAACCTTGTCCTTATATATCATGATAGTATCTGGTTCAAGAGGTCTGTTCATACGTTCTTTTCCAAACCTCAAATTCCACTTTGTCTTTGGGAAGTAGTCTTGTTTATTTTCGATACCGAAGACTTTATCAATCAATTTCTCCCATACATACTCAAATACATCTGTGCCAAAATAAAACTGCTTTTCATTTGGTCGCTCATCTATGAACTCAATCATATCAATCATTGCTTTGAACAATCGTTTATTAGTATCATTATTTGTATTAGAAAGCTTATCATATAGTATGGAAATAAAGCGATTTTTATCAAAAGATATTTCCGATTTTGCTGGAAGATTTGGTACGTATAACCATCCTATTTTATCAAAACATTCATAAACACAATACTTATGGATTTGTGTAATCATTTTTGTATCATTTGGTGTAGAAGTTTGAACTATAGTTTGAGTATACACAAGTGAACCATTTTGTTGTACTATCGGTCGTTGTCTTTTAAAAGTTTTGGACCAATCTGTTTTTCCTTTAGTGGCTGTTTTATATACTCTTTCAGTTTCTGTATAATACTCATGTTCAAAATAATAATTAATTATTTCCAAGTAAGCATTAATTGGAAAGTCAACTGATTGAGCTATTTCAAATTTCTTTTTTTGAAGTACTCTATCTTTCTTCTCTGTATACTCTCTCAAAACGCTGAAGAGCATTTTTATATCTCTTCTGATTTCCACTTCCGATTCAGGAAGTTGGTAGCCTACTGGAAAATAAACAACTGCATCTTCTGTATCGGCTTTAATACCAACAAATCTTTCCCCATCCTCATTAGAATTAACTATACAACGTTCTTTAATAGTTTTGTTAGTTTCCATAGAGCAATCCTCTATTCTTCAGTGCTAACATTATCATCGTTAGAACTTGAAGACACCAGTAAATTTTTTACACCTGCAACAAAAAAACTAAAACGTTTATCACCTTCTGCATCAATAAAGGATCTAATTACCTTCTCTAGGCTGTTGTAATTCACAATATCAAAGATTTCTTCTCTAGTAAATTTGAAAGCATCATCCCATAGATATTTAATTACCTTTTCAGGAAAGAGGCGATTATACCTTTCACTTTCTACCGTAGGCTGCAAATCACTAATTTGAATAAAGTGAGTCCCCAAACGTTTATCCTCAGAAGATGTCATGCGTGCATTTTTATCCAAAATGATTTCATTAATTGTTTCACAGAATTTTTTCCATGTTACTGAAGTATCCAATATCTTAGTATTGGCTAATTCTACATCATCTTTCTTAAATGTATTTTCAATCAAACGCATACTCCATCTACGTTGGAAAGCAGTATCTAGTGTAAAGACGTTTTGGTCTGAGGTGTTCATTGTTCCAATTATAGACATATTTGATGGAATACGCACCTTATGTTTAGGATTATTATAAACAAATTTAGCTATATCTGTGTTACTAATCTCGTACTCACTTGTCCCAATAGGAAAATTACTGCTATTTTTTTTAATTTTGCGGTCTAATAGCTGAAAAATTTCTCCAAATATTGCAGGAGCATTTCCACGATTTATTTCTTCAATGACAAGGAAGTGTTCAACCTTTGGATTGTAATAGGCTTCTTTCAATAGAGTAGTGAAGGGACCAGGGGTAAATTCATAACTCACATTCTTGTTTCCATCATTGTCTTCAGTTACGACCGGTAAAATTTGCCCTACAAAATCAGAGTACGTGTAGTCAGGATGAAAAACTAAGCGTTCACGAGGAGAGCCCTCATTAATATACTCATGCTCAATAGTGAAGCTTTTTCCCGCACCGGGTACACCATATAAAAGAGTATTTGTGCCTACTTGTAGCCGTTCTACAAAATCATAGTCCGATTCATTTTCAAAACTTCGTTCTGTTTCTTCAAATACAATATATTTTTCTTTTTTATTGTACATCTTTAAATCTGGAATATCGTTTAAAGAGCTGTCTCTGAATTGAGTTGAGAAAGTAATTGACTTAACACGTCCATGAGAATTCACTTCATCAGCAGTTAGTATTCCTAGGTTAACAAGTAACATGATAGGTTTATTATCAGAATATCGATTCGTATCATCAAACACAAAATTCCCACTTAATCTGCTATTAGTAATCTCTGTAATGCAACTATTGTAATCTAAATTATTATCATCTAGATTCTGCAGAATAAATGCTAATTCTAAATAAGTGATATAGCCTAAATCTTTAATTGCATGCATGGCAACATTTGGAGCTTCAATATCCGAATCACTCGATGGACTTCCAAGGTTGTTTCTTCCAAACTGAATGTTTTCCATTGAAATCATAAATGCATTATCTATCGCTAGTTGGTCATTGTTTTGTAATGCTTCATATAAAGTTTTCCCTAAAGAAGTTATTTTTTGTCTTGGTGATCTTCCATTAATATTTTCAGTTATAACAAATCCGAAATATTTTGGCAGCTGTGCCTTTTTATTATAGGAAGATGGGTATTGACCATCACCTATCTCTCTCTTTAAATCATCTACAAAATCATAGT
>RRZU010279348.1_pt1 | contig 11892 bp, 15 predicted proteins | sample 2165561 | NCBI WGS metagenome assembly RRZU01 (sample SAMN10456909, study PRJNA506462) | wastewater metagenome | isolation source: wastewater sludge | place: USA: Moscow, Idaho | reverse complement strand
CTGCGCAATGATCCATCCGATCAGCAATATGGCTGCAAATAAACTGACCTCGTATTGTTTGACGTGTCTCTTGCCCAGGTAATAAATAGATAAAAGGTGCGGCACACCAACCAGCAGAACCAGTAATATGCCCGGATAAAAATAATCGGGGAACGCCGTATCATCGAGTATTGACATCGGCAGGCCCATCGTTTCCCCATTCGGGTGAGTGACCAGCATCAATCCGGAAACGATGGCACTAACGGTAACGAGTATATTCAACAAAAAGAGCAGCTTTTTCATGTTCGGGGCGATTGCTTTTTATACAGACCAATGATCTCGCCAAATGCCAATATGTGGCTGCTCATCGCTTTTTCCAGGTCTTCTTTTTTTGAGCCGCCCGGCAGATCGAGCAGTGAATCTAACGCATATACTTTAAAGAAGTATCGGTGAGTGCCGGATGGTGGGCAGGGGCCACCCCAGGCGTGCCTGCGAAAATCGTTCCAGCCTTCGGTTCCATGAACAGCATGCTCTTTCAGATGATGGGTGACCGGTATGTTCCAAACCGTCCAGTGCACCCAGGTTCCCCTCGGCGCGTCGGGATCCTCCACGATCAACACCAGGCTTTTTGCCTCCTCCGGAATGTTGGCGATATCCAGCGGGGGGTTGATATCATCTCCTTCGCATGTATACCGAACCGGAATGAACCCTTCGTGTATGAAAGCCTGACTGCTGATGGTCATTGTGCGAAAGTCAACGGCTTTCGTTGCTTCATCATGTTGGTGCGTATTCATAACTCATCATTTTAAGGTCCTTCCCCGGGTTCCGGTTCCTCATATGGGGGAGTGGTATCATCTTCATCATCCGGAATGATGTACTCTGGATCATCCACAGGCTGAATGACCTCTTCAGGATCCACAGGCGGCAGGATCACCGGATGCTTCTCCGGACCTGGCTGATTGCCTGTTGTATTCAGTTGCTTGTTCATGATTGATGATTTATATATTTGATCGATCAGGATTTCGTTCGTAAAATTCAACATACGATCCTATTTCACTTTCAAAGCAAGAATAAATGGGGCAACGGGAGAATGAGTAAGGTCAAACGTTTTGGTGATCAATGTCATAGTTATATAACCATTCCGGCAACTATTTTTATCGATGAAAAAAGGTGGATGATATGCCGAGTCATGATGTGAATACCAGTAACCTGCGCCACCTGATGGAGTACTATGCCCGCAAATTCACCTTGGTCGAACAGCGGTTAAAGGTTGTGTTGCCGGATTGGATCGCTTTGGCACATTCCCTTCGTTTAAAAGCAGCCCTTCGTTCTTACCTGGTGATCGTGGAAAAACAGGTGAAGATCCTGGAGCAGTTTTTTGCTGAGGAAAATATCATGTACGACAGTTCCCAACCAAGCCGTTCCATGCAAGACTTCGTTCTGGAAACCAACTGGAGGCTGTCGCATGCCCATACCGACGAGGAGAGAGACGCGTGGCTTCTGGCCTCCGTTTGCGCCGTTAACCAGTTTAAGATCAATATGTATGAAATGGGGATCGGATTCTCCCGTTCACTGGGGATGGATCATGCCGCCCAAACTTTTGAAGATGCCGGCATCTATGAAAAACAATTATTTGATAAACTGGGCAAACTGGCTGTCAAAGAGATCAACCTGGCCCTGGTTGAACCGGTGCATATAACCGGATAATTATCCAACATGTTCATCAACCAAAATACGGATATCAGCATCCCGATAGGTAATATAGTCCTGCCGGGTATACTGCAAATTCCCCCTCATGCCCAAGGCATTGTAATATTCTCACACGGAAGCGGGAGCAGCCGTTTCAGCAGGCGCAACCAGATGGTGGCCCGGTACCTCGGGGAACGGGGGATCGCTACGCTCCTGTTCGACCTGCTGTCAGAAGAAGAAGACCAGGATATTGACAATTGGTTCAACATCGACCTGCTGGCCGGGCGACTGGCCGGAGCGACACATTGGGCCAAAAAACATACCGGCCTTCCTTATGGTTTTTTCGGAGCCAGCACCGGCGCTGCTTCAGCCCTGCAGGCCGCGGCCGCATTGCCGGAAACAAAAGCCGTTGTATCCCGCGGCGGACGACCCGACCTCGCAGCCGGTTCATTGCCCTTTGTTCAGTCACCTACCCTGCTTATTGTGGGCGGACTGGATGACGAAGTGATGAAACTTAACGTAGAAGCATACACGCAATTGCGCTGCGAAAAAGCGATCGAAAAGGTGGAAGGCGCCACGCACCTGTTTGAAGAGCCGGGAAAAATGGATGAAGTGTGCTTGCTGGCAGGAACCTGGTTTCAGAAATACCTGTAAACGCTGAAAAAGAGACCCATGTTTTACGATAGAACGGATGCCGGTTTACAACTCGCCGGAAAACTGACAAAATACGCTCACCGGAAAGACTGTATCATACTGGCCGTACCCCGTGGGGGCGTTCCCGTGGGTTTTGCCGCAGCAGAAAGCCTCGGGCTGCCACTCGATGTTATTCTGGCCAAAAAGATCGGACACCCGATGAACCGGGAATACGCGATCGGGGCAGCAAGCTTATCCGATTACTTTGTGGTGCCTCATGAAGATGTTACGGAAAACTATATCACCGAAGAACTCCAAAAAGTCAGGATCCGGCTTAAAGAAATGGAGGAACGATTCATTGGCAACAGGCCCGTTATCAATCCGGAAAACAAAACAGTCATATTGATCGACGATGGCATTGCAACCGGGAACACTCTGCTGGCAACTGTCAGGCTTATCCGAAAAAGAAATCCTGCAAAACTGGTGATCGCCGTTCCTGTGGCTTCTTACAGCGCGGCGGAAAAACTCAGTGCGGAATGCGATGAATTCGTATGCCTCCTCATCCCCGACATGTTCGGGGGCGTAGGCGGATTTTATGAACGGTTCGACCAGGTCAGCGATGAAGAAGTGAAAGACTATCTCGGCAGATCCCGGCATGCATGAACCGTTAGTGCTTAAGGGAATCCGACAGGAAACGGTAACAATGGAATTTTACATCCACAAACGCTGTTTCAGCCTCCTGCATTTTCCTTCGAATGGCATCCTGCATTTCCTGCATTTCGTCCGTAACACCGGTATCATCAATGAATGTGCTGTCTGTTCTCAATAACCCCTCCTGGTTCTCAATGTCCAGTTGTATATTCCGGAACTTCGATGCCGCATTGTTCAGTAACGCCTGTTCTGCCTCCACCTTTTCGGCAATGCCGGTGATGCAGTTTCTGGAAATCACTTCACCCAGTTGTCGTCCCAGGTTATCAATTTCCTCTTCATAAAACCCGATGGCATGGCCCCAGTCGGATAATTCATTGCTGTAATAAGATGATTGAATGGTTGACATATCATAGCGTTTATACCGATAAAGCTATGCGCTGAAATGGTGACGGTGGATGACGGCAATTAGCCCCGGGCATGATGCCTGTCAAACACGCCTGCTTATTCCACACAAACCCGGCAGGGGTCGGTGCCCGGATTAATGCCACGCTGAAGTACCTGTGATACGGTCGACTGGTCGCGGAAAATGGTGATGCCCTTGGCACCGCGTTTCCAGGCAGCCCGGTAAATGTCATTAACCACATCGGGCGTTGCCGAAGACGGCAGGTTGATGGTTTTGGAAACGGCATTGTCTGTATGCCGCTGAAAGGCAAGCTGGTGTTCGAGATGCCAGGATGGGGCTATCTCAGGTGCTGTGGCAAATAATTGCCTGACCTGATCGGGCAGCTCATGGATTCCGGCGCAGGTGCCCTCCGCTATAACCCGTTGCAGGATATCATTAGAAAACAGTCCGTGCCGGTTCAGGTACTCAACAAAATGGCCATTCACCGAATCCATGGTTTCATCCTGAAGCACATGCATGCGCTGAAAAGCCAGCGCAAATAACGGTTCAATAGAAGATGATACCCCGGCTATGATGGAAATGGTTCCCGTGGGCGCAATGCTGGTTCGGGTGGCATTACGCAGTGGCTTGCCGCCGGCAAAATGGCCTGCCTGCCAGTTGGGGAATGGAGCCCTGCTTTGGGCCAGCTCTTCAGACGTTTCCCTCGCGCGATCTTGTATAAACTGCATGAGCCGGTCTGCCAGTTCGGTTGCCTCATGCGAAGCATAAGGAATACCCAGGAGGATGAGCATGTCGGCCCATCCCATGACGCCAAGGCCGATCTTACGGTTGCCCATCGCCATCTCCCTGATCGGGTGAATGATGTAATGATTGATATCAATGATATTATCCAGGAACCTTACCGACAGGCGAACCGCTTCGGCCAGCTTATCCCAATGTATTTCCGGAGAGTCGCCCCCGCTCACAAAGAGGGGAAGGTTGAGAGAACCAAGGTTACAGGGTTCATATGGCAGTAAAGGCACTTCACCGCAAGGGTTCGTAGATTCGATTTTGCCCAGGTAGGGCGTTGGATTCTCCCGGTTGACGGCATCCAGGAAAATTAAACCGGGGTCGCCGGTTTGCCAGGCAGACAAGATCAGTTCCTGCCAAATGTCAACAGCCGGTATATGCCGAACCGCTTCGCCGCTGTTCGGGTGTATCAAAGGCCAGTCTGCATTCCGTTCCAGCGCCTGCATGAACGCATCGCTCATCCCAACGGAAATATTAAAATTTCGCAATACACCCTGGCTTCTTTTGGCCGTAATGAAAGCGAGTATATCCGGGTGATCGATATTCAGTATCCCCATATTGGCGCCACGCCGCTTACCGCCCTGCCTGATATGTTCCGTTGCCGAATCAAACACTTTCATGAATGAAACAGGACCCGATGCCGTACCTGCATGATCACTTACCGGGTCATTCGCCGGCCGGAGATGCGAAAAATTAAATCCGGTGCCGCCGCCGCTCTGTTGTATCAATGCCGCATGACGTAAGGTTGAAAATATGCCGTCCAGTTTATCCTCCACCGGCAATACAAAACAAGCGCTGAGCTGGCCCAAGGGAATCCCTGCATTCATCAGCGTGGGGGAATTCGGAAGAAATTGAAGTTGCGACATCAGATTAAAAAATCGCTCTTCCCATAAATCCGGATCTTCCCCATACGATCTCTCTGCCGAAGCCACCGCCCTGGCAACGCGTCTGAACAGGGTTTCAGGCGTTTCCGATACCTGGCCCCGCTCATTCCTTCGGAAATAGCGTTGCTTCAGAATGCGGAGGGCATTGTCGGAAAGTGCTTGCATGACAAGAATTTGATTCGCCAATATAAAGGTACTGTTAAACCTGTTGGAACCACTGCGGAATGATGTACTTTCACAGAGTACTGACACCGATCATAGGAACAGGATCTTCTTATCACTAACTTCAGCCTGTTTGTATGTTTCAATGTTTTATCACCAGAAAAAATCATTGAAGATGGAAAGTAAATTTGTACGCATTCCCGGAGGCATCGTATATCCCGGTTTATATGTTCCTGGTTACAGCGAACATGATCTCAGGCTCGAACTGAGCAAAGCAAAACTGCTGAACGGTGATTTGCCGCCCGTTAATATTTGCCATCAGCCGGATTGCATCAGGGTGGAGATGGCCATACCCGGGATGAAGCGGGAAGATTTCATGGTGCATGCCGATGAAAACATCCTTTCGATCTTTGTGTTGCATAAAGAACCCATCTATATTGAAGAAAAGGATTTCAGGCTGCATGAATTCAATTATACCTGTATCGACAGGCAGGTCGTACTTCCCAATGATGCCGATGTATCTTTTATCAGCGCGGAATACAAAGACGGCATTCTTTGTATCATCATTCCCAAATCCGTTACGCCGGTTAGCAGGCAACATGCAGACATTGTCGTTTACTAATATTTCTCACAGCTCTTTATACAGGCCCTTCCCAGGAAGGGCTTTGTTTTTATCCAGCTGAAACCAGGAAAAAAAATTAACTTGATAAAGAAGGGATCTTTTACACACCCATAGGATCCTCCGTTTCCAGGTATGCCAGGCAGTAACAACAATAACAATGCTTTCAACTCTCAAAACAATGTCAGGCTTGTGCATGGCGGGGAAGAATATTTCCGTACCATGCTCACGATGATCGGGCAGGCCAGGGAAAGTATTCACCTCCAGTGTTATATCTATGACGATGATGAAACCGGCCAGATGGTTGCCGATGCGCTGATCGAAGCGGCGGCGAGAAAGGTGTCTGTATTCCTGCTGGCGGATGGCTATGCGTCGCAGGTGATGTCGAAAAAATTTATCGCTTCATTGAGGGAATCGGGCATTCAGTTTCGTTTTTTTGAACCGCTCTTCCGCAGCCGGAATTTTTATTTTGGCAGAAGAATGCATCATAAGATTTTTGTTGTGGATGCCTGTTATGCCATGGTTGGCGGTGTCAACGTATCCGATCATTATAATGATCTACCCGGCAAAAGGGCCTGGCTTGATTTTGCATTGTACGTTGAAGGCGACATAGCCCGCGATCTCTGCAAACTCTGCTGGAAATCCTGGTACAATTTCAGTTCCGTTTTCAGAACGATGCCCTGCAAACCTCCGGCAGGATTGCCCGAAGCCGCAACAGGTCAATCATGCCTGGTGCGTATGCGGCGGAACGATTGGGTGAGAAGAAAAAACGAAATATCCTACAGCTACATGGAGATGTTCCGTAATGCCCGGTCACATATCACGATCTGTTGCAGCTATTTCCTGCCCGGGCAAATCATACGGCGCCTGCTTGCACAGGCTTCCAAAAGGGGCGTAAAGATCCGTATCATCATTGCCGGCCCATCCGATGTTATGGTGGCAAAAAATGCCGAACGATGGATGTATGACTGGCTGCTCAGGAATAATATCGAATTGTACGAATACCAGGCTTCGGTGCTGCACGCCAAAGTGGCCGTATGCGATGGGGAATGGGCCACCGTGGGTTCTTATAATATCAATAAGATCAGCGCATATGCCAGCATCGAACTGAACCTCGATGTACGGGGGAGCGAATTTTCAACGGAGCTGGAGAATCAATTATCGTCTATTATTACCCGTGATTGTGTAAAAATCACCAAAGAAACCCACCTGCAAAAAAAGAACTGGCGGATCCAGTTCGTTCGTTGGTGCTCTTATCAGTTTATCCGCATGATATTTTACATCAGCACTTTTTATTACAAACAGCGGTAAAATCAATAATCTTCCGGGGCATTGTCTTTTTTTCCAAATTTGGTCGTGGCCTTTTCTACCAGTTTCTGTGCCAGGGTGGCGATGCCGTATGATAAAGTGCTTTTCAGAAGGCCACCGTCTTTTTCTGATCGCTCCATTTTTTTGTCGATGAAATGATCCACCGCTTCTTTGGCCAGGCTTGAAGGTTTGAGCGTATACTTGAGATCAGACCAGTCTTGCCTGATCGCCTTCTCCAGGTCTTCCTGCCTTTGCTTCAGCCTTCTCTTTTCTTCCTGCAGTTGTTGTTTACTCCTGATGGTCTTCATCGTTTCTGAATAATTGTTGAATAATGGCATTCATAATGGGTAACCGGATGAGTTTACCGCGGGCAACCCATACGATCACGCCGAAGAACAGGTAAAGCCCGGCTACAATGAGAAAGCCGGCCCAGGCATGGCCGATCCATTCTCCGATGATCAGGGCCAGGCCGATACTGAACAAAATGACAAATAACAGAAATACAAAAGCAACGACCAGCCCGGCCAGTATATTGGCCAGTACGGCGGACACTTTTTCAGCAACCGACAGTTTGATGGAATCGATCCGGGCATTCACATATTCTTTGATATGGTCTGCCAGATCTTCAGCCTTGTTGAATGTTCTTTCCATGATTCGTTCGTTACGTTTCAGCGATCGGTATAAAGTTAATATTCGTTACCGGTAAGCTGATGACCTGACTCAGCCTGCCTGATGATACTGCTCATGGCCCTTGCTAAGGGTCTTTTTGGGCAGCTTCCCTTTTTTTCTGTTTTTCCAGCTTGCGGAAATAACCCCGGAAAAGGAAACTGTGTTTCAGGGCTTCCATATTCTGATTGAAGCCATCCGTGCCCTTCTGGATATTCTCGAGGCTTGCGCTTAACCTGATGGATACCGTGGAATCACGCAACAATGAATAGACCGCACCTTTCCCTTCTTTCACATCCGTCTTGACACCCGCCACCAGGCTGTTGATCTCCCTGGCCAGGGAATCCGCATCATCCACTACTGACTGAATTTTCACAACTGCCAGGTTGAGGTTATGGGCAAAGGCGGTATCGGTCAGCAATGATCCAACGGAACCCTTTCCGCTGCGGACGTCGGCCACGAGCCCGTGGAGGTCTTCCACAAACAGGTTGGCCTTATAGGTTGCTTTGCGGATATTGGCGATGGAAGCACGAAGCTCATTGGGAATCGACTCGTCGTTCAGCAGTTTCCACAAACCCATGCTGTTGTTGATCCGGTTGACGGTCACTTTCAGTTCCCCGGCGATGTACGCAATATCGTTATTCGTTTTACTGAGTGTATTGAGCATTTCATCTGTACTAACCGATTTTTTAGATACCAGCAAATCCCCTTCTACGGCCAGTTCCGCAGGCTGGTGTGCCGGAATGATATTGACCACTTTGTTTCCAACGATCCCTTCCGTTCCGATCGATACAATGGCATTCTTCCGGATGATTGTATTCATTTTCTTTTCGATCAGCATCGTCACTTCGATCGTGGTGTCGTTCAGTATGTTCACTTTTTTCACGGTACCGGCTTCAATGCCCGCATAACGGACATTATTACCCGAAACAAGTCCCTGCACATTATCGAACCTGGCCCGCAGTTCATAATTAGAACCAAACAGGCTGCGGTTCTTGCCGATCAGGTACAACAGGAGAACAAGGAAAACTAATCCCGCCAGAACAAATGCCCCCAGTTTGATATTATTAACAGATTTATTGATCATAGAAATTATTCAAAAAATTGTTTGACCTATTGATCGGCATGTTTCTGCAGTTCAGCATAAGTACCCATCGCATAGCATTTGCCATCCACCAGCACCACCACCCTGTCGCTCGCCATGCGCACACAGTTCATGTCGTGGGAGATGATGAGCGAAGTGGTGTTGTACTTTTTCTGTATGGCCACCATCAGCGCAATGATCTCGCGCCCCGTAATGGGGTCAAGACCCGTGGTTGGTTCATCATAGAGTATGATGTCCGGTTTCAGGATAAGCGTTCTGGCCAGTGCGATCCGTTTTCTCATGCCACCCGATAATTCAACGGGCATCATATTGATGGTATGGCCCAGGCCAACATCGTTCAGCGCCTGCTGTACCGTGTTGTTGATCTCTTCCTGTGTGATCTTTATCCAGTGGCGCCTGAGGGGAAATTCCAGGTTTTCCCTGACGGTCATCGAATCATACAATGCATTGCTCTGGAAGAGGAAGCCCACCTTGGCCCGCATCTGGTCTAATGCATCCAAATCAAGATCCGGAACATTTTGCCCAAAGACCCGGATATGACCGCTGTCGGGTTTCAGTAAACCGATGATGCATTTGATCAGTACGGATTTTCCGGAACCCGATTTGCCCAACACAACAACGCTTTCCCCGCGCGTGACCGTAAGGTTGAAATCGATCAGCACCTTATTTGAACCAAACGACTTGTACAGGTGGTCGATCAACAGGATCTCCTCTCCAGGCTGTTTGATTGTTTCCGAGGCTTGTATGTCCGTCAATGCTTCCATCCGGTTAATTATATCCAAAAACATCCGTTACCTGAACTGCCAGCAAGTCGATCACAAAGATCATGATAGACGAAACCACTACGGCAGAGTTGGCGGAGCGCCCAACGCCTTCAGTCCCTTTATTGCTGTTATATCCTTTAAAACATCCGATGATCCCCACGGCATAACCAAAGAAAAAGCTTTTGATAAATGCGGGCAACACGTCGGTGTACGACAGGTTATCAATCACCTGGTTCCAGAATAAATGCGCGCTGGTGTCTCCTTTGATATTGACGCCGAGGTAAGATCCGTACAACGAGATCGCGTCTCCAAGTAAAACCAGAACCGGCAGCATGAATGTGGATGCCAGCACGCGTGTCACCACCAGGTATTTAAACGGGTTCGTTCCACTCACTTCCATCGCATCGATCTGTTCCGTCACTTTCATCGAACCCAGCTCGGCGCCGATGCTGCTCCCGATTTTTCCCGCAAAGATGAGCGCGGTGATGACGGGGCCTATTTCCCTAACGATCGCAATACCTACGATCGCTGGCAACTGCGATTCCACCCCATAATCAACCATCGATGGCCGCAACTGCATGGTCAGTACCAGGCCCATGATGAATGCCGTTAACCCAACCAGTGGCAACGACTTGTAACCGATCACAAAACATTGCCTGATAAATTCGTTGAATTCGAACCGTGGCCTGAAAACCTGTGAAAAAAAGCGCCCCGCGAAACGGGAAAGGTCTCCTGCTTCGTTCAGGAATGTTTTCATATTGGGCGCAAGTTCCATGTGTTTGTATTTTGCGGGTTCTTTCGGTATCCGTTAACCCTGTATAAATATCGCAAATAAAACGGTAACTCGTGTTGACAGATTATAAAACGGCAGGCATGCATCTATGATAGCGATAGATCATTCTGGGCTGACAGAAAAGTATCCTGTCAGCATTTGCAATAACTGTTGCCTTTCGTTTACCCGCCGCCGGGTCAGTTCTTCCTCCAGGTGAGCCAGCGCATTTCTTTCACGATCCGCCACCTCGCCCGCCAGAAATTTTCGCAACATGTTCAACGAAACTGTAAGGTCCTGATATGCGCCTAACCTTGTTGCCATTTTATCCAATTCGTCCGTATCCGCGAAGGCCTCGTTACCTTCCTGCAACCAGGCGGTAAAAATCGATAGGTTATAATAGGAGTCTTTCAGTATTTTCCTTACCTGGTGCAACTCCTCATCGGTGATATTCGTTTTCGCAACCAGTGTTCCGGCGAGATGCCAGTTATCCCGGAGATATCGGAAAAAACCGTCGCGGTCAATATTTTCGTCTATGATCTCCGTTAGTTTCTTGTCCGCAGGTTCAAAAACAGCCATCACTTCTTTCTTCTTCAAAGGCATGACCAGTTCCATTGCTGTTTGATTCAGGCACTGCAAATAACCTTCCGCCTGGTATATGGTTGAAATAAAGGAATGGATGACCAGCACCTGCTGCAACTGGGTATCCCGCAAACTACCCATCGCCCTGTAAAAAGTCTTTTTGTCTGCATTCATCCTGGCATCCCGGTTTTGCCCGACCTGTTGAACCATGCGTAAAAAAGCCCTCATTTTCTTATAAGCCACCCTAAAGCGGTGAACGGGTTCAGCCTCAAAAGAGGGAAATAATTCGTCCGCCGCCTCCAGGAGTTTCGCTGCAAGATGCCGGTGTATATGTTGGATCTGGCCTTGCATAAAAAAGATTTACGATCAGTGTACCGGGATGGAGTGAACCTGTTTGAATAGTTTGTCTGCATCCTCTTTGCGGCAGAGTTCCGTGCCGGGGTTCATTGTGGCGGCGGTACCGCAGGCCACCCCATAACGGGCAGATACTTCAAGACTTTGGCCGGTGGAAAGGTAATGCACAATACCGGCCACCATGCTGTCGCCGGCGCCTACCGTACTTTTTCTAACCACCTGCGGGGCCGTAAGGATGGATGACGATTCGCGGGTTACGAGCATGGCCCCTGATTGGCCCATTGAAATGATCATCACCTCGCAACCGCCTTTGTTGATCATATCTTTTGCGATAAGCCCGGCTTCATGAATGCTCAACTCCTCTTTTCCCGCCAGGGAACTCAGCTCTCCGAGGTTTGGCTTAATGAGGAACAACCCTTCCTGCACTGCATGCCGAAGCCCATCGCCCGATGTATCTACGATCAGCTTTCCACCTTTGTTCCTGACCAGTTTTGCCAGTTGTCCAAAAACATCTGTCGGCACACCCGGTGGCAGG
>RRZU010270161.1_pt1 | contig 11892 bp, 8 predicted proteins | sample 2165561 | NCBI WGS metagenome assembly RRZU01 (sample SAMN10456909, study PRJNA506462) | wastewater metagenome | isolation source: wastewater sludge | place: USA: Moscow, Idaho | reverse complement strand
GATTGGGTGAATACGACTACGGTTATTAGTACCGAGGAAGATCAGATTGCCATAGCACCCGGAAGCTTGGTGAAGGAGTGGAAAGAGAAGGGTAGAAACTACTATCAATATGAATTTGATCATGCGTCACTTAACTTCTACTCTTTTATTTCGGCTAGATATGAGGTGGCACGTAAAAAATGGAATGGGGTTGATTTGGAGGTTTATTATCATAAAGATCATCCGTATAACGTTGATAGAATGTTGCTAAGTATGGAGAAATCGCTCGATTACTATACCAAGAATTTTGGACCTTACTTTCATAAACAGGCTCGTATTTTGGAGTTTCCTCAATATCAGAACTATGCTCAGTCGTACCCAGGAACAATGCCATACAGTGAGGGGATGGGGTTTATCTTGGATTTGCGAAAAGTGAAAGAGGACGATATTGACCAAGTGTTTTATGTGGTAGCGCACGAAATGGGGCATCAATATTGGGCTCATCAGGTAGTAGGTGCCAGCATGCAAGGGTCGCCAATGTTGAGTGAAGGATTTTCGCAGTACTCGGCATTGATGGTGATGGAGAAAGAGTATGGAAGAGATAAGATGAAGAAATTTTTGAAGTATGAGTTGGATGGGTATTTTGGTGGACGAGCTTTTGAACAAGAGGCAGAGACTCCGCTGGTGAAATGCGAGGGTCAGCAGTATATTCACTACAAAAAGGCCAGTGTGGTGATGTATTATATGAAAGAGATGGTTGGCGAAGAGAAGGTAAATAGTGCGCTTAAGTCGATGGTTGATTCATTTGCCTACAAAAGTGCGCCGTATCCAACCAGTTTGTCGGCCATACGCGCATTTAGAAAAGTGACACCAGACAGTTTGCAATATCTTATCGATGATATGTTTGAGCACATGACGCTTTTTTCGAATAGAGCACTAGAGGCTAAGAGTAAGGCGGTTGATGGTGGATATGAAGTGACTTTTAAGGCTACTTCTGAGAAATTTAGAACCGATTCGTTAGGCAAGGAGAGCGTGATACCTGTTCGCGATTATGTGGATGTGGTTGTTTTTGGAGAGCCCAATGGAAAGCAGGCTTTAGGAGATGTACTTGTTAAGGAGCGTGTTTTGGTAACGATGAAAGATAATACGTTTACCTATCGAGTAAAGGAGAAGCCAGTTAAAGTTGGCATTGATCCGTATAACTATTTGATTGATAAGGTGTCGGACGATAATTTGATTGAGGTAAATGAGGCACAATTTTAATTGATTGTTAAAAAAGATTAAATATAAAGTCAAATATGGTGTGATGGTTGGAATTTGTAAAAACAACGTCTATCTTTGCACCCGCAATTGAGAAAATTAGTTGCGATAGAAGGAGACTCAGTAGCTCAGCCGGTAGAGCACATCCCTTTTAAGGATGGGGTCCTGGGTTCGAATCCCAGCTGAGTCACCAAGAAGAAAAGGTCGTTAGTCGAAAGATTTACGACCTTTTTTGTTTTTAGTTATTACGCAAAGTTCCGCAAAGATAAATCGCAATCGAAGATCAACGAAGTTAAAGATCCGCAAAGGCAAATAAAAGAGATAGGCAAAGGAACTTTTGCACTTGATCTGATTTGTGTTATCTTTGTTTTTTTTCAAAAAAGGGGGTTGACAAATCTAATTTATAGAGCATCATTAATGGTGTTGCTTTATGTTATTAGGGTTTTGAGCAGTTGAAGGAATTTGCGATGGTAAGGGTGAGGGATTACGAACGGATTAATATTTTTGTGTTCGTGAATTCGCGGTACTCATTTGCAGTGGAAAGCCCACAGCCCAGCCAGATGAAGGGGTTTTGAGAGTGGAAGAGAGTTTTTGCGGTAAGAGGTAGGCTGGGCGAGGACTTGCAACGGAAAGCCCGACAGCAAAAGGGCACAGATATAAAGAGTGTTAGAGAGATTGCATACAGTGTCTGTACGCAGGGTTTGCCCTTTTGGTGGCACCCCAAAATAAAAAAGAGGAGTATTTAAGAGATAAATAGATATAAATTATGATTCAAGCAGAGATTCACACCGTGAAAGGTGTTATGAAAGTGAATTTTTTTGAGCAAGATGCACCTGGAACGGTTGCAAATTTTGTGAAACTTTCGAAAGAGGGTTTTTATGATGGGCTGACGTTTCATCGCGTGATTCCTGATTTTGTGATTCAGGGTGGTTGCCCAAAGGGAACTGGCGTTGGTGGACCTGGATATAAGATTAAGTGTGAGTTAACGGGTGGAAATCAGTATCATGACCGTGGCGTGTTGTCGATGGCGCATGCTGGAAGAGATACGGGTGGTTCGCAGTTTTTTATCTGTCACAGTCGCAATAATACAGCGCATTTAGATCGTAATCATACTTGCTTTGGTAAGGTTTATGAGGGTTTAGAGGTGATTGATGCGATTAGAGCTGGTGATAAAATTGAAAAAATTACCATTATTGAGAGTTAATAACCAAATTTAAAGCAATAATATGGCATCTATTAGTTATGACGCTACCGGCGTTTTGGTAGTGAAAGAGGACGTTGTTAAAAGAACAGAGACCTTTAGTGTTCGTGAATTTGTGATTGAGGTTGCAGGGGATCGATTTAGTGATTTTGTAAAGTTTCAGTTGACGAACGATAAGTGTGCGCTGTTGGATTCTTTTCAGATTGGTGATCAGGTTTTGGTTACGTTTAATTTACGTGGCAGAAAGTGGGAAAAAGATGGAAAGACGACTTATTTTAACTCGTTGGATGCTTGGCGTTTGCGTAAGGCTGACGGAACTGGTGCATCGAGCTATGATGGTGGTGCAAGTGCTACATCGGGCGGATCGGCAGTATTTACAGAGACCAATGTTTCAAATGCAAAAGATGGTGGCGATTTGCCATTTTAATTGATATTTAAGATGTTATAATAATTGAATCAAGTCGATCTGAGTGGTTGACTTGATTTTTTTGTATGTACACGATGGTTATAGAGGAGCGTTTTAGGCAGGTAATTGAATACTTTAAGGGGGCAATGCCGGAGGCAAAGACGGAGTTGGATTATACCAATCCGTATGAGTTGCTGGTGGCGGTGATTTTGTCGGCGCAATGCACCGATAAGCGGGTGAATATGATTACTCCTAAACTGTTTGAGGCGTATCCGACGGTTGAGCATTTGGCGGCCACAACTGCTGAGGATGTGTTTACGCTGATTAGGAGTTGTAGTTATCCGAATAATAAGAGTATTCACTTGGTGGAGATGGCTAAGGGTGTGGTTGAGCGTTTTGGTGGTGAGGTGCCATCGACCATGGAGGAGCTGATTACTTTGGCGGGAGTGGGGCGTAAAACTGCCAATGTAATTTTGTCGGTGGTTTTTGAAAAACCTGCCATGGCAGTGGATACACATGTGTTTAGAGTGGCTGCACGGATTGGATTAACTGAGGGGGCTAAGAATCCATTAGAGGCTGAAAGGCAATTAGTTGCGGGGTTTCCACAAGAACTTCTACCACTTGCACATCATTGGTTGATTTTGCATGGAAGATATGTGTGCATTGCCCGAAAACCAAAGTGTGCAGAGTGCGGGTTGCAAGCTATTTGCAAAGAGTATTTTGAAAAAAAAAGGTGACAGATTGCTCCATCACCCTTTTCTTGTTTTGGGTTATTATTTATTTTGTTGCAATTTTGATGTCGAGGGTAAACTCATCGGCAATTGTTTTATCGCCTAAACTGTCAAAGAATTTTCCAGAACCATATTTGATATCGTATTTAGTACGATCAACCGTAATTAAGGCTGAATAACCATTATCTGTAGGAACTGCTGTGAATTCGGCTAGTTGGTTGATTCCTTTGATTGTAAGAACACCCTTAACAGCCACGTTTCCTATTGCGTCGGTAGTCGCGCTTGTGATCACCAATTTAGACTCTGGATAGGTTGCTACACCAAAGAAGTCGTCGGACTTGAGGTGGCCAACTAGATTGTCGTTCCATTCACCAGCAGGAAGATCCACAACAGAGATTGAGGTCATGTCCACCACAAATTCACCACCCGAAATTTTGCCAGCAGTAAGGGTTAACGATCCTGATTTTAGGCTTATGTTTCCATAATGTTCGCCAGTAACTTTTTTGCCTTTCCATTGAATAGATGAAGACGCAGTATTGATGTCTAATTTTTGAGCAAATGTTGTTGTTAGAGCTACAAGTAGAGCTACGGCTGATAATAATACTCTCTTTTTCATGATATAAAATTTTAATTGTTAACGTTTAATGAGATGATTTTTAGATTATTGCACTTGTGTCATCTCAAATTATACTTTTAAAAATGTTGTCAATAAATAATTGTAAATTTCTACATTACAAAGATAGATGGTGTAAAGAGGTGGTGCAATGTAGATTTACGAAATTAAGATGTAAAAATCCTAATTAAACTGTGTATGTACTCTTTTTTTAAGTTTTTAAGGGATGATATGGAACATATTTGTAGGGATTTATCAAATAAAGCAGGCGCGATAGTTGCTTTTTGGACGAATTTGTTATTTTTGGTGAAATATTGTTAATTTCAAAAGAGTAATGTTGAGAATTAGATTTTGTGCGGAGATAATTAGATATAAGCAAATTCTTGTTGGGTTTGTTGTGCTTGCGTTTTGTCAATCGTTACTTGCGGTAAATGAATATCATGTAAAGCAGTATCAGGTTGATAATGGGATGTGTGATAATAGTATAACCACTATAGCACGCGATAATCGCGGTTTTTTGTGGTTTGGTACTAATAATGGCTTAGTAAGATATGATGGCTCTGAATTTGAGCTGTTTAGGCATGATCCGTTTGATTCGACGACAATAAAGAGCAATTTGATTACATCGATAGGTGTTGCCTCTACCCAAGGAATTTATGTTGGTAGTAATGATGGGAAAGTTGGTTATTGGCGCGGTATTAATGCCGACTTTGAGGTTGTAAATGATATGGTTGGGGGCGATGTTAGAGGAGGGGTAACAAAGATATATGATTACTCAGCGGATTTACTTCTTTACGGAACCAATAATAGTGTGACAGCCCTTGTTTCGGAGCTTACCACGGGCGAGAAACCGAAGGTTGTAAAGCGAGCTCTAACACAAATGTTATCATCCTCAGCTATAATATCTAATGGCGTTCAAGGATCCAAAATTCTATTTGGGTGGAGTGATAGCTTAGCTGTGTTTAATGTATTAACAAAAAAATATGAACCTTTAGCGTCAAATTATGGCCGAATTAAGGGAAGTATATTGGCAATTGAGTATTTAGATAAGGCTCGCTATTTTGTCATGAGCAGTTCTGGTCTTTACGTTATTGAGCTCTCAAACTCATCATATAATGTGGTTGGAGAGATGGTGGAAGGAGGGTATGTGGCTGTTGTAAGAGGGAAGCGAGGCGATTTTTGGTTGGCTAAAGGTGATTTGATAAAGCGGGTCTCAATCCAAGGGAGTCGTTTTGTGTTTCAATCGGAAATTGTGACACATGATTTATTGCAAGGGATAACCGTTTTGAAAGAGGATCCGCAGGGTGTTTTGTGGGTTGGAACCAAGCGAAAAGGAGTTGTTCAGGTGCGCTTTGAACCATCAGCATTTTTAGGTACGAACATTGGAAATTCCGAAGTAGAGATCGCCGCGTTTGCCGAAGGAGTTGCTCGTGATCTATTTGTAGCTACGAGTAAGTGCGATTTGTATCGAGTTTCGAGCGATGGTTTGATGGTTGATCCAATAAATATCACAAGCGTTCAAGAGCAGATACCATTAGGCGTTAAAACAATGGTAGAACTGCCTGATAGGAGACTTTTGATAGGAGGGTTGCAGGGCGCATCTATTGTTGATTTAGCAAAGAGGCGTGCTGAAAAGTGTAGTTTTAAGGGATTTAGAAGTTCCTCGAACATTGAAGTTAACTCTGTGGTTCTTGGTAAAAAGGGCGAAGTTTGGGTTGGTACTCCTGAGGGGGTTGGACAGTTGTCTGGAAACGAAATTGTGTCGGTGTTTAATAGTTCATTGATAATAAGCAGTTTGATATCCGATAATCACAATAACTTGTGGATAGGAACCTCAACAGGATTGTTCAAAAAAGATTCGGGATTGAGCGTTATTAAAAAGGTTACTGGCGGCGATAGCTTTGGAAGTAGGGTGTTGTCTCTTCCAATTGTTTCATTGGTTGTTGGTAAGGATGGTGTTGCTGTGATTGGAACGAAGAATGGACTTTTTAGGTATAATATCTCCACAAACAGAGTCGATCAATTGGAGGTTGATAATGAGCTGTTTGCAAAAGGATTTATAACCAATGTTCAGCTAGATCGTTTGAACAATGTATGGGTTACTGCCCATAACTCGGTATTTATGCTTGGTAAGAATGGGCAGGCACGACATTACGGAATCGACGAAGGGATGAGGTCACAAGGCATTCCAACGGGTGCAGCATTAGTAACTTCAGACGGTAAATTGTTTGTTGGAGGAGGTAATACGTTTTGTGTGTCCACTTCGCTAGAGTTGAAAAGTGGTGTAAACGTTCGTCCCGAGGTGGTTTTGTCAAATGTGACATTGCTGTTTGACGATAGCGTGGAGAAGAGATACTATGATGTTTTAAGTCCGTTTATTTTAAAAGAGCGTGAAGGATTTAGTTTGAAATTCAAATTTGGACTAAATGACTTTATCTCATCAAAAAACAATAGGTTTAAGTATCGTGTTAATGGAGGTGATGGTGAGTATATTGATTTAAAACTGGCAAACACCCTAACTTTATCAGACTTAGAGTCTGGGGAGTATATTCTCGAGGTTAAAGGTAGTTTTGATGGTGCGACATGGAGTGATGAACCCCTATTGTTGAAGTTTGTGGTTACACCACCTTTGCATAAGTCGGGATTTGCAATTGCATTTTATATACTAGCGATTCTGTTTGTAGGGCAACTTGTTTATAATGTTGGGTTTAGATATCTTAGACAGATACGAAAATCGTTAACAGAAGAGAAGAATTCAAAGAAGTTATTTGAGGCTCAAAGTGTAAAATTAGCGCTCTCAAACAAAAGTTTAACAGATAGTATTGATTATGCCAAGCGTATTCAGGTTGCACTTCTGCCTTCTATTGCTGAGATACGCCGATTGATACCAAAATCATTTTTGTATTATCGACCAAAAGATATTGTAAGTGGCGATTTCTACGCAGTATTTGAAGTAAAAGGTAAAGTGGTTGTAGTGGCGGCCGATTGTACAGGGCATGGTGTGCCAGGAGCATTTATGTCGATGATAGGGTATGATATGTTAAAGAATATTATTACAGTTCAAGATGTGGTTGATCCTGGTCAAATACTCCAACTTATGAATAATGGTGTGGTTTCGATGTTGCGCCATAGTAGTGGATATGAGTTTGGGCATGAACTTGATGTCAATGATGGTATGGATATGTCTGTTTGTGTGATAGATAAGGAGAAAAAGCAACTATACTTTTCTGGCGCGGTAAATCCTCTCTATTTAATCCGCGATAATGAGATTTTAATTTATAAAGGAAGCCGATTTGCTGTTGGTCAAGCCGATGTTGATGGAGAAAATCTTTTCCCTACAGAAGTGATTGATTTGCAGTCTGATGATGTTTGTTATCTCTTCTCAGATGGCTATGTGGATCAGTTTGGTGGAAGTGAAGGTAAGAAGTTTAAATACCGTCGTTTCCGACATTTGCTGCTTCGAATACATAGATTAGGACATGCAAGTCAGAGCTCTAATGTAGAGTCAATGATGAACGATTGGATGAATAGTGGTGGTGTGAGATATCCGCAAGTTGATGATATGTTACTCATTGGATTTTCGCCTTTAGGAATTGATTAATGACTTCTTGATCCAGAATATTCGTATTTAAGTTAAACCATTCGTATGGGTAAGTTGTTAGGATTTAAATGTTGTAAAATAATAGAATGAGTAGTAAAAGATATATCGGAGCGCATGTAAGTGCTTCAGGAGGTGTGGAGTTTGCACCCATCAATGCCGCAGAAATAGGAGCAAATGCTTTTGCTCTTTTTACCAAGAATCAGCGCCAGTGGGTGGCTAAACCGTTAACTAAAGAGTCAATAAACCTATTTAAGGCAAATTGTGAGAAGTACGAGTTAAAGTCAGACTTTATTCTGCCACACGATAGTTATTTAATCAATTTAGGTCATCATGAAGCCGAGGCACTTACTAAATCGCGTGAAGCATTTTTGGATGAGATGATTCGCTGTGAACAGTTAGGCCTTAAATTATTGAATTTTCATCCAGGGAGTCATTTGAATGAGCTAAGTGAAGAGGCATGTATGGATAGAATTGCCGAATCGATTAATTGGGCATTGTCGAAAACTAAAGAGGTTGTTGCAGTTATTGAGAATACTGCAGGACAGGGAACCAATATTGGACATCGATTTGAGCATTTAGCATATATTATCGATCGGGTTGAAGATAAGAGTCGAGTAGGAGTTTGTATTGACTCTTGCCATACGTTTGCTGCGGGTTATGATATCAGAAGCTCGGAATCTTATGAGAAAACTTTTTCTGAATTTGAACGTATAGTAGGTTTTAAGTATTTGCGAGCTGTTCATTTTAATGATAGCATGAAAGGACTTGGAAGTAGGGTTGATAGACATCATAGTTTGGGAAAAGGTGAGATAGGGCTCGATTTTTGTAAGTTGATAATGAACGATGAGCGCTTTAGCACTATTCCACTTATTTTGGAGACTCCTGATGAGTCGCTTTGGCGGGATGAGATTAGTTATCTAAGAGATTTGGTAAATTAGTGGTTAAATGAAACCTAGCGTTAGATATAGAACTTTTGATTTTAAGATGCTAATTTTTTTAGGCATCCTAAATTTGATCGTTTTAAAAGCAAGCGCTCAAGATACTCCTCAATCTTATCTACAATACGAGGGATTACCCATAGGGGAGACAATCTTTGAGAATGATACGATTCCTGTATTTATGCTTAAAGATGTGGCTGTTGTTCAGAAAATTATATTTAAAAACGAACGTCAGAAGCATCAATATACTAAACTAGTGCGTGATGTGAAGAAAACGCTCCCATTTGCACGTTTATGTAGAGATAAAGTGGCAGAGATGGAGTACAAACTCTCACTTATCCCTGATGAAAAGGATAAAGAGAATTTTTTAGATAGTGCTGAAAAAGAGCTTTTTAATGAGTTTGAAAAGCCACTTCGTAAATTAACATTTAATCAGGGTCGCTTATTAATCAAACTTGTTGACCGAGAAACAGGCGATACCACTTACGACTTAATAAAAGATCTTAAGGGCAATTTTTCTGCCTTTTTATGGCAGTCAGTTGCACGTATGTTTGGCTCAAATTTAAAGAGTGAATACAGCGCAGATGGTGAAGACTCAAAAATTGAAAGTATCATCTATCTTATTGATGCGGGAGTTTATTAGTTTCATTTTAGAAGAATCTTAATTCTCACCTTAAATTCGTGAATGAATGAATTATAAAGCCCTCCTAACTCCTAAATCAAAGATTTTCAGAGTTAGGGGGGCTTTTTTGTCAACTGAGTTTGCCTAATCGATAGATTTCTAGAGTGCTATATTGTATTTTAATTCGTCAATAAAGGCTGCAATTTCGATATCGTCGATTTTCAATTTTCTTAAATAGTCCACTTCCTCTTCGAAGGATTCCAAGAACGTGGCAATGGTGCAATTACTTAATTTTATAGATTTTATATATTGTTGTAAGGCTGCGTTTTTCTCACCCTTAGCCCATAATAGAGTTCCATAACTTACTAGATCATAGAAGTTTTCCTCTTTTTGGATTAGTTTTAGATAGTACTTTTCGCTGGTTTCAAATTTTCCTAATATAAAACAGCACCATGCAATTGGTTTCCACACATTTTGATTTGATGGGTCAAGAAACTCAACTTTGAAATAGTATTTTAGAGCTTCTTCGTAATCTTGTAATTGCAAATGACATTGTCCTATTGATGCTTGCGTATGAAGGTTTTGTGGGTCAATCTCTTCGGCCATTAAGTAATATTCCAATGCTTTTTGAGGTTGATTCAAAGTGCCATAGCAGAGAGCTATTTTTTTGCAAATCCAGTGTTTATTTAAATCAAAGAAATCGGCTTTCAGGTAAAACTCAAGGGCGTTAGTGTAATTATTGAGTTGTTGATAGCAGTATCCTATTTTCTGTAACACATCGGGTTGTGGTTCGAAGGTGTTGTTGAAATTTATGAAGGCTTTGAGTGCTTCGTTCCAATTTTCGTTTTTAAAGTGGTATAATCCTAAATCTTTTAGCGCATCTGTGTCTGAAAATAGATGTTTGAAGAGTATTGTTTCTTGAATTGGAATCTCCATTTTTAAAAGGTTGGGGAATTGTCCACTTCGCGAATAGGCATTGTAAAATCTGTATATGTCTTGAATATAGAGGTTGCTAAAGTTTTTTGTTGCTTTAGTCGAGTTGTTCATGAACTCTTCATTAATGGCATGAGCATTATCTATTAACTCGTTTTTTGTGAGTTGGCGAATCATGTCCTTTTGAATTAGCGGCATCTCAATAATGGCAAAAAACATGGAGTATTTATCTGAATCGCACATTGTTGGTAGTAGCTCCATGAATTTTGGAAATTCTAAAAGGTGGTCATTTCCAGGTAGTTCAAGCGTGTGGGATACAAACGAGTTGTCCGCATAGAATGGTTGAAACCAGTGTTGTATCTCATTGAAATAGGCAAAACCTTTAAGATGGATGAATGTTGAGCTTAATAAATCGAGACCCTCTTTTTGCATCTTGTTTATTTGGTCAATTTTATCCATTAATTTCGGATTCTCGTTAATTAACTCTTCCCAATCGGGTGTTTTATCATCGGATAAGGAGTTATCTTTTAGTAGATTGTCTAGGTCTAGTTTCCGTTTAATATTTGGATTTAATTTAAACATCTCTGGCAAAATCTCATTAGTGAATTTGCGAGCTACCTTTTCTGTTTCATTGGTGTTTAGTAGTTGTGTGATTATGTTTTTTAACTCCATTTTGCCAATTTCACTTTTGCGGATGGTGTCAAGATGATTTATTATCGTGGGATAAAATTGGAGACGATTATTGTATTTTATTAATATTAGCGCAACCACAACTAGTGATCTGGCTGCTAGTTTAGCGTTCTGACATTCGGATAATTTAAGTAAGGTGTGGATTTTTCTCTCGTCAAAATAACTCGATAAGGATAAGAGGTAAGCGCTTGTTAATGTTAGTTTTTCATTTGTGGTTATGTTGTCACTAAAAAATAGTGTGTCGAGTTTTGCAATTTCTGTTTGCGAGTGGTGTCTTCCGAATGCAATTATTTTAAATAGCGAGCCCAATAGTTCCTCTCGCATGATAGCTATAAATGGGTTGTTGTCTTCTATTTTATATTCAGAAAGACCGGTCTCAATGTTTTGGATCTCTTCAAGAAAGTCCTCTTTCTGATTTTTTCCAACGCCGTTTAGTTTATCCGCAAGTAGAATCGAAACTGTTTCATCTGCTAACAACAGAACGGTATGTGTGATTTGAAGGTACGATTGCGCTTTCATGGGGTCAGAATAGCCATCTACAATGAACTTGATCATGTTTCGGTATGATTGTTCAATGGTGTAAACCTCATCAATGAGATGGCTATTTTGCGTCTCTTTGGCAAGAATGTGAAGTAAGTCGAGTGACTCTTTTACTTTTTTTTGAGAGAGGAGGTTATCGATTTTTTTATAACTATCTCTAATTGATGCAATGTTCATGGCTTTAAAATTAGTGTATAGTATTTATGATACAAATGACTGAAAAGTCAATAGCAAACTCAGGGCAAACGCATCTAATTAGATTTAATGGAGTAATATGCATTTTTTGTGCGGCAGAGCCGCTAAATATTTGTAGTAACGTAAATATGTAAGTTTACAAAAGGTGCAGAGCACCGCGCTATTATTCTTTATTAGATTACG
>RRZU013138393.1_pt1 | contig 11893 bp, 6 predicted proteins | sample 2165561 | NCBI WGS metagenome assembly RRZU01 (sample SAMN10456909, study PRJNA506462) | wastewater metagenome | isolation source: wastewater sludge | place: USA: Moscow, Idaho | reverse complement strand
TCCATTCCATCAGAGGTTTGCCGTGCCTACACCCACCCTTCGCATCGCACGTCCGACTGACAACATCAATGCCTTGCTCCCGTTCTATCGAGACGGACTCGGCCTGTCGGTGCTCGGCCACTTTGTTGCTCAACACTTCAACGTTCTCAACAATCTCAGGCAATGGCTCGCTGTAGCGTTGTTTCAGTTCTTGTAAGCGGCTGGCCAACTGCTGAGTGATGCGCTCAATTTCGGCTTCGATCTGGCTTTGCAATGTGGCGAGCCATTTGTCATGCACCAACAACTGCTTAATTTCACTTTCATCCAGCTTGCCGTATTGGGCTAATACGGCACTGTCCAGCTTTTCTTGAGCGCTGCGAATCTGTGCTTTGGCATTGGTTTCTAAATCAAACAGCTGTTTGGCTTGCTCCAGCACCTCGCGCTCTTCTGCGTCAGTGGTCACTCTTAAGCGGGCATTGACCGTGGTTTTAGTGACTTTATCGCTGTCGCTCAAGGCTTCGATTAACAAGCCCTCTTCACCGGTGTGCTCTTCGATCAGGCTGTCTTGCTGCTGAATAATCTCATCTAAGGTGGCTTGCAGTTGATCCAGTTGCGCTTGTTGCTCGGCAAAGTAGCGCTGCACAATCAATGCTGGCGGAATCAGCTCCATTTTGTATCTGGCTCGCTTAATCACTAGATCTGGGGTTTCGGTGAGCTTTTCACCCTTTTTAACCACCAACTCACGTACTTTTTTGCCGGCTGCCCAGCCATCTTGTACTAAGACGTAAACATCATCCTGCAGGGTTTCAGACCAGTAATTCATCAGGATTTGGTACATATCATATTTATCCAGCAAGGGAATGCTGGCATAGCGCTGTAATAAATCTTCACTGATGCGCTGGATAATTTCTTTGGGTTTGTCGTCGATGCTAATTGCACCTAAATCGGCCTCTTCAGCCCAAGCGGTAAAGGGTCGCAAAGTTAGATTGGCAAATTCGGTAAATTCCGGGTGCTGCAAAATATGCGCTTTAATTTCACTGGCGGGCAAAGTGATTTGGCTGTATCCCGGACGTAAAGAGGTGAGGATGCTGTCGCGCAAATTAGGGAACACCTGCCAAAATTGTTGCAGCTGATCAATATCCTGATTAGGAATACCGCCTTGTAAATGACCGGCTAAATCGTGCAGATCTTCTGGGGTACTGCTGTCGATATAGCGCGGGATATTTAGGTTGTAATCGTTACCAGCAATCTCGGCCAAGGGCACCATGCGGCTGTAGCCAGGTATTGCTAAATAGCTGGTAAAGGCATCGACCACTTTATGTACATCCTGGCTGCGCAGGCGGTTTTTATTGCCCTCTTTGATAAAGCCTTTGCTGGCATCAATCATAAAAATGCTCTCGCGTTGGGCGGCATCTTCTTTATCAATCACAATAACGCAGGCCGGAATACCGGTGCCGTAAAACAGGTTGGCCGGTAAGCCGATAATGCCTTTGATATAGCCTTGTTTAATGAGGTTTTCACGAATACGGGCTTCGGCATTGCCACGGAATAACACACCGTGGGGCAAAATCACTGCGCCTTTACCGGTGCTTTTTAAGCTTTTAAGAATGTGCAGCAAAAAGGCATAGTCGCCGTTTTTCTCTGGCGGTACACCCCAAACAAAACGGCCAAATTCGTCTTCATTGGGATTGAGGCCGCTGGTCCAGCTTTTGGTGGAGAACGGTGGGTTGGCTACGGCGAAATCAAAGGTTTTCAGCTGGCCGTCTGCATCTTTCCATTCAGGGCTGCTGAGGGTATTGCCCTGCACGATTTTTGCGGTGGCGTTATCGTGCAGAATCATATTCATGCGCGCTAAGGCGCTGGTTGCGTTATCCATTTCTTGGCCGTAAATGGATAGACCGCGCGGTGCTTCATCACTGGCTTTTAACAGCAACGAACCCGAGCCGCTGGTTGGGTCATAGACTGTGGCATCTTGTGGCGTTGTATCTTTGATGCCAATGACTTTGGCTAAAATCCGCGACACTTCTGACGGCGTATAAAACTGGCCTTTAGACTTGCCCGACTCAGTAGCAAAGTGGCGCATCAGGTATTCATAGGCATCGCCTAGCAAGTCATCATCGCCGGCGCGATTACCGCCCATTTCCAAGCCTTCAAAAATACCAACCAACTGTGTCAGGCGGTCAATCATATCTTTGCCTTTGCCCAACTTATCTTCGTCGTTAAAGTCAGCGACGTTGATTACGCCCTGCAGGTCGTTGGCTTCGGCAATCAGATTGATGACTTTATTGATGCCCTCGCCGATCTCTTTATTGCCCTTGAGCTTGACCATATCGTCAAAGCTTGCACCTGCTGGGACATCAATCATGGCGTAGGGATTGGCTTTGGCTTTATCGGACACATACTTTAAAAATAATAAAGTTAGGACATAATCTTTATATTGGCTGGCATCCATACCACCGCGTAATGCGTTACAGCTGGCCCACAATGATGAGTAGAGTTCAGTTTTTTTAATCGCCATAACAGTGTTCCCTAAATTTTTGCTAAGGCTTGGTCACTTGCTGCCGTGTATGGCGCTAGGACTGAGCCAGTAAAGTAATTTCAATTTGCGTCAATACAGATAAACGTTGAGCACAACCACATTTGTCCGTTTTAATACGTTAATCCGCGAGCCTGCATGAGCAGCCTACGGGACTACAAAAATGAGTAGCAGCGCTACAACACCGGCCCAATCGTCGCAATAACGTTGTGCCACACTCGGCGGGAATAACGCCAAGCCAGGACGGTGGGCAACTCAACCGGATCAGATTGTGCGATGTACTCCTGTTGACGCTCGCTGATGGCTTGGGTGATGTGTTCGTCTTGCAGCAAGATGTTGTTCTCGTAATTCAGATCAAAGCTGCGCAGGTCGAGGTTGGATGAGCCTATCAGGCTGACTTTGCCATCCACAGTGAGGGTTTTGGCATGCAGCAAGCCTTTTCTGTGCTCATAAATCTTACAACCGGCATCAAGTAACTTGTGGTAGTAACTGCGGCTGGCGGCGGCAACAATCCAGCTGTCATTGACCTTGGGGAAAATCAGGGTAACAGCAACACCACGGTGTGCACTGGCGCAAAGGGCTTCCAGGACAGTGGCGTCGGGCACAAAGTACGGCGTACTCAGGGTTAAGCTGTGCTCGGCACAAGCAAAGAGGTTGGAGAACAGTTGCGGGGTTGCGCCACGCCGCTCGGTCGGGCCGACGCCCATAACCTGCGCCGGAAAACCACCTTCCTGCGATGCAGCCTGCAGCGGAATAACATCCAGCGACTCTCCCGTGGCTTGCATCCAGTCACTGGCAAATAACAACTGATTTTGCGCAACCACGGGGCCTTCAAAGCGCAGCATAATATCAATCCAAGGCCCGTATTTTTCCTTAACCAGAAACTCAGGGTCGGCAGAGTTACGGCTGCCACAATAGGTAATGCGCGCATCAATCACAGTGATTTTACGGTGGTTACGCAGGTCCAGGCGGCTGGTGATAATAGTGCGCAGCAAATTATGAAAAGGCAACGCTACAACAACCTCGACCCCTGCATCGTGCATGCGCTGCCATAATTCAGACTTAATCAGCGGACGCGAACCCAAGCCATCAGCCATGGCGCGGCACGTTACCCCTCTTTGCGCCGCACGAATCAAAGCTTCTGCCACCGCAGTTCCGGTATGGTCCGTGAGCCAAATATAATACAACACGTGCACATGATCGGTGGCTGCATCAATGTCAGCGATCATGTTGGTCAATGTGCTATCGCTGTTAGGCATGAGCTGGGCGCTATTGCCAGTTTGGGTATGAAAACCGTTAATCGAGCCGGCGTATTTAAACGCTGGGCGATAAACCCGTTCAATGGCGCTATCACTGTGCCCGGCCACACCCATAAACTCTGCGGCTTTGCTTCTGATTTCATCGAAAATCTGATCGTGGCGCTTATGGGCACGATTGCCAATATCCACCTCGCCAAAGAGGAAGTAGATGGCGCTGCCAAAATACGGCAGTACGTTTAAAACAATAAACCATGCCAGCCGCCCGGGTGGCGAAAGATCATCACGCAGCAGAATGCGAATAGTGAAGGTGATCACTAATAAAGCATGGAAGGTCAAAATAACGCTCATTGGGTATCCTGTGAAAATACTAAAGCCTGGGCAAGCCTGTCAGATCTGATGCTCGAAGGTATTCAGGCTGGCCTGCACGGGTTACTTTCTTTTATCTAAAAAGTTAATGGTCAGGCGATCCAACCAGCCCCACAGGCGCTGACGAATACGCTGGATTAAAGGCCGCTCGCGCCACACTTGTTCGGTGATTTCTAGGCTGTCTTGGAAATCCCTCAGCATGCTGGCCGTGACTTGCTCAAGTAATCCAGCATCACGGGCCTCGAGGTTGTTTTCCAGATTAAAACGCAGGTTCCAATGGTCAAAATTACATGAGCCAATAGTGACCCAACTGTCCACCACCACCATTTTAAAATGCAAAAAGCGCGGTTGATATTCAAAAATACGCACGCCTTTGCGCAGTAACGCTGGGTAATAGCGCTGTCCGGCCCAGCGCACTGGGGGTAAATCCGTATGGCGACCGGTCAACAGCAAGCGTACATCAACACCGCGCACAGCTGCTTTACGCAAGGCACGACGAATCGACCATGTGGGTAGAAAATAAGGCGTGGCTAACCAAACAGTTTGGTGGGCACCTTTGATCGCACGCAGTAAAGACTTTTGGATATTACGGTGCTGGGTGGAGGCGGCGTAAGCCACCCGCGCTTTGCCGATATTGGCAAAAGGTAATGGCGGGCTATCCTGACTGGGTGCTTGCACGGGGCTGTTATTTTGTTGCCAAAAAAAGCGCTCAATGCAACTGTCCCATTGGTAATCAAACAGGGTTTGCCAGTCATTCACTACTGGGCCTTGCACCCGCACCATAACTTCGTGCCACAAACTGACTGGTGCATCCGGTTGCCAAAACTGATCTGTTAAACCAGCCCCACCAACGTAGGCCACTTGCTCATCGATAAGCAAGAGTTTGCGGTGGTCACGGTAGAAATTTTGTAGGCCTCGAGTCCAGCCTAAGGGGTTATAAAAGCGCAGTTCAATTCCTGCCGCTAACCACAATCGCCGCTGGGCCGGTCGAAAACCACGACTGCCAAAGCTATCGAATAAACAGCGCACGCGCACGCCACGCTGCACTGCGGCAAATAAAGCCTCTTGCACTCGGTCTGCGCTGTTACCGCTACTGACTAAGTACAGCTCTATATCGATTTGTTTTTGTGCTGTTGCCACCCGCTCCAGCCAATCAGCAAAGAACGCTGGGCCATCAATCAGCAGTTGAAATTGATTATCGGCACGCCAAGGAAAAATCAAACCCGCCATGTTTAATCCTCTTTGTCCTTATGCGGTGGTACTAGCGCCCAGGATGGGTGTTTTACGAAGGGTGGTGATGAGTTTATATAAGCAATGCTGCGCAACAGTTTAGCGCAGCTTGCAGGCGTTTAGTTTAACGAAAAGCAGCAAAATCAAAAGAGGCCTAACCCTTAAAATGATCAGACCTCTATGCCGTCAATTATTACGCTGTCACTCAGCGTAAAATCTGCGGATCACCTTTACCCGCAACTGCGGCAGCTTCCTCAATGGTCAGCAAGGCAGTGCGTGGCAAGTCTTGCAGGCGCGCACAGGCGGCCAGCACGTTACCCCAGCAAGCACGGTTAACAAACTGCATACCAAACTCATCCAACGTACCACCGCGGTTGCGGTAACCCAGTACGTAAGTGCTGTTGGCATTGGGCAAGATGGTCCACAGGTGCCCACGAATGACTTCAGGGCGCATGTGAGTGAGCAATACCCGTAAACGGAAGCGCTCTGGAAAAAGCTGCTCAACCAACTCATTACTGGCAAGGCTTTCCATCTCCCAATGATCGCGCGGGGCACGGAAGCGTCCTGGCTCTTGCAAGTAGACAATGCGGTAACCCATTTCAGCTTCTTGTAAACGCTGTCCAGCACGTAAGACTTGCTCCAGTTGGTAACTACCATTGGCAATCAACAACAATGGATCTGCGCCCTCGTACTCTTCGACAATAATGGCGCCATCATTGGCCAATTGCTCAGCCTGTGCTTGCGTGAAGTACGCTGGACGGTCGCGCTTGGCAGCCACCACACAAGAAATTTGGCCTCGGGCCGTGTAAATTTGTGGCAATAACGCCAGCATACTGTTGTGGTCAGCAGGGAAAAGTACCCGCGAGACATCATTCATCTCACCCAACAAGGCTTCACAGAATGTGGTGTCTTGGTGGGACTGCTGATTCTTACCATTTTCCCACGTGTGCGAGGTGGCCACTAACGGCCAGCCTAACCAACCGGCGGGACGGCCAATTTCTTTTTGCTGGCGGGCATAGATTAAGTTTTGACGCACTGCACCAAGCATTTTCACACAGAAGGCTTCGTAACTGGCGACGAGGTTTAAACCGGCGCGGTTGGCTAAACAGGCAGAAACCACAGCTTCTTCGTTAAGCACAGTAATGATGTCGCCATCCACTGCTTCCAGTTCGCTTTCTGGCTCACTCACTCGGTGGCGTAAAGCTTTTAGCACACCTGTGAGGCGGTTACTGGCCAGCTCATCGGGGTTACCAACCCGTGGACGTAAGTCCGGGTTGGCCGCAACCAAATCAACAAAGTAGCGGTCAATAGCAGCCATAGTCGAGCAGGCATCATCACGATAATGCAGCTCAGGCTGCACCGGTGTTTTCGGATGACGATTGGCCAGCGGGTTATCACGCTCTAATACGCGATCTTGCTGCTGATGGGTATTGAGCAGCGCTAAGGCTTCACGCATGTCCTCAGGGCTAACGTACAGTGGCTTAACATGGGTGTTAAAGAGTTCGCGCGAGCGCTCATCGGTGTGCGGATTGCCGGGCAGCGGTAAGTTGTGCGCGGAGTTTTCGTCGTCACCATAAAAACCAAAACCTTTGGTGCTTTCAGCAATACCGTAAGGAATGGGTAACGGGTAAGAGAGGATACCGCTGTTCTTTTCTTGCACTCGGCGCTCTAAACGCTGCTCCATTTCCCAAATAGTGCAAACAAATGCTGCAGGGTCACGGCCGTCAAATTCAATAGGATCAAAGCCACAGCCACGCAAGTGGCGCTGAAAACCTTTTAAGCCTTCTAAAGTACCAAGCTCGGTACGCTGTTCAATACGGCGACCGTTGGCAATCATAATGGGTAACGCTGGGCCGCAATCTTCAGCGCGCCACCAGCGTGGAATCCAATCACTGCCGCGCTGCTCTTCGGCGGCACCATCGGATAAAAAAGCCACCAGTTTTTCACCGGGCAAAGGCATGTGTGCATATTGCAACTCAGCAAAACCTAAGTAACCCCCTTCAATAATCCCACCAGCTGTGTGCGGGTTAACGTGACTGCCCAATGGCGCAGCCATGGAGCCATCGGCGGCAATGGCATAGCTGTAAAAATCTTGTAATAAACGATTAATACCTTCTTCACCATCACCGTAAGCTGCCTCTTGCTCAGGGTGCAGGTTACCCAGCAATACGTTTAGCGCTTCAATGGCGGCAACACTGTGGCCCTGCCCCATTAACCAACCACGAGTTTCTCCGGTCAAAGCATTCAGCGCCATATAAGCAGCGTAGCCTGGCACCATATTTAACGCACCGCCGGTGTGGCCCTCGGGTTGAACTTTAAACTCATCAGCGGTCAATGGACTGCCGTCTAGATGGATTTTATTGGCGTAGGTCATGTGAACCACCAATGACATCCCTGCCGCCGTAATTTTATCCAAAGCCCTCAGCACACGGTATACAGTAGAGAGGTCTGGCTGCTTGCCAGTTTGCACGAGCTGGTGAGCAAGTCGATATACTGCGGCTTGAGTTTCCGCTGTGTGTTCGATCGGGCCATAGCCCTTTTGCCATTGTGCAAACGCAGGTTCAGTTTTAGCGTGCTCGTTTAAATCTGCTTGGCTCGGCAAAATCTGATGCATATTAATACTCCGTTAACTCGAATGTGGTGCAGTATAAAGACAGCCAGATAAGGGTATCATGATAACCATCAATAACTGTACACTCGGTACTATTCTATTCACACAGCCAAGAAGGAAATTTCATGGCCTTACTTAATTTTCTAGGCGCGATCCAACAAGTTACTGGATCCTGCTACCTCATCGAAACCTATGACAAAAAGAACATTCTACTTGAATGTGGCATGCAGCAAGGTGGCGATACTAATAATAATGACAATGATAACGCGCCCCGCTCGGCTTTCTCTTTTAATCCTGAACACATTGATGCGGTTGTTATTTCCCATGCGCACATTGATCACAGTGGTATGTTACCCCGTTTAGTCTCCGAAGGTTTCCGTGGCCCTATTTATGCCACTGATGCCACCTGCGAACTGATGGCGCTGATGCTGCTGGACTCGGCGCATATTCAAGAAAAAGATGCCGAATGGGAAAACCGCTGGCGCGCGCGCCGCGGCAAAAAAGCCATCAAACCGCTGTACGTCAGTAAAGATGCAGAACGTGTACTAAAGCAGCGCCGTGCTGTTGATTACGAAACGCCCACAGAAATTGTGCCGGGCGTTAAAGTCTCTTTCCATGATGCGGGCCATATTATTGGCTCAGCGGTCGTTAAATTAGAGTTTACCGAACCCAATGATAGCGTGCGTACGCTGGTGTTTTCCGGTGACTTGGGCAGCACCTGCTCGCCCTTGATGAAGTCGCCAACGATTCTTAAGCACGCTGATGTTTTATTGCTGGAATCCACTTACGGTGACCGTGATCACCGCTGCAATGAAGACACTTTGGATGAGCTGGCGCAGATTCTACAAAAAGCCCATGAGGACGGCGGCAACGTGATGATCCCAGCCTTTTCAGTGGGCCGTACCCAAGATATTTTATTCCACTTGGGCCGCTTCTATCAGGAAGGTCGTCTGCCGCAGCACACCGTGTACTTAGACAGCCCGATGGCGATTCGCGCCAATGACATTTATTACCGCTACCGGGATGATTTCGATCAAGAAAACCGCGCTATGCTGATTAAGCACGACATTCATAATGTCGAAGACTGGCTGCCTATTTTGAAACTCACGCCAAGCCCGCAAGAGTCCATGGCCATTAACAACGTGAAAAGCGGTGCGATTATTGTTGCCGGTAGTGGTATGTGCAATGGCGGTCGGATTATTCACCACTTTAAACACAACCTCTGGCGCACAGACTGCCACATTATTTTCACCGGCTTCCAAGCCCGTGGTACCAATGGTCGTGCAATTGTTGATGGTGCCAAGACAGTCCGCGTCTTTAAAGAAGATATTATGGTTGGCGCTCAGGTACACACTTTGGGTGGTTTTTCTGCCCATGCCGGCCAATCGCAATTAATTGAGTGGGCCAGCCATTTTGAAAACCGTCCTGAATTGCATTTAATTCATGGCGAATTGGATAAAATGGAAATCTTGCAGAGCGAATTCAAAAAGCGCTTAGATTGGGATGCCAATATTCCTGAACTCGGTGATCGCATTGCTTTATAAGGAGTGAATATGTCGTTTGAAAATGATAATTATCTGGCACGTCAGTACCAGGTCAGCAGTATTGATTTAGACAGTAAAGTCGATGAGTTACTGGACTTAGCCGTACCGCCAACCAGTAAAAATCGTGAGCTGTACCGAGAAATGATGCTGACTGTGGCTCGCATGGCCGAAGACGATCGCAACCGCTGGGATGCGAAAATCATGATGCAGACCTTGCGTGAAATGGAGGCCTCATTCAGCCTGCTAGAACGCTTTAAGCGGCGCCGCAAAGTGACTGTATTTGGTTCTGCGCGCACTGAGCCTGAGCATCCGCTGTACCAGCAGGCAAAAGAGCTGGGGGAGATTCTTGCACGGCATAACCTAATGGTCATCACCGGTGCCGGCGGCGGTATCATGGCCGCGGCCCATGAAGGTGCGGGCCTAGAAAACAGCTTAGGTCTCAATATTGCCCTGCCATTTGAGCAAGGTGCTAACGAAACTGTGCATGGCAGCGGTAACTTGCTGACTTTCCACTTTTTCTTCTTACGCAAATTATTCTTTGTGAAAGAAGCCGATGCATTAGTACTGTGCCCAGGCGGCTTTGGCACTTTAGATGAAGCGCTAGAAGTATTGACCTTAATGCAAACCGGCAAAAGCCCATTAGTGCCTGTGGTGCTGCTGGATCAGGAAGGCGGTACATACTGGGATAAAGCTCTGGAGTTTATGCGCGAAGAGCTGGTAGATAAAAACTATATTCTGCCCAGCGATTTACGCTTAATGCGCCAAGTACGCACGCCCCGTGATGCCGGTTTAGAAATTGCTCGTTTCTACCGTAACTTTCATTCTTCACGCTGGTTCAACAAAACTTTTGTGGTGCGCATGAACCATCCGCTGAATGAAGGCGCAATGGATACTCTACATAAAGAGTTTGCTGATCTGTGTGTGTCCGGCGGTTATGAGCAAGTCCCTTACTGCCCAAAAACCCATAACGAACCTGAGTTCTGCAATCAGTTCCGGCTTGAGTTTGTCTTTAATGACCGCGATCACGGCCGTTTACGGGAAATGGTTGATTTTATTAACCTGCCACAAAACTGGAAAAGAAACGACTAAACACGTCGCTGCGGCCTGGTGTGAATGCCAAGCCGCAGTTTTCAACTTAGATAGCCGTCATCCCGCCATCAATGGTAAGGCCATGCCCAGTGGTAAAGCCTGCCCCTTCACTGCATAAATATATCACTGTTTCTGCCACTTCTTGCACCTGCCCAATACGTCCCATCGGGTGATGATTGGGAACACGCTGAGCTAAATCTGGATCAACTTCAGCAATGCGGCGATACATATCCGTATCAATCACTGCAGGACACACCGCATTCACGCGGATATTTTTACGTGCATACTCAATGGCCGCAGAGCGCGTCAAGCCCATCACTGCGTGCTTGGACGCTGCATACACCGACATTTTCGGCGCTGCCCCAAGCCCAGCTACCGATGCGGCATTTACAATAGCGCCACCACCTTGCTCAAGCATTTGCTGCAGCTGGTACTTCATACACAGCCAAACACCTTTCACGTTAACATCCATAATCATGTCAAATGACTGCAACGAGCCCTGATGTAAACGCTGGTTTTCCATTTCGATGCCAGCATTGTTAAAGGCGTAATCTAGACTGCCATAGATCTCTACGGTGCTGGCGATCAGTTGTTTGACTTGCTCTTCATCGCGCACATCGCAGTTAATAAAGGTTGCGCTGCCGCCGTCATCAAGGATCAGCTGAACCGTTTCCTCAGCACCTTTAGCATTGATATCAGCAACCACAACTTTGATACCGCGCTTAGCAAATGCTTGCGCTGTAGCGCGGCCGATGCCTCGTGCAGCACCAGTGACCAATGCAACCTGTCCAGATAATTTCATTCGCAACGCCTCTATTGTTGTTATCAGTAGGCTTTGATTCTAGCCAGCTCAACGCCGAGGCACAGCACTATCATTTAGGTTGATAGCCCATCATACAAAAACACCCATAACCACAGGTAAAAGCTCTAGAACAGCCTCAACTCACTGACGCAGTTGTTAGAGTTCGGCCAAAATAGCGCGCAAAGCCTCGGCAGGGTCAGCCGCTTGTGTGATAGGACGGCCAATAACCAAATAATCCGATCCGGCTTGCATGGCTTGTGCTGGGGTTAAAATGCGTTTTTGATCATCTTGAGCGCTGCCCGCAGGACGAATACCTGGGGTAACCAACTGCCCTGCTGGCCATTGCTGCTTGAGCACACTGGCTTCTTGTGCAGAACACACCAGCCCATCTAAACCCGCTTGCTCAGCTAAACCAGCTAAACGCAGCACTTGCTCTTGCGGCGGCACATCTAAACCTAGGCCAGCTAAATCAGTCTG